>MDTE01128593.1_pt1 | contig 10837 bp, 5 predicted proteins | sample 811231 | NCBI WGS metagenome assembly MDTE01 (sample SAMN05326651, study PRJNA326480) | marine metagenome | isolation source: seawater | place: Indian Ocean: Red Sea | collected 2010 | reverse complement strand
CGCGGGCGAAAGGCCCTCGATGTAATCGACATCGGGCTTTTGAAGCTGATTGAGGAACTGGCGGGCGTAAGTCGAGAGGGACTCGACATACTTGCGTTGTCCCTCGGCGAAGAGGGTGTCGAAGACGAGTGACGATTTGCCTGATCCACTCAATCCCGTAAAAACAACCAGCTGATCTCGGGGGATCGAAACCGAGATATTCTTGAGATTGTGTTCTCGGGCACCGCCGATTCTGATGTTGTCCCGTCCCATCTTTTTGCCAGGCCCCCAATCAGGGAATCCCGCCAGTGTGGGCGCCGCTGGTTGAAATGGAAAGCCCAGAAAGCGGTGTCCCGTGTTCGCGGCTCCGTTTGACTGTCCATGGGGCAGGCGGGCTCCTGGTACGGACGGCTCTCCAGGAACGTCGCCCGTCCCGCCGTCCTCCACGGACTTGTGGTTGATCCGGGAACGAGAGGGTCTAGAATGGGGGGATGGGCGCCAAGGAGAAAGGCGATTGGAGAAGGTGGACTGCGTGGGGGCTCCTGATGGGGATTGCCCTGACGGGGATCGCTTTCCTCAGCGTTCGGTTTGATCCGGGGCCTGATGTTGATTTCCTCGACTACGAGGTGAGGGCGTCCGGACAAGTGTTGGTTCTCTTTCGGCTCCGCAATACGGGGCGACTGGACTATCACTACCGGATCTGGACTCAGCCTCCGCTTGACCGCGAATCAGCGGTTGGTGAAATGGGATTGTTGGCTGCCGGCACATTCGTCACCAATCGCATTCCGATTCAGGTTCTCGATCAATCCTTCAAACTCGTGGTCAACTGTTATCCGCTGCCGGTGCTCCCCCGTTCTTGGTACCGGGATCCGGCGTTGGCATGGCAGTGCCTCCGGGCTTACGGGCGGCGGCAGTCTCGACTGCTCATCAACTATCCGCGCGAACTGTCAACGAACCGGGTGGTCCACCGACAAACTCCGATGCTCTCGCCCTATCGCCCCTCCGCCCGCTAGCGGGTTCGGGAGGCGGTTGGATTCCGCAGGTTAAGGATGGGGCTGGCGAACGCGAAGCCGGAAGAACTGTTGTTGGGACTGGGGGAACCATTCGACTGTGACCGTATCGAGACTGCCCTCCGATTCAATCCTTGTGTCGAAGGACTCGCCGGCAAGAGGGGCCCAGTCGATGAGGTTTTCCGAAGACTCGAGAACCCCCAGTTCGTCGGAGACGAGCGCTCCTCTTTGGTAGGTCAGGACGATCGGCTGGGAAAGGGAGTTTCGGTTCATAATGCGCAATCCCGGCGAGGCAGGGTTGGGGTTTTGGGGATCGGTGGCATGAAAATACTCCCTGAGATTGGAGAGTCCGTCGAGGTCGGGATCCGCGTCCCAACCCGAAATCTCGGGTCGGGCCCTGTCTGCCGGGTCGAAATGCAACACAAGCCACGAGTTGACTGGATTGCCTCCTGGAGTGGCAGGATGAGGGGGCGGGTCGATGGGGGGTGCCCTCCAGGCCTCCGGCTGATCGGGGTCGACCCTTCCGCGGGGATCCTTCAAGACCAGTGAGGCGCCCTGGCCGTCGGCTGCTTTGGGCCAAGGAGCGTTGTCGTCGAAGCGGACGGAAAGAAGCTGCCGACCCTCCGGGTTGGACAGCGAGATCCCTTCGCCGGAGTTGTCCAGTTTGGAGCGGAACTGGAAAGGGCCGAGAACCTTTTGGTCTCCGCCGAAACGATGAGAGAACGCCGATGGATTGGCGGCAACGATGAGGGAACCCAGCGGTGCGAGCGGAGGGATCGGGTTTGAGAATCGAAAGCGAATTCCTGTTTCAAAGTAACATCCATCCAGGTGCAGAAACCGGTTACTCAGGTTGGTGAGTTCAAGGAATTCAAAGTCGGATCGGCGGACGAACCCGGCGGCGATTTCGTCCGGCTGCGGTGGGGCAGGCCGGTAGTGGATTTGGGTCAGTTTGAGGTTGGTCCGATCGGGAAGAGTCGTATTCGGCAAAAAGGCTGCGGTCGTCAGAGGAGACCATGAGCCGCCTTTCACAGAGCGGGCTCGAATCAGCGTGGGTTGCTTAATGGAAATCGGATCTTGGTAGCGAATGGCGCTTGGCTGAGTGGTGTCCGGACGACCCCCTTGGCTCTGACTGCCTTCCAAGGTGGGCCAAATGAGGAAGTCGCTGCTCGATGGGCCGCTGTTGAGTCCGTGAATGGCAATGACATTCTTTCCGGATTGGAGGCGATCTCGGTGTGAGGTGATGTCCACGGGCAAGAGACGCGTTGCTTCCCCATCGGAATGGGTGGTGCTGGCTCCGCGATTCCAGGTGACGGGACGATGGGCCTGGCCCGGAGCGTTTCTCCGAGCCACTTCCGAGCCGTTGAGATAGGCAACGAATCCGTCGTCGTAGCGCAAGAAAAGAGTGAGCTGATCGAATGCATGAGAGGCCGGCAACGAGAACTCGGCACGGAGATAAATGCTTTCGTGGTTGTCTGAGCGAACGTCCGATCGAAAGTCGAGTGATGGGTCGATGAATGATTGATAGCCCTTGCCATTCTCATAGCCGGCTCCCCGACGCCCCCGGGGCCAGGTTGAATCGTCGAAATCCGGTTGGATCCAATCGAGACCGAGACGCCCGTCTTTTGGCATGATGGCTCGCTTGAGGGCGTTTTCCGGAATCAGGGAAGTTCGTTCTTGAGGCCCCGTTTCGCCGGGGATTCTGGGATCCGATCCATCGGTGGTGTAGTAAACCAGCTCACCGGGCTCGGCGCTGAGTGTTGCTTGGAAACCGGCATCGACAAACCCTCCATGACGGTTGAAGGTCGGGGGCTCCAACGCTCCGAGCCATCCTCGACGTCGAAATTGATCAAGCACGATCTTGCTGCGTCGTTCGAAGTAATCGAAGAGCGGGCTGGAAACCTGGGTCGAGGTTCCAAAGAGCTGGTGCCGGGTCTCCAGCCAATCCAAGCGGGTGTAAGGGCGCGCTCTATGGTTATCTCCCCAGCGTGCCGATTCAGCCCGAAGCGGCAAACTGATAAGATCGGAAATGTGTCGGTAGGAGTGCCTCGCCGCAGTGGGCGACAAAGGGCCCCAGCGGAGGGCAGCATAGGCCCGGTCTGCGAATTGAAGTCGATATTCCGTGTTTTGAACGAGGTCGTGATGCAAGTTGGTCGGTCCTCCCGAATCGTTGCGGCCCGTCCGGTCATCGTTGACGTGATGCAGTCCCTTTTCCGCGTCCCACGAGTGGAACCGCCACCGGCCGCTGGCAGTGGTTCGGTGATGGCTTGCATACCAATTGTGATGAGCCCAGTCGGTGTTGCCGACGTAGTAATTCACCAGCATGTAGTGAATGAAATCCGGCACGTCGAGGAGTTGGGTCAGAGCAACATAGGCTTCCCCCGAGGCGGCGACCTGATCGGCGAGTGTGTGAAGCCGTTGATAGGCCCTTCCGGTTCCCTGGAGGATGTCATTGGGACGGTGTTTGATGGAATCATAGTCCTCGTTGTCGCCCCCGAGGTAGCTGGCAGCGAAGTTGTCGTCGGGCCGTTCGTGGAGTGTATGGATGCCCCAGTAGATCCCGTTGAGATAGAGGTGGACATGTCGGCCGTGAGGAGACCGGCCACCGAGCTGGTTGTGCAGGTTGGCCGTGTATTGGTCACGGACATATTGGGCGCGGTCTCTCTGTCCCTTGGGTTCGACGCCTCCACCATAGTGCCAGACGTTGTTGAGCCGGGCGTCAAGGACCAGGGTGTCAAAACGGTTGACCGCCCGACCTCCGAAGACGGGAAACCGGAGATCCTCGTGAAACTTGAGGCGAAGCGATAGCTTGTCCGATTTCCATCGATTGGGACTACTGCCGCCAACAATTTGCAAGGTGCCGTCCGTCTGAAAACTCCTCATCGATTCGACCTTGAGCTCGTCGTTGAGCCGGGGTTCTAGATATTCGATCGACGTTTCTCGTTCCACGCCTTGCCCGGCGATATAGATGCCTCTGGGTCCAAAGACTTCCTTGAAATCGAAAGAGAGGGAAACCGTGGCAATTCGCAGGAGATCCGACGGCTCGGGACGAATCTCGGGATCCTGGTGCTGGGTGATTTCACGGTCCATTTCCCAATCGGGGCCCCGGTGCCCCCACCGGTTCGAGTGGCCGATGGCGTGAAAGGTCTCATCCTGATGGAGGACCTTATTTGGGAAGAGGTAGGTTTGGGTGTCGACGTTGGTCGATTCGAACCCTTCGCGGAATGCCATGACCCGGAGTGTTGTGGGCGTCGAGATTTGGAGTCGATGGCTGGGAGGTTCGTGCTTCGTTTGGGCAGGAACCCGAGTCCCATTTCGGAGGCTGGGTTGCGATCCGTCCAGGGTGAACGCCAAGGTTGCTCCGGGAGTTTTCGACGACAAATGAATCTCGACGGGATGGTGGTAGAATCCACGATGGTGGGAGAACCGGGTATCGGCGACCCTTCCTTGACGGGTCTCCCCTGTATTGGGACCGCCGGGTGAAGGTTGTTGGAAATAGGTTGGGCCGGTGTCACTCCAACCATAGGATCGATCAGGATACTGGCGGGGATAGGACGGGTAGGCGGTGAGGACTTGAACACCCGCCTCGGTCTTTTGGGTCAGAGCGAGAAAACTTCCTTCATCACGGCTCAATCGGAAGTTGGTGTGCAGGGCGTCGGGGGAGTGGTTTTGGTTTTTTCCCGACGCAAAAATGATTCGATAGCCGCCACTGGGAATGACAAACGCTGGAAGCGCCCATTTGTCGGGAACGTCGATATCGTCGGTGAGGTAGTGGTGTTCCGTGGTCAGGGGTTGCGCCGTGGCATTCCAGATCTCGATCCAGTCTGAGGCGTCGCCATGGTCGTCCACCAGGCCGGTTCGATTGGAACCGAGAAACTCCGAGAGAATCAGCGAGGACTGGGATTGTCCGTGGGTCTCCAAGGTCAACAGGCTTGACGCGGTCAACCAAGCCAGAAATGAAAGCCCGGCCCACCCGGAATTTCGTCGAACCTCTGGGTTGTTAGGATGGGGTGTGAACATGTCGAGACCCGTTCTTTGCCTGGAATTGGAAGCAGATTCAACGCCATTTCTATGGGGTAATGGTGGATTTCCCGAGCAGACCGACGTTTTCTGGAAAGGGGGGGGCGGGTCGAAAAAACCGAGGTTGGTGGAACAGCTCAAGGGTTCATGGCGTCAGGGCCGTTGAGATTTCATTCGCTTTTTCGGAGAATTCCTACAGGCTTTGCCGGCAAGAATGTTCCGAGGCGAGGAATGGTTGTGGGTAACATCGTAATCTCCGGTCAGAATTGGATGCTGCCGGCTGTGTTGTGGCTGGGATTGGCCGTAGCGCTCCTCGCCTTTTCCTACTGGCGCCAGAATACCCCGAGGGGGGTAAAGCAAGTCTGTTTTGCGCTCAAGCTATGTGGATTTGCCCTCCTTTTGCTCTGTCTCTTGGAACCCCTATGGACCGAACGAAGGGCAAAACCGGGCGCCAATGTCATGGCGATCCTGGCCGACAACAGTCAGGGAATGCAGGTCCGGGATCATGGTAGTTCGGAGAGTCGCGGGGAACAGTTGTTGCATTTGTTGGTCGATGAACCGGCCCTGTGGCGGGACGAATTGGAGACTCAATTTCAGGTGCGTCGGTATCTTTTCGATACGCGGCTCCACGGAATCAAGAGTTTTGGAGAGTTGCGGTTCGACGGTCGGGCTTCGGGATTGATGACGGCCCTTCGATCCTTAGCACAGCGATTCGAGGGACAGCCGCTGGCGGGGGTTCTGTTGTTGAGTGATGGCAATGCGACGGATCTCGGTGATGGGGAATTGGACTTAAGTGGTCTGCCTCCTATCTATCCGGTGATTTCCGGCACCGACGATCGGGTCCGCGACGTTTCCATCCGGAACGTCGCGATCTCAAAAACCGCGTTTGAGGACGCTCCGGTAACGATTGTCGCGGACATCGATGTTGATGGCTTTGATGGGGCGAAGATCGGAGCCAAACTCATTCCATCTTGGGTTGAGCGTGGGAGACAAGGGGAGGCGAACCAGGAAGATTCGGAAGCCTCCGCAGCGTCTCCCTTTGAATTGGAGGAGCAGGTCCAGGACGTCGACGGGGATCGCACGACTTTAAGTTATCGGTTTCAGTTTCGTCCCGAAAACTCAGGCGTCTCCTTCTACCAACTTCAGGTGGCAGTCAATGAGTCGCCTCCCACCGGAGAGGCGGAAGCGTCGACGGAGACGGCGGATCTGAGTGAGGCGACGCTCGCCAACAACCAGCGGGTTTTGGTGGTGGATCGAAGCGGAGGCCCCTATCGCATCCTCTACGTTGCCGGGCGGCCTAACTGGGAATACAAGTTTCTCAACCGCGCGCTCTACGAAGATGATCAGGTTCAGCTAGTGGGTCTGATTCGAGTCGCCAAGCGTGCCCCCAAGTTCGAATTCAAGGGGCGTCGTGGGGAAACGAGCAATCCACTGTTCCGGGGCTTTGATAAGCAGGATGAGTTGACCGAGCAGTACGATCAGCCGGTTCTGACACGATTGAATATTCGGGATGAACAGGAGTTGGTGGGAGGATTCCCGAAGCAGGCGGAGGATCTTTATGAGTATACAGCGATCATCATTGACGACTTGGAGTCAGCCTTTTTCACGACCGACCAGATGTCCTTGATGCAGAAGTATGTCTCCGAGCGGGGAGGCGGGTTTATGGCCTTGGGGGGGCTGGATTCCCTCATTGACGGTGGTTACGAGGAGACGCCGGTGGAAGCGATGCTGCCGGTTTATCTGGATCGAAGGGGAGACGATGAGGCCATTGGCGAATCCCGGCTGAACATCACTCGGGAAGGAATGTTGGAGCCGTGGGTCCGATTGCGGCCCACCGAAAGTCAGGAACTCGAGCGATTGGAGACGATGAGCCCCTTCAAAGTCGTGAGTAAGGTGGGGGCTCCCAAGCCTGGGGCGACGGTGCTGCTGAATGTGGTCGAGGAATCTACGGGTGAGGTGTTTCCCGGCTTGGCGGTCCAGCGATATGGCAAGGGAAAGACCGCGGCGATGATGATCGGGGATTTGTGGCGGTGGCAGATGCATGATCTGGCCCAGACCGGGGAACCGGGCAAAGCGTGGCGGCAATTGATCCGCTGGCTCATTGCGGATGTGCCCGAGCAGATCGAAGTGACCGTCGATCGCATGGCGGCGGATGCGAATCAGGCCGTGATCGTTGGAGTGCGGGTCAGGGATCAGAAGTTTTGGCCAACAGAGAACGCCACGGTTCAACTGGCGGTCAAGTCGCTCACCCTAGACAACCCTCGCGAAGGGGTGGACTCGGCGATGCGCCAATCGATGACGATGAGTACGAATGTGGTCCATCTGGTGGCGGAGCCGTCCCCCACGGAGGTGGGGCTCTATGAGGCGGTGTATATTCCCCGGGAAACGGGGGGCTACGCAGTTGAGGCGGCGGTGACGGATATGAACGGTTTGACGGTGGGACGGGCGGAGGCCGGATGGAGTTCTGATCCGGCGGCAGAGGAATTCCGTTCGCTGAATCCCGATCGGCAGTTGATGGAGCAACTCGCTCGCAAAACGGGTGGGCAGGTGATTGAAGCCGATGCGCTGTTATCTTTTGTCAAAGGATTGCCTTCTCGTCAGGCGCCCGTCTCGGAGGAGGTCACCTCACCCATGTGGCACACGGCCTGGCTTTTTGCGCTCGCCGTCGGTTGCTTTGCAGCCGAGTGGGGATTACGCCGAACACGAGGAATGGCATGAGAGAGGTTTGGAATGCATTGGTGGTGGCGATGCTGCTGGGACTGGGTCCCGGTCTTCCCGGGCGGGCTGGGGAGCCTGCGAGCGGGGTGACTCTCGTGATCGTGACCGGGATCGCGGGAGCGGAGGAATACGAATCGGTGTTTTCGGATTGGTCAAGGCATTGGCGGGAAACAGGGGAACAGGCTGGCGCCCAGATCTTTTTGATCGGGGAAAACGAAGCCGAGGAAGGGGAGCCGAGTGATCGAGAGCGCTTGCGTGAGGTATTGGCCGCAGAATCCGTAAGTACCGAGGGGGAATTGTGGATCATCCTCAATGGACACGGCACCTTTGACGGTTCGATCGCCAAGTTTAACCTCCGAGGAAGAGACGTGTCGGCCTCCGATCTGTCGGAATGGTTGAAGGCCTGCAAACGGCCCATGGCTTTGGTGAGCGGGTTCTCAGCCAGTGCTCCCTTCATCAACGCGCTCTCGGGGCCGAATCGGGTGATTGTCTCCGCGACCAAGAGCGGGCACGAACTCAATTATTCCCGTTTTGGCGGCTACGTGTCCGAAGCGATCACGAGTCTGGAAGCCGATCTGGACAAGGATGGCCAGGTGTCTCTCCTGGAGGCTTTCTTGAAGGGCGCCCGGGATACCGACGAGTTTTACGCGTTGGAAGGGCGGTTGGCTTCAGAGCATGCGTTGATCGATGATACCGGAGATCGGAAAGGGACTGGTTTTGATTGGTTTCGCGGCGTTCGATTGATCAGGGAAGCAAAGGGTCGGATCAAGCCGGATGGGCGTCGTGCGCATCAGTTTCACCTGCTTCGGAGCGAATTTGAACAGCTCATGCCAGCCGCGCTGCGTGAAAAAAGGGATGCGCTGGAGATGAAGATTTTGGAACTTCGAGACCAAAAGAAATCATTCACCGACGAGGATGAGTATTATGCGAAGCTCGAGGGGCTTTTCCTCCAGATGGGCGCACTTTATTCGGAGGTCGAAGCGCGAATGGAAGCGGTGCCCGGCTCAGGTTCCGAAGCCTCTCCCGAGTAAGAGATCAGGAGGCGGTTTGGTGCCGTTTCCCCTACCACTTGTCGTTCTGGACATTATGCACTTGAAGCGTCCAGTCCTGGAAGTTTGAAGCGGTATCGAGTTCGGCATAGGTATCGAATTCAAATTGACATCCGATGCCGTAGGATGAATCCGGAGCGACGTTGAACGTGAAAACCGAACCCTCTGGGATGGCTCGTTTCGGTGAGTGGTCGAGGATGGTCGCCAGGTGGCCGGGTTCGGCATTGAGCAGCGTTGGGTTGTCTTCCTCCTGCCAATGTCGATGCACCCCGCGGCCGGCGATGAGCCGGCGCATCATGGGGTCCATCAGGCTTGAGTGTTGGTGGCCCCGCATTACGGCGCGGATGCGATGCGTGTCACTGCTGCCATTTCGGAGAATGTGTTGCGTCGCCGCCTGCCCATAAACCCACGCCCGGCCGGGGTTGAAGGAAAGGGAAGGGTCTTCCCGGAGAAGGGAAAAATCGTTCCACATGAAGCCGAGTGTTGTCGGTTGCACGGGGCTCATCGGTCGGAAATCTCTTAGCATCGAAAGATACTGGCGGCGACTGCTCTCGCTCAAATCGTCGATGAAGTCGGGATGCGCGTTGGCGTAGCTTTTTTGATTCAAGGATCCAATCAGTTGAAACGCTCGATCGTTTGAACTGCCTAGCAACGCCTTGGGGTTGAAGCCCGGCTCCATGCCACCGTGATTGCATTGGATGAAGTTGTTTTCGCTTCCCAGATAGATCACCACGGGCAGAAAATCGTAAAGGCGCAGGGGTTTGCGCAGATCGTAATCCCGACCAAACTTACCAACTAGTTCCGTAAAAAATCCATAACGGGCCGTCAGCGACAGATCTTCGTGGTTGCCGCGGGCCATATGAACCTGTTGTGGATTGGAAAGCTTCAGGCGGATGAGGGTATAGATGACTTCAGCCCCGTAGACACCCCGGTCGGTGTAGTCCCCGAGGAAGAGAAGATGGGTGTTCGGATCTCGGATGGTGAACCCCTCGAGGAACTTGCGCTGATTCAGTTCCTCCAACATTGCCAGCAGTGAGTGAATGTCCCCATGGTAATCTCCATGAACAAAGAGTTTCTGGTTGGGGCCGACCTGAAGCTTTTGAGCAAAGGGTGTGAAGGGGATGCCGTTGTTTTCGACATAAACCCGGGTGGTATCGAAAAAGGTGGTGGGATCGATCGGTGTTCCCTCCCAGCGAGTCAACTCCGCGAGAGGGCCTTGGGAGTAGGACACGAATGCCGCTTCGAGCGCTTGGTTGAATTCGGTGGCGGTGAGCGGAAACTTTGTATCACGGGGAAGTCTGCCACCCAACTGACGGTTCGTGGGAAGCGAGCTGCAGGCTTGGGCCCAGTCGGCGAAGGTCGGGTATCGCCATGGGGATTGGGACGCGTTTTCCGGTTTCACCGATGAGGATTCGGTGGCTCGGGGCGACTGAAGAGCCTCGCGATCCAACGCTTGTCCGCAAGACAACGTCGGGAGGAGGACGAGGAAGGTGGAGGCGCGGGTTAGAACTCTCATAATGGACCGTTGGATGTCTGGGGAGAGCAGCCTAGGCGAGAGTCTTCGGGTGGAGAAGGCTAAACTCCTGGGGTCCGTGGGTTTGCGACCGGAATTCGTGAGCCATGAACGACGATCTTGCAATCGCTCATGAAGGTCGCTGGCTGGGGAAGGTCGGAATCACTTTCTTGTTGGCAGGAGCGAGGTTTTGACCTTGGGGTGGGGTCCGTTAGAGTTGAGCGTGATGCGAGATTATTGGAGTTTCTTCAGTGCTGGCCAGTGGGTCTACGGACGAGGCGCGGTTCGCCAGTTGGGCCATCTTTTAAAGCAGCGAAACCTCCGCTCTGTGCTGCTCGTCACCGACTCGAATTTGGCTCGGCTCGGTTATGTGGATCAGGTCCGCGGCCCGCTCTCTGATGTGGGAATCCAATCGATGGTTTTTGATGGCGGTGAACCGGAGCCCTCCATCAGGGTGGCGGAAGCGGCCTTTGAATTCGCGAACTCGAGGCGGATCGACGCCGTTCTCGGTCTTGGAGGAGGAAGCAATATGGATCTTGCCAAGATCGTGG
>MDTE01189677.1_pt1 | contig 10838 bp, 7 predicted proteins | sample 811231 | NCBI WGS metagenome assembly MDTE01 (sample SAMN05326651, study PRJNA326480) | marine metagenome | isolation source: seawater | place: Indian Ocean: Red Sea | collected 2010 | reverse complement strand
CCCCAGGGGCACTCATCCCCCTGGCCTGGCCGATGACTTTTTTCGGCCAACACCAGCGGTTTGGACTAGGCGCGGCGGATTCGCGTGTTATCTTTATGATAACACCATCGAATTGACGACACATTCTCGTCAACCGAAGGGTTGCCAGTTGTCGCCTCAAAGGGTGGCAAGACTGCTGCTGGAACAGGCAGTCCGGCCCGTGGTGTGAGGAACTTCGATCTCTGTAGACGGACCGCGAGAAAAAAGGAGTGACGCGATGCTCGTGCTATCAAGGAAGCCAGGTGAACGAGTGCTGATCGGCGAGGACGTCTGCGTGACGATCGTCCGGATTGGCCCGAATTCTGTTCGGTTGGGGATTGAAGCTCCCCGTGACCTGAGCATCATTCGCGAGGAGCTCTGCCTCGAGATGCCCTCCGAGACGATCGAAACGGTACCGTCGGGCGAGACCGTCGAGTTGACCAACGTCTGAGCCGGTCGTCATTCGATTGTCTCATCGGGGTGCCGGAATTGCGGCTTTTCCCCTCCCTGTTGTGACGCTCCGCCGACCGTCGTAGAATCTGGATTGAAATCCGGGACGCGATTGCACCCGGTTGCCAGTCAGGATCTGCGGAGACGGACACGATGCTCAACATCACCGGCCAGGGCACCGCCCACACCTGCGACGGGGTTTCGCGTCGCGACTTCCTGCAGGTCGGAACCTTGGGTGCGGCGGGCGTTTCGCTGGCCGAACTCGAACGGGCACGAGCCGAGGGAAAGACCCGGCCGGAGGGTGACCGACGGTCGGTGATCATGATCTTCAATCTCGGTGCTCCCAGCCAGTTCGAGACGTTTGACCCCAAGCCCGAGGCACCTTCGGAAATCCGCGGTCCGTTCAAGCCGATCCCGGTGGCCGGCGGTGGTTTTTCAATCAGCGAGATCCTGCCCCGGCACGCCGAGCACGGCGACAAGTTCTCGGTCGTCCGCAGTTGTTACCACACCGCCGCGGCGGTCCACGACACCGGTCACCAGATGATGCAGACCGGCCGCCTGTTCACCGGCGGCGTCAACACGCCTCACGCCGGATGCGTCGCCAGTTACCTGCAGGGACGCCGCACCGACCTGCCACCCCACGTGGTTCTCCCCGAGCCGATGGGCTCCACCGGTGGAAACCTGCCACACGGCCAGGACGCGGGCTTCCTGGGCAAGGCACACGACCCCTTCGTCCTGATGGCCGACCCATCCAAGGAGAACTTCCGCGTCCCCGACCTGCTGCCACCCAAGTCAATCGGCGAAGCCCGGCTGGATCGACGGAAGCGTCTCCGCCAGATCGTCGACACCACGGTCAAGGACTTCGAGGGCAGCGAAAACGCCAAGTTGCTCGACAGCAGTTTCCAGGCCGCCTTCCGGATCATCACCTCCGAGAAGGCTCGTGCCGCATTTGATCTCTCCCAGGAATCCAAGAAAACCCGTGACCGCTACGGGATGAACCGTTTCGGCCAGTGCTGCCTGATGGCTCGTCGGCTGGTCGAAGCCGGTGTCCGCTGCGTGACGGTCAACACGTTCCTGACGGTGTTCAACGAGATCACCTGGGACATCCACGGCACCAAGCCGTTCACCTCGATCGAGGGCATGCGAGACATCGTTGCCCCGATGTACGACCAGGCCTACTCGGCCTTGCTGGAAGACCTGACCCAGCGAGGCCTGCTCGAGGACACTCTTGTCTGCAACCTCTCGGAATTCGGACGCACACCCCGGGTCAACCCCGCCGGTGGGCGGGACCACTGGCCGCAGTGCTGGAGCGTCTACTTCGCCGGCGGCGGAGTTCAGGGTGGTCGCGTGATCGGCAAGAGTGACCCGATTGGCGCCTACCCGGCCGAACACCCCGTGGCACCCAACAACGCCGTGGCGACGATCTTCAAGAGCCTCGGCTTCGACCTCGAAGAAGAACTCCCCGGCCCCTCCGGACGGCCCTTCCCGCTGGTGGACCAGGGAACCGAGGCGATCGACGAGTTGTTCTAGCCTCCAGCGACACCGTCACCATGATGCACACCCTGCGACTCCCGAGAATTCTCGGTCCCCTGCTGCTGTTGACCGCCGTACTGCTCTCGGCCGGAGCCCGTGCCGACGACAAGCCGCCGGCCGACAAGCTGGTCGTGCTGCCCGGCGATTTCACCCTCGACGGATCCAGTTCGTTTCAGCGACTGTTGCCCGGGCTGGTCACCGACGGCCATTTCGCCGGCACCCCCGCCGGCAAGCTCCAGTGGTCCTCGTCGAATCCCGCGGTCGTCACGATTGGCGGCGGGACGGCCCGGCCGACCGGTGATGGCCAGGCCACCATCACCGTCCGCAGCGGAAAACTGACGGCCAGCACCCGGGTCACCGTCGTCAATTTCGGCCGGCCGGTGGTGTGGGATTTCCGGATCCACGTCCAGTCGGTCCTGACCAAGTCGGGGTGCAACTCGGGCGCGTGCCACGGCGCACTGGCCGGCAAGAATGGTTTCAAGCTCTCGCTGCGGGGCTACGACCCGGTCGCCGACGTCCGCACCATCACCCGCCAGAACCGCGGCCGTCGCGTGATTCCCAACGACCCCGGTCGCAGCCTGCTGCTGACCAAGCCCACCGGTGCCGTGCCGCACAAGGGAGGCGTCCGATTCGAGGAGGGATCGCCGGAATACCGCGTGGTGTCGGAGTGGATTGCCGCGGGTCACCCGGCCCCGAAAGATGACGGGCCACGAATCAAGCGACTGGAAATCTTGCCCGCCACCGCCGTGCTCAAACCGGGCACCAACCAGCAACTCGTCGTGCGGGCGCATTTCACAGATGGTCACGCCGAGGACGTCACCCGCTGGGCGAAGTTCACCTCCAACAACACCACGGTGGCCGACGTCGACGACGTCGGCAAGGTGTCGGTGACCGGTCACGGGGAAACCGCGGTCGTCGCCTGGTATCTCAGCCGAAACGTCGTGGCGGCACTCAGCGTTCCCTACGCCAACGACACCGCCAACGAGATCTTTGACAAGTCCCCTCGCAGCAACTTCATCGACGGGCTGGTCCTGGACAAGCTCAAGGGACTCCGACTGCCACCCTCGCCACGGACCGGCGACGCCGAGTTCCTCCGCCGGGCCACTCTCGACACGCTGGGCGTGCTGCCCACGCCCGTTGAAGCCCGGGCCTTCCTCGATGACACCGCGCCCGACCGGCGGGCCCGCCTGGTCGAGAAACTGCTGGCACGCCCCGAGTACATCGACTACTGGACCCACAAGTGGTCCGACCTGCTGCTGGTCACCAGTTCCAAGCTCAAGCCCACGTCGATGAAATCGTACTCCAAGTGGATCCGTGACCACGTGGCAGCCAACACGCCCTGGGACGAATTCGCCCGCGACCTGGTCACCGCTCGCGGAACCACCCACACCAACGGGGCGGCCAATTTCTTCGTGCTTCACCGCGATCCCGCCGACATGGCCGAGACCGTCTCGATGGCGTTCCTGGGAATGTCGATCCAGTGTGCAAAGTGCCACGACCACCCCCTGGAGAAGTGGACCAACGACGAGTTCTACGGCATGGCCAATCTCTTCTCGCGGGTCCGGTTCAAGATCGCCCCGGAGGGAGGAGATGGCAACCAGTCGATCTTCACGACCACCTCCGGGGAACTGATCCAGCCACGGACCGGCAAGCCACAGTTGCCCAAACCGCTGGACGGCAAGACCATCGGTTTCGAAGAAACCGGCGACCGCCGCGACCACCTCGCCAACTGGCTGGTGGCACCCGGGAACCCGTACTTCACACGCGCCATCGTCAACCGCATCTGGGCCAACTTCCTGGGCACCGGCATCGTCGAAAAGGTTGATGATCTCAGGCTGACCAACCCGCCCAGCAACGAAGAACTGCTGACCCGGCTCAGCGGATTTCTCGTCGAAAACCGCTACGACCTCAAGTCCCTGATCCGCCTGATCATGAACTCACAAACCTACCAGAGATCCTCTCGGATCACGGCCGGGAACCAGGCGGACCTGAGATTTTATGCCCGGTACTACCCACGTCGACTGAAAGCCGAGGTGCTGCTGGATGCCATCTCCTCGGCCACCGGCCAGCCAACATCCTTCAAGGGATACCCGGTCGGCACCAGGTCACTGCAGTTGCCCGACAGCAACATCGCATCGCGATTCCTGAGCACCTTCGGACGTCCGGACCGGGTGATCACCTGCGAGTGCGAGCGGTCCGACGAGCCGAGCATGGTCCAGGTGCTGCACATCGTCAACGGGGACACGCTCAACAACAAGCTCCAGTCCAAGACCAACCGTATCGGCAAGTGGCTCGCCACCGGCATGCCCAACTACCGGATCGTCGAATCCATCTACCTGGCGTCTTTGTCGAGATACCCGACAAATCGCGAGATGTCCGAGACCCTGAAGATTTTCGCCGAAACACCAGCCGACCAAAAACGGGCGTTGATCGAGGACGTGTTCTGGAGCGTGATCAGTTCCAGGGAATTCCTGTTCAACCACTAGATCTCCAGGCCGTCCATCCGGTCGAGGCTCCACGATGACTCGCACGTTTCACACCACCCTGGCCACCATCTCCCTGGTCGCCATCGGGCTGTCGGCCCGGGCTCCCCAGGCCCACTCGGCCGATCCCGCCATTGGTGCCCAGGCCATTCTCAAGAAGTACTGCACCGGCTGCCACAACGCGAAGGACGCCGAGGGTGGCCTGGTCCTCACGAATCATGCCGCGGTGATCAAGGGTGGCGAGAACGGTCCGTCGGTGGTGGCGGGCAAGGTCGACGACAGCCTGCTAATCAAGCTGGTGGAGCATCGGGCCAAGCCATTCATGCCCCCCGAGGACAACCGCCGTCCGCGGCCCTCCGAAATCGCGACCCTGAAGGCATGGATCGCCGGGGGAGCCAAGCCATTCCCAACGGCCAAGGGCCCCCCATCCCTGACGGTGCCCCGGGTGCCGACCCGGGGCCCGATCCGCCAGCCGGTCAACGCCGTGGCCGTGGCTCCCGACGGGAGTTGGTACGCCGCCGCGAGAACCGGTCGGGTCGACCTGGTCGTCCTGCCCCTCACCCCCAAGTCCAAGCCGCTGGCAACCCTGACCGGGCTGCCTGGCCAGGTCAGTGACCTGGCGATCTCTCCCGATGGCCGACACCTGGTGACAGCCGCCGGTGAACCGGGTCTCTACGGGGAAGCGAGGATCTACGCGATCTCCGCTGACGTTCACAAGGCCGGCCCGGGCCAGGTGGCCAAGCTCGCCCGCACCATCCGCGGTCACTCCGACAGTCTCAACACCGTGGCCCTCTCGGCCGACGGCAGCCTGCTGGCCACGGGCTCCTACGATCGCACGATCATTATCTGGAAGACCGCCACTGGAAAACGACACGTGGAGATGACCGGGCACAACGGTCCGGTTTTCGACGTGGCCTTCGATCCCCGGAACCGGTTTCTCGCGTCCGCCAGTGGTGATCGCACCGTCAAGCTCTGGAATCTCAAGACCGGAACCCGGCTCGACACGTTCATCGAACCCACCAAGGGACAGAACACCGTGGCGGTCTCGCCCGACGGCCGCTTTGTTGTTTCCGGGGGCATCGACAACCGCATCCGGGCCTGGGAAATCACCAGGGACGGTCGCGAGGGAACCAACCCGATCCGCTACTCGCGATTCGCTCACCAGGCACCACTGCTGGACCTCGTCTTCTCGACCGACGGTCGCCGCCTGGTCAGCGCCAGCGAGGACTTGTCTATCAAGACCTGGAGGACCGAGAATTTTGGACAGGATCTCCATTTTCCCGATCAGCCCGACTGGCCCGCCACGATCGCCATGACAGGTGACACAAGGAACCTGCTGGTCGGCCGGCTCGATGGAACTGTCTCGGTCCTGTCGCTGGGCAAAAAAGACGGTGGGACCGCCAGGCCGACACCACTCGCCGGGGTCGCAGTGCCTCGACCTCGCGACGGTCAACCCATCGCCAAGCTGCCCCAGGTGGCCGAGGTCGAGCCCAACAACAAGCCGGCCCAGGCCACCGCGGTGACAGTGCCCGGCACCGCCACGGGCGTGCTGACCGGTGAAGCCACCTCCGACTCCGATCTGTTTCGCTTCTCGAGCAAGAAGCACGACAACTGGGTGATTGAAACCCGGGCTCGACGCGACAAGTCGCCGGCCGACACCCGGATCGAGGTGCTCTCGGCCGACGGTCGTCCGGTGATCCGGCTGTTGCTACGAGCCGTCCGGGACTCGGCCATCACGTTCCGCCCGATCGACTCGCGCAGCAACCAGGCCCGGCTGGAAAACTGGGAAGAAATGGGTCTCAACCAGTTTGTCTACATGGGTGGCGAGGTGGTCAAGAATTTCCGGATGCCCCGGGGCCCCGACTCGGGGATGCAGTTCTACACCATCAACGGCCAACGCCGCTGCTTTTTCGACACCAGCGCCACCGCTCACGCGCTGGAGAGCAAGGTCTACATCGTCGAACCGCACCGGCCCGGCAGCCAACTGCCCGACAACGGACTCCCGGTGTTCCCACTGTACTTCGCCAATGACGACGACGGCCGTCGGAAAATTGGCAGCGACTCGCGAGTCCTCTTCACCGCGCCCGAGGATGGCGACTACCTGGTCAGGGTGACCGACGTGCGGGGATTCGGCGGCGATGGCTACAAGTACAAGCTGACCATTCGACAGCCCCAACCGGGGTTCAAGGCCTCCATCGCCGGACGCGACTCAACGATCCCGGTTGGAAGTGGCCAGAGATTCACGGTCAACGTCGACCGGATCGACGGGTACACCGGCCCCGTCACGGTGGCGATCAAGAACCTGCCCGAGGGATTTTCGGCCGCCTCACCGGTGGTGGTCGAGGCCGGCCATCTCTCGGCCAAGGGTGTCCTCAACGTCTCTGACGGCACCAAGGCGCCCGCCAAGGAGGACTGGAAGAAAGTGCAGGTCGTGGCCACCGCCCGGGTCCTGGGCAAGATGGTCGAAATGCCCATCGGTGACCTTGGAACGCTGAAGATCGGCAAGGCGCCCAAGGCGGTTGTCTCGTTGCTACTGGACACCAAGCAACCCCCGGAGGGGCAAGACCCGGTGCTGGAAATTGCTCCCGGAGAGACCATCACGGCCATGCTGCGAGTGAAACGCAACGGTTACGACGGTGACCTGACAATCGACGTCGAAAACCTGCCCCACGGCGTCATCGTCGACAACATCGGGCTCTCTGGAGTCCTGGTGCGAGCCAAGGAAACCGAGCGGCAGATCTTCATTTCCGCCGCGGACTGGGTTCCAGAAACCGAACGGCTGATACACGCCGTGTCGCGGCAGGAGGGAAACCAGGCGTCACGGCCGATTCGCTTCGCCGTGAAAAAAAGGCAACAAGCCGACCGGTCGGCCGAGAACAAGTGATGCGACGGCGGATCATTTATCACGGACGGGTCCAGGGCGTCGGGTTTCGTTACACCACCCGTTCGATCGCCCGCCGCCACCCTGTTTCCGGCTGGGTTAAGAACCTGCCGGAGGGAACTGTCGAGTTGCTGGTCGAGGCCGAGGCGGCCGAAATGGCCGGATTCCTGGACGAGATCGCTCAACGGTTCCACGGCCACATCACCTCGATCGACGATCTTCCGCCCGACGACGAACCGCTCTCGGGCTTCTCGATCCGCCATTGACGGCTTCGGAGTTGCAAGCGGTGATCGGTTGTGCCGATCGTACCGATCACACCGGGACGGCCCGTCTCGCCTGTTTCCGGCGACCGGGAAGAAGCTGTGATCGTCTTTCCCTTGGCCAATGCGAGACCTAGAGTACCCTGAAGGCCAATTCGCGTTGTTCCAACCCGACCAACAGTTCCGGCCATCGATTCGTAGGAAGAAACAGTCCAGGCATACCCGATCGGGTAACCGACGAGAACTCCACGATGGGCAACATTCTCGCATCCATGTCACTACTGGCCCAGGGCGCGCCCCCCGTGGCAGCACCCGCGCAGGAGGTGATGGCTACCAGTTACGAGTGGGGCCTGGTCGTGGGCGTAGCAGCCCTGTTGCTGGCCGCGTTGCTGGGAGTCAGTTACTTCACGCGAACCGGTATCATCGCCCGCTCGACTACGATGGAAGCCACCCGCCAGCCATTGTTCATCCTGTTGATGTCGCTGGCGATCATCCTGATGCTGATCCTGGCCTTCCTGCCATACCTGACATTCGGCGAAGACATCAAGATGTTCAAGGATGGTGGTCTTGCCACCATCCTGATCTCGGGAATCCTGCTGGCGGTGTGGACGGCGAGCACGAGCATTTCCCAGGAGATCGAGGGACGCACGGCGATGACTTTGCTGTCCAAGCCGATCAACCGTCGACAGTTCATTGTCGGCAAGTACGTGGGCATCCTGCAGGCGGTGCTGCTCCTGGTTCTGCCTTTGGTGGTGGCCTTCTGCGCCTTGATTTACTTCAAGGTGGGCTACGACGCCCGCGAGCAATCAAAGGAGATTCCCGAGTTTTTCGACCTCGAGAACATGCGGCCGAACATGGACCGGTTGCTGCCGGTGTTGCAAGCCATTCCGCCGATGTTCCTGGTGCTGTGCGAGATCGCCGTGATGGCGGCTGTCAGCGTGGCGATTTCCACCCGCGCCCCGCTGGTGGTGAACATGACGAGCAGCTTCGCGATCTTCGTCATCGCCCACATCGCCCCGGTACTGGTCCAGCAGGAATCCGGTGGGCTGGAACCGGTTCGCTTCGTGGCCAACCTGATCGCGATCGCGCTGCCGGGTCTCGAATTCTTCAACACTCAAACCGCGGTCTCGACCGACACGATCGTGGACCCGGTCTACCTGGGGACAGCCGTCCTGTACTGTGCCTGCTATTCGACAATGGCGATCCTGCTGGCGTTCATCCTGTTCGAGGATCGCGACCTGGCCTAGGACGTTGGTCTAGGAACGGCTCGTTTCGCCCGGGTAGTATGAAGATGGAAGTTCTGGAGCGGGCCTGGGCGGGGAAAGAGAGACACCCGTGTCTGTTCGATCTCAAGACGCATTTCAACGAGCCGTCTCGCGGCGCGACCTGCTAAGAGGTCCGGCGTTGGGCTGCCACCTGTTGTGGGCTGCATCCGTATTGCTCGCAGCCGGCACGCTACTGCACATCGCGGCGTTGCTGGATGTCGGGTTTGGTACCGGAGGCGGTGCCACCGCAGACTCGTCGCCGGTTCGACGGCTCGTCGAATTTCTCAGCGATCGTGGCGCGTATTCCAGGGACCTCCACAGTGTCCTGTTGCTGGTCTCGGCGACGGTGTTGTGGATTCTGCATCGGTTCAGTGGCCACCTGGCGGAAAACTCGGCCCACGAGGTCGCACGGCGAATTGGCGACAGGGTGCGACGTGCCTTGTTCCGGCAACACCTGAGAATTGGCCCGGGAGACATCGATGGACGCGCCACCGCATCGGTCTATCAACGGACCACCAGCGACATCCAGACCCTGTCGGCAGCAACCGTCGACACGCTGTCGAGAATCAGCCGTGACACGATGATGGCGATCGCCTGCCTGGCCCTGGCCTGCCTTGTCGATCCCCTGCTGACACTGCAGTGCCTGCTCTTGCCCGCGGCGGTGCTGGCGTGGCTGGTTGTCCGCGATCGGGCGGCACGGCAGCGCCACCTGGCGGCAATCCACGGCGACGGTGAACTGGCAAACCTCAAGATCGCCGAATCACTGGCCAACGTTCAACTGGCCAGCGGTTACGGAGTTGAGGACCTGGCCCGAGACCGTTTTGACACCGACCAGGTCCTGAGCGGCCAGCAGGCTGCCCGTCACGACCAACGACACGCCCGGGGACGTGCGATCCGGCAGGGTCTAACGGCCATCGCCGCGTCGGTGATCCTGGTCCTGGTCGGACGCCGTGTCCTGCTGGCCCCACCGCTTGTCCCCCTGGATCTCGCCTCGGCCTTCGTGCTGCTGACGAGTATCGCCGGACTTCTGTGTGCCCTGGACCGGCGTGCCCAACTGACGGAGATCGCCGAGAAAGCCGGTCATTGCGCCGAGCGAATCCACAAGTACCTGGATCGAGTGCCGCCGGTCTCGCAGGCAATCGGAGCCCGGTTCCTGCAACCGCTGGCCGACGAGATCTGTTTCGATTCGGTGACGTGGACCCCCGGTGACAACGTCCCGGCATTGAGAGAGTTGGACCTGGACATCCCCGCGGGAGAAACCACCGCACTGCTGTCGGTCGATCCGCGAGAGGCCCGCGCGGTGGCCTGGCTGTTGACCCGGTTCATCGACCCTCACGGGGGCCGGGTCCTGATCGACGGGCAGGACATCGCCACCGGAACGATCGAGTCCTTGAGGGCCGAGGTGCTGATGGTGGCCGGTGACGGAAACTGTTTCTCGGGCAGCGTGCTCGAAAACATCTGCTGTGGTCGCTCCGAGGGAGGCCTGAACCGGGCGACCGAGGCGGCCAAGGCGGTGCACGCTCATCACTTCATCAGCAAGTTGCCCCGCGGCTACGAAACGCAACTGGGCGAGAATGGGATCGACCTGGACGCCGGGCAGCGGTATCGCATCGGACTCGCCCGGGCACTGGCCCGCGATCCTGCCCTGATGATCATCGAGGAACCCGACACCCCGCTGGACTCGGACACCAAGTCGTTGCTGAGTGACACCTACGACCGGGTCAGCGCCGGCCGCACCGTCGTTTTCCTGCCCACGCGACTCTCGACAGTCCGCCGCGCCGATCGCGTGGTCCTGGTGCACGATGGCCGGGTTGCCGAAACCGGGCGACACGAGGACCTGGTGCGGACAAGCGACCTGTACCGGCACTGGGAATACACCCGCTTCAACGCGTTCGGTCCCCTGCCGATTGCAGCCGAAGGCTAGTTCGGCACGTTTCTTGACTGCACT
>MDTE01185328.1_pt1 | contig 10839 bp, 6 predicted proteins | sample 811231 | NCBI WGS metagenome assembly MDTE01 (sample SAMN05326651, study PRJNA326480) | marine metagenome | isolation source: seawater | place: Indian Ocean: Red Sea | collected 2010 | reverse complement strand
TTGTTAATGTAAATGCAGTTGCATTATTATTACCATTAAACTCATCAATATGTGTATTTGAGGTTGCAGAAGTTGCTGTTAGAAGTTCGTTACCAAGATAAACGATAGAGATTCTACCAAGATTATCTGGGGCCTCTGAAAAATTAATTTTGGGTTGTCCAGAAACTAACGCAGTAGAATATGAATGTTCTGGTTCTTGAACAATACCATCTAGTACCACCAACAAAGATGTTGGCACAGCCATATGGTCAAGATTGAACTGTGTGGTTGTACCATCACCTGTCAATACTTGTCTATCGAATACTCCGTATGTAGGACTTGCTCCAATATATGCCATTATAGTTTACCTTTGTTTTCCATTACTATTTAGTACAACAATGCGACACCAAGAATCCTTGCTTGTTTGTTTGCCGCTTGGTTTGCAAAATTAATTTTATACTTACACTGTGTTCCACTAGTAACCGTAACTTCAGCACTCTTTGCAACTTTAATATTACTGGTTAGATTTGGTGCAGCTGCAAGTGTGGCAGTTGTAAAATTACTACCATTATCTGCTGATACTTGTGCAACAATATCTGTGTTTAATGCATTAGTTCCCACTGCATCCTCATACATAACAACAATACTCATTTTTGTTACGGCAGATGGTGCAGTTTTAGCAACACTTACATAGTTACCAGTTGCATTTGAAATTCCATCAAAGACTTGTGACCTTTGAGCATCAGCGGCATTATTAGTAGAAAGAGAAAATCCTCTAGTCGCATCAGTTCCCCCTGCCTCTCCAATCGCAAACATAAATCTACCAGTATGAGGAACATTAGTAATTCTAGTATCTGTTACATCAGTTCTAGTTACGGATTGATCGCCGTTAGAGAGGTATTCAATATCTATTGTATCATTTGCAGTATCATTTATAATTCTAATTCCTCTTGAACCAGAACCTTGATTCAAATATGTTGACATTGCAAAGTTAGCATCATTTGCATTGTAGTTTAAAGCGCCGGCATTTCCAGTAGTGCTATTATTACCATATGCAGCATTAGACATATTAAATGCATTTTGTCCTGCTGTTGTTAAATTATTACTATTAAAATTGGTTGGTGTCACTTGTCCATAGGTCTGAGATGCCGAAGATTCAGTTTTAAATACACCAGAACCAGATGCACCCTGTTTACCAGGCGATATAGAGGTATCCGTTGTAATGAAAGCAGAATACGCAATATATGGAGTGCCTGTTGGAGCACCGCTACTATTTACTTTGGCATAAACATTGATTTGAAAGTCTGTTGATAAATCAAAAAGATAATTAACAATACCGTAAGTATAGGCGTCACTTGTTGGGCCAAGAATTGTATCGTTTGCCCAGTTTGTACTATATGCATTACCACTATCCCATGTTGTTTGGGTCACATTTGGCTTACCATTCAACATTTCTACTCGTACTTCATCAAACCCTTTTTGTCCATAATTATAAGAAGAAATTTTCTCACCTTCATTTACACAACTTGTCAAAGAGTCAATACCTGTTGAGTCCTCATATTGGTCAACAAATGAATTGGGCATATTCAACAAAGTTCTATTGTCTGCTCTAATTTGATCAAATGCCAACAAGGCCAAATCTTGTTTAACTGGTGTTAAATCTGTTTGGGTTACATGAGTTGTAACTGTGTTGGCAGGAACAGTTAAGGTTTTAGAACTTAAATCCAAAGTGGATGCAAGATCGTCTGCCGCAATTGTTGTTTGATTATTAAGAAGTTCTGCGATATTTTTTGAATTACTAGGCATTAGACTTGATACCTCACCATTAGTTCTGAATTATTAACTGGTGCAAAGGTTGTTGTCAAAACTTGTCCACTAATTGAATAATCTGTTGTAGGTTTTAAAGCGATACCATTATAGAAAACAAATGCATTATTAGTTGGAACACCAGTATGTGTTAAAGTAAATGTAGTATCTGAACCATCACCATTAAATGAATCATAGATGTAGTCTGGGCCTCTACGAAGAACTCCACGAACACCCATATGTTTTACTTCAATCTCTGATAAGTTTGTTGGGTTTGATGTAAAGGTTAATGTACTACCAGATATCGTATAGTTAGTTGTAATTTTTTGAAGAATACCATCTACAAAAACTAAAACTGAATTTGAATTTGGGGGTATTTCAGTTAAGGTAAATGCGGCGGTGTTACCGTCAGCAACAAACGTATCTGTAGTGAAACCTTTCATAGTATCAGTCAATTGGTCTGGCCCGACTGAACCTGTAGGTGGTTTCATTGATGTAGAACCAATACCTCTATGAATTACATAGATAGATGCTGTTGAAGCAACTGCACTTGTAAACTGAAGAATTCTTGGTTGGGAAGAAGCATTCTCGTGAATTAAATATGCAACGTCTGGTTCTTGAACTACATTGTCTAGAACTACATGAAGATTTTCAGTATTTGCACCATCTACATCAGTATCAAGTTCTTTTGCGTGAGTATATGTAGTAGAACCAACAGTAATACTACCTAATGCAGAACCAAGAAAATCTTCTTTCTGAAATGCAGCTGATATTCTGTTTGGAGCTGATACACCGATATATCCGTCAGACATCACTTACCCCTTATGTTACATCTTCTAGAATTGACGCAATTACATCTACAGTTGCTGCAGAAGCATACACTTGAATTTTATCATCACCATTCAAAACAATCTTCTGACCTGATACAGCCTTCAACGCAGAACCAACTGGAACTGGTGCGTTCTTTACGAGATGAAAACTTGCAGAAGCAGAACTATCTCTAACAAGAACGGTAACAGTTACAGCAGATGTTCCTGTGTTCGCAATATCTAGTTCGATAAGGATTGAGTTGACGGCAGAACCATTATTAGCAGTATATACATCTGTAGGCGAAGCACTGTTAGTACTTACACTCGTTGCAAATGCATTCTTAAAATTATTAGCCATTCTAATTCTTCCCTTTTACAGTATTATTTATATTACTTATCCAAGTGCAACTGCCAATGCAATTCCAAAACCTTCAGTGGCTATCTTACCACCAATTAGAGGAAATGTCAATGAGCCAGTCATTGTTCCACTTGAATCTGTAAAGTCTCCAACAATACCTATACCTGTATTCGTTGAAGAAAACTTTGTTACTCCATTGAATTGAACATCAACTCCTGATGTCGCATCAACTTCAGTTCTATTGTTACTATCAATCTTTAGATTACCAGTACCATTATGAACTACTTGTGAATGATTACTATCATGGAACAGTTGTAAATCATCATCTGTTCCCATCTTAATTCTTTCACTTGCCGCACCTGTAGAATCATCGAAGTCAATTACCGTAGGAAATAGAACAGAACTAAGTCCTGATTCTAATTGTGCAATTGCTTCTACAATGTCTGTTACTGTCTGTCCATTAATAGAGGATGGTAGACTGCTAATATCACCCACATCAGTTGCGAGTTCATTAAACTCTACTCTCCACTCTTCAAAAGTAAATGTAGCTGGTGCGTTACGGTCTGCCATTATTTTCTATCCATAAGTTGCATCAATAGAGATTTAATTTCGTGCATCTCACACTTTAAAGTATTTATCTCTCTAACTGCATCTCTCAATTGATCCTTTTGTTTCTTTTTATTTTCCATCATTCTCATATAACCGACATAAGTTGATGTATCAGTATTAATTATTGCATGAGATTTTTCATCTCTTACATATTCAGTGTGTCCTTCTACTTTAATATACGTCATAGTGCAAGCGCCAGTACTCTAAGGTTTTTAATTTTTGGAACTTCTACTGTAGAAGTCGATTTGAATTCAAATTTTACAGCCACAGTAGAGAAAGAATTTAGTCCAGAGATTGTATGTTCTCTTTCTCTAAACAGTTCTCTATTTTCATCTGGATTATCAGTTACATCAGTACTAGATAATACATATGGAATATCATCGAAGTTTCTGGGATCACCTTCTTCTGCAATCTTATAATATATTTGCAAGATTGATGGTTCTGGACGATTTGCCTCATACAAAATTTTCAGTGCAGTTGCTGGATTTGCAAGAGTAAATCTTTTTGTAATATAGTTTGCTTCATTTGAAGTTCCCTCTGGTGCAATACCATCAAGATAGTTTTCATGTTGAGTAATGACAACAGACTGGCCTGCACTCTCAGTTGCAGTTGATGGAGTTACAGTAAAACTCGCACCATCATTTGCGACACTAGTAACAGTAAATGTTGAGTTGTTGTTAGAACTACCAGAGATAGTTATCTCTTTACCAATATCTAAAGTTTGAATATCGGCTCTAATCGTTCCAGTATTAGTTGCAGATATTGTATTACCAGCAAACGAGATACCTGTAGATGCAGTCAGGGCTCTATCATCAATCTCTGTCACATTTTTTGAGGCTCTTGTATAGTTTGAAATTCTGTTGGAAGTCATACACAACGAAACTCTTTCTGTATCAATAACTGGTGATAGATATGAATTAGTTGTTGTCATAATTGCTTCTAGTTTTGCAGAAGTACCACTGATAATATTATTTGCTCTACCACCTGTTAGTTTAACTACTGCATTTTCTTCAGAGGCAATAATATTTCTTAGTGGTGGATAGTAATTATCATTTTCTTGAACAGTTCTAACTGCCTGTTTTGAATAACCAGTAGACATTCCTGTATAACGATAGGCAAGGGATGTTTGTGGGAAGTTAAGTTGAGATATGGCAGGTTGAATAATATCACCGGCCAAGTTTGTAGTTGCCTTAACACCACTTCCACCAAAGAAGTCATTGCCAAGAACAGTATTTGAACCTGTTATGTCAGCATTGTCAAGAGTAATTACATAGGTGTCAATTGTTAATTCAGAAATACTGTGTTGTTTATTCAGTGCATCAGATTTTATTCCCTGAGTTGTTGAGTTTGCACCATAGAACCCATCTGCAACACCACTGAAGGTTACTTTATCTGCATCAGAAAATCCATGATTCATATGATGCACACGAACTTTGTTTGTACCAGTTGCACACTGGAATGGATTTGCCTTTAATTCTCTCTTTGGAACAGCACTATTTACAAATACTGGATTACCAGTTGCAGTAGTGTCAAATTCTGCACGATTAAGAGTAAACTTAACATCTCTGTACTGATGTGGAGTCCAGGCCTGACCATTCTGTGATAAGAATAATGTTCCTGTTAATGGATTTGAAGAAATAACACGATTATCAGTTAGATTAGTTTGTCCAACTTCTGAGAAGAATACTCTACATCCTGGCTCATCAACTTTAACAACAAATGCATATTCAACATCATCAGTTAGATATACAGGAGAAGGGAATGTAAATCTAGTTGGCACAGATGCATCATCCGATACATTTACATCCTTTGCATCTATAATTTTTTGTGCAAGAATTTTTAGTGATGGATGGCCATCAACAGCATTTACAAGTTGTACATATACTGGGCGTGTTCCACGAGTTTGGAAGAACAAGTCAATTGATGTAACAAATGCACCGTTGACACCTTCTGAAATAAATGTCTGTCCTAATGGATCGTGGCCATTGCCGCCGCCGCCATCTCCACCATCTCCAAATGATTGGAATGCAATTACCTGTGATCTTGTAGAAGCCGCACCACGAACATCACGAGAGATGACACGAGTATCTTGTACTCTGTCACGAACAAACTCTGCTCTTCTTACATTAAGAATAGTCTGTTCTCTTTCTTCTGCAATACCAGTTGCACTATAAATCTTCTCTGCCTTTGATGAATGAAGTCCTGTTTCTGGATTGTTATTAATATTATCAATAAGTCTAAGAACTCTTTCACCAGTTCTAAATCTTAGAGAGTCACTATTAGGAATTGTAAAGACACCAGAAATTTTACCATCATCATCTGTCACAATATTAGTAGTATCTACATTCATAGAAGGAACAGTCGTTGATGAAGTTGAACCATTGATTCCTGAAATTTGACAAAGGTTTGTTCCTCCATCAGTTGTTCTTGGAACAGAACCAGATAGGTTATCACTAATTGCAAAACCATTCTGTACGTTGTTTACTCTGATATCCACTGGAAGTTCAGTTGAAGTTAAAGTTTCAACCTGTGCTACAACGTGAGCAGAAGCCTGAAGTCTCTGACAAGAACCACCAGATGAATATGAAGCAATAGTTCCTAATGCACTACCATCAATTTCTTGAATGGTAATTGTACTTCCACTTACACCTGTGACAATATAGTTATTGTTTCTAGATGTAGTAAAGTTTAATCTTGTTGAACCACCAATGTTACTAAACTGTACATGGTGTCCTACTGCAATACCAGATACACTTGCAAGAGTAATCGTTGCAGTAGTATCATTATTCTTTACGACACCTGTTACGTTAGTGGCAGTATGTGTTTGGTTTTTAATGATGTCACCAAATCCAAATGCTTGTACTGCATCACCGTTAAAGAATCTTGCTGAGTCAGTAGAACTTTCTGGGCCTGGAAGTTCTGTATTATTAAAATCAAAGTTTGCTCTCGTGCCTGAGGTGACTGTAAATACGTCATCTGGACGGAAGAAATCTGTCACATTTTCGTTATCAAAGAATGCAAACACCTTTGTATTAGGACGCATATTTGCAACAAAAACACTAACAGGCCTTGAACGCATAAATGGTATCATATTAATACCAACAATTCTATCACCCATATTGTGTGAGTCTACTGAGGATTGAATAGAAGTTTCAATACCAGAACGAGTTTGTCCTACTTGTTGTGTTCCAACTGCTCTAGTAGTTGTCGTTCTTATAGTTGCAATTCCACCATTCTGAAATCTTCTTTGTGTGCTAGATGAACTTTCTGTACCTGTCCACTGTCTTTCACCAAACCAAGAGTTCTGCCATGAGTTCCAAACTGTACCAGTAACACCCATCTCTTCTGCAAGACGATTAATAACATCAAAGTTGTTATCATCATCTATGACAACATCAGGCCTGCGTGTTACATCCTGCCAATCATCTGAATATGGAACGAGTGTCATCTCACCAGTAAACGGTGCAACCTTATATGGGTTTACATCGAAACTGTCTGACGCATATGGGTTTTCAATATAACTAACTTCTGTAAATGGAAGAGTTATAATTCCATCCTCATGTTTTACATAACCAGAAGATGCTCTTGCTGATGCAGAAGATAAAGTCTCAATCATATTTACATTGTCAGAAAATGCCATAGGACGAGCAAGACGTTTTTGGAAGTCAACGGCAATTTTATAATCTGGACTTTCATAATCACCGATTGCGTGTCCTGTAAAGTTATCTACAATGAAACCATTTTTAAGTCTGTCATTTCCATCACTATCTTTTAATACAAGTGATGCGGCCTCTTTCTCTAGAAGATTGAGTGAAGTATAATATTCTAGGTTGGTAATTCTTTTGTCAAGTTTACCAATATCTCTCATTGTATATCTACGATTATCAAGTTTTCTAATATTGATTTCGTCTAGTCCAATAACATATGGAGACATGGTTGTTTCAAAAAGAACCATACCACTATCTGGAGCCTGTGGCGTTGTAGGAGTAAGTGAAGGAACACCTTCTATAATATTAAACTTACCAACTCTATCCATAAAAATCAAATCTTTTCTTCCTAAGAAGAATGAGAAGTCTGCCTCAAGGTTTGTACCGATAAATGGAAGTTCTGTTATAGATGCAGTTGCACCAGCAAATGTTCCGTTATCATCTACACGAGGCCTGAAGTCAAAACAATCTCTTAGTTCAAAAGAAGTACCACTATCTTTTGAAATAAATGTTGGAATATTTTCATAAGTAACCTGTCCAGTATATGAATCTACTGAGAAGTAATCACCGGCACCATGTGTAAAGAAATCAAATGTTACACGAATAGAACCTGTAGGAACAGGTTGGCCTGGTTTCAATCTAATTGATGCAAGTCCATAAAATGCATCTCTCATACCAGTATCGAAAGTATATCTATCTGTAATATCAATTTGATTTGTTGTACTGTATGTACCAAAGGCAGTCGCCATCTTTACAGAATGAAGTTTAAATCCATCTGCCTTGCCCAATGTAACATTCGTTAATGCAGTTGCGGCAGATGTTGTAATTGTTGTAGTGTGATTTTCAACAAGTGTTTTAGTTTTTTCAGTAGCCGCAGTTGAACTTACATCAACAGATGCTATAAGAGCAACTCCATCACCATTGGCCGCTGGGGTTGTAAGGCTATTAAGGTTTGAAAAAGTAACTGTTAGTCCACCACCTGAAACAGTAATGTCACTTGTTCTTATTGTAAGAACATTACCAATCGAGCTTGCATTAGAACTTGAGGTGATAACAAGCGTATAGTTTTGTAAATTTGAACCAGATGCAAAGGCCTCATTATCTGTTACAGAAAACTGAACCTCATTACTTTGAACAGTTTGTGGTGTGAACTGCCTTCTCAAAGTGTATGACGTAGACTGTTCGTTATCTGGATTGGTTGTTGAGTCACCCCTAACTTTTCTAAGTCTAAAAAAGTTTGAGTCAAAAACAAGGGGTTTATTATTCGCTTCTTCAATCCTCGCATTAAATCTTTTAATCTGTCCACCAGTGATTGCAGAACCTAGATAAGTAACGGTTGCCTCTAAGTTATTTACAACAGTGACAGGCCCAAGTCTTGTTCCATTTATAAAGACATAATCACCAGTTTTTAATTCTGTATTAAATAAAGTTCCAACACCAGTTATTGTTACTACTGCTGGTGAACCAGATTGTGCTGGTATTGAGGCTGTACCAAAGAGTGTTGTTTGTGTAGGACTTACATCTGCAAGAAAGTTTGCACCATCAAAAGATTTTACATCTCTGTCAAAATCTTTACCTGTGTTCATATTCACATCGAATAGACCAAGTTTAAACTTAACAGTTCCAACCGTTGCAGTATAGTCACCATCATGCAGAGAGAATGCACGAACTCTTGCAGTACCCACTTGAGTACCGCCGCCTGGGTTTCCACCCAAGTCATCGAATAGTGCGACTTCTTCAAATGCATTTATGTTAGGAATTCCTGATACATTTTCTACAAGTTGAAAGTTACCGACAGGAGTTTGAATTGGTCTATCAACCTCTCTATCGAAAGTTCTTGGTTTATCTACAGGAACAATCTGAGAACCCATTGTCTCTAATTCATAACCCTCAACATATGCCTTGCCTGGCTCAATTGAGAATGCAACCTTGGATTCTAATCCACCACCAGTGGAAAGGAACACACCTCTATTTGTTCCATCATTGAGGTGTTCTCTCTTTTCAAGTTTAAAAGGACGCACCTCATAGTTACCACTTTCATCAAATGTTCTACGGGCGAGTGTATGTTCTAGTTGTGAATAATCAGAGTACTTAACAAACTTTTGAATATTACCTTTGACGATACGAGCAAGTTCAATAAAGTCTGTATCATCAGTTGCAGTAAGAGACTTCTTAACGAGTGTTAAAATAATTTTAAATCTATGAGCGCCAGGCGCATTTACATTTGATGCCCCCTGTGCATTATCTAGAAGTGATGAATCTTCTTCTGGTGTTACAAATGATTCTGAGATTTGCCAACCAACACGAAATGAAGGACGGTTTGAATATTTCTCTAGAAGAATAATTTGTTCTGTATTTTCTACAAAGAAACCATTTACAAAGTAAACACCGGCATGAACAAGAACGGCCGAACCAACTCCTACTGAAGTAGAATTAGAACCAATCTGTGCAGAACGCACAGTAGTTTGATTTGTTGTAAGTTTAAAGTTTGTGGCAGTAGTGTTATTCGCATTAGTAGAGGTAATTGTTTCCCCTGCCTTAAATGTTTGAGTTACACCGTCAGTACCAGTATTCTCATATTTAATATAAAGAGTGAGAGGATCAGTATCAGTCGCTGCAACAGTTGTGATAACTCTTGCCTTTAATCCTGTAGTTGTGGATTCAAGTATTTTATCTTGAAATTCTGTTCTATATGTTTCTACTGTCTCTGCATTAAATGTTGATTCTAATTGAATATAATCATATTCCATGTCAATGTTAATATCGCCAGGGATTACCATAGAACCCTGTTCAAAAACATGAGAACCTATTTTATTAATCTGCTCCTGTAGAATAGTTTGCAACTGTGTAAGTTCTCTTGCTTGCACAGCGAAACTTGGACGAAACATAACACGATGAAAATTTTTCGTAGTTGCATAATCGTCATTATATGGAGTGACGTTGAAGTTTGTTAGCGTGACAGCCATTTATATACACCTTATTTCAAATTAGAATTCTACAACAACTTTGATATCTTCAGTTTGGTCAGACGCACGAGAAATTGGACGCCTATTTTCTACATAGATAATATTTCCACTATCTGGTTGTAGTTCTGGTTGTGCGTATCCATCATTATCAAATGATATTGAATTGCCACCAGCGAGAGTTACAGGATTTGTGCCTGGTTGAGCAGGAACACCTGTGGCACCAGAAGTTGCACCAACAATATCGCCAGTGCCACTAAATTCTTTGTAATCACCATTTGCATCCACACCAAAATTATCAAATCTTTCTTGTAGGTAGTACAAAATTTTTCTAGTTGCATCATATTCAACTACTCGACCTACTGCACCAGTTGTTACTTGTGAAATTTTTTCATCAGGTTCAAAGGTTGCAGAAGAAGATGAGAATGCAACTGCATATGTTTGTCTTGCAGTAGTTCCACTAAATGCACCAGTACCACCAAACGTAGTTGGGTCAACAAGAAGTCCTACTTCTCTGAAATCATTTCCTACTGCGAAGTCATCCCCCTCAGCCTGTTCTAGTTTTGCATTCATCATAACATAGTGTCCACCTAGTTCACCAATTGGAT
>MDTE01074456.1_pt1 | contig 10839 bp, 13 predicted proteins | sample 811231 | NCBI WGS metagenome assembly MDTE01 (sample SAMN05326651, study PRJNA326480) | marine metagenome | isolation source: seawater | place: Indian Ocean: Red Sea | collected 2010 | reverse complement strand
GGTCACCCTCCAAAAGCAAAAGATGTTGTGAAAAGACTTGAGCAAATTATGACTCGAGTACGGTATCACGGTGGCTAGAACCGGATTCTTTTTGCCTCTGCAAGACGTTGATGAATACGAGAACAATCATCAACATCACGCCTATTTTCAGAACATTTGACGAATACGTTTGCAATGCTGGTTCTTTAGGTTGAACCTCGACGCTAGATTTTCCGTTTTCCTTAGCTTGTTGGAATACATAGTGATTCTCTAATACCTTTGGAGCCCATTGGTCTATCGAATCAGCAGTTAGCGGTGTGGTCAAATTAGTAGTGAGGTCGTGAATCATTATTTCCAAATCAGAATATTTGTCAGAAGAGGCATTTTTTGGATCTATGTTCTGGAATGCTGCAAACATCAGTATTCCATAATCCATGTGTGGGTCAAATGCTCCATATTTTGGGTCTGAAACTATGAAACTATCTCCGCTTGAGGTATCCAGTAAAACCAACCTGGTTGTTGCATTTACGTCAACTACTGCTGCGAGATATTCATCGTAAAGTGAAAGGTCTGTTATTGTGGCATTTTCGATGTCAACTATTTTGTCCATATCCGCAAGAATTTCGTCTTCTATTTCATTAGCAGTAGCGTTGATTTTTGTTGATATTAGACCCTCGCTATCCACATATCCGATGTGGACCGTATCTGGGCTATCCTGGAAAACCATTGCGATTTTGTCTCCAGACGTCTCAATTATTGAGACTGATTCTGTTACTGATGGTTGAACTCCATCAGATAAGTTTCCTGCATAGTCAAAGTATGAGATGACTCCGTCTTGTAAAATTACAATTTTTTCATCTGAAACAAATCCAATCTGTTGTGGATTAGATACTTGTTTGGTAAATAGAGGAATACTAGGATTTGAAATGTCTACCAACATCATTTCTGTTTCGTTGGACATCAATATATGATTTTCTTGAATGGAGTATGTAGAATTGTCATCAAGTATAGGCTGTACTACTTCAATTTGAGAATTCAAATCGGACAAGTCGTGAAGAATAAGTAACGAAGATTCCTCTTTAGAATCTAAAGTAATCATCCATCCATCTGCTGCATCGACGCCCACGGGGGCATCTACTCCTCCCGCTGGAATTGATTGATGAGTTAAATCCCAAGTTACTACACCTGCTATTGTAATCAAAATCACCGTGAGCAATACTCCGGTTTCTTTGCTGGTTGGTTTTGAAAATCTAGATGCTGATTTTTTTAGTCCTCCGAACGCTGCATTTAGAGCTCTTTTCGGATTTGTTAATACGGTAACCAGCCTAGCATTAATTGTGCGTTCATCGAAAATATTCCAAAATGGTTCAGACATGGCACTTGATATCTTTACGGCAACTGCTGCAACAATCATTCCACCAATAATGTCTGTAAACCAGTGAATTCCAAGGTAAATAATACAAAATGCAGTTAGCATTGTAAAAGCCAGTACGATTCGACGGTATGTCTTCCACCTCTCATCAGTATCGAATCTGTGTAAACACAGCCAAACTGCGAATGGGAAAGCGATATGGAGGCTCGGCATTCCATTTGTAAATGGATCTATTCTACTGAACCAATCATTGATTTCCGGAGAATAATTGTAAGCCAATGTTTTCATTTCAGGAATATAATTACCAGTCACGTGAACATTGAAAAATAGATAAAAAGGAATCGCTAAAGTGTATACCCAAACAATAGTCAAGCTGATTCTGTCAGCCATATATCTGTCATCAAAGTATGCGAAATAGAATATAGAAACATAACAAATAACCATGAAACCTACAACATAGAAGTGAGTCATAAATGCAGTTAACCAATCTGCCTGGAAGGTCTGTTGAACCCACAATACCATGTCGCCTTCTAATGTGTAAATCCATGGAGTCATGTTCAGCATGCCATCTGTATTAGCCATCAAGATCCTGTCAACCTCATCAAGGAAATCCTTAGCATTGTAAATTAGGAGAACCAATACCAGATGAAGCCAGTATCTTCGGAGGAAATCAACAAACCCGTCAACTGTGATGTTGGCCCAAGGAGGCTTTATCACCGGCATCAAAAGGACGCCAATGGCTAATGCGGAGATTAGCCATGTGAGATATATACCCTCCATGCTATTCCCTCCGTTTACTTCGTAAATTAAGACTATACATTAGCAATTTGCCAATATTGCAGTTTTTGTTCTAATTACCACGCACCGTGGACATATGCCTTCCCATTATCTGGGTCTTGCTTTTCTCCGAGTCTCCACAATCTTTCAAATCTATGAATTCCGGATGAACAACCACTTGTCCATTCGAATGATAATGCGTAATTGCCAACCTTCCTTACAGATGGTTTTTCTTTTGGAAGCCTTTCAACAATTCTCCTGAGTGCGATAGATGTAGAATCTTCATTCCGCTGAGGAGAGCAATTGGCACATGGGCATGCGTGACGAAGGTCGTCGTAGGTAATTTCATGCTCTGTACCATCAGACCATGTTAGATGCATGTCGAATTCTCTTCTTTCAACACGCTTTAATTCAGGGATATCCAATAAATTCACCTCAAATAATTTCCAAACCGCCATTTGTATCTTCGGTTTCAACGAAATTTTGGATCTTAGAAACCACGGAAGAGAAGGCTTGAGATGATGCTCCTTCTGGCTCTGATACAATTCTGTGAACTCCATCATCGCCGCCTCTTACAAATCCGGGGTCAAAAGGTAATTTTCCTAAGAATGGTACATTGAACTCTGTCGCTGTCTTTTCTCCGCCTCCAGACTTGAAAATATCAAGTGTGACAGACCAATCGCCGTTGTCGTCTGCTGTTGCCTTGTGTGTTTTACCACCAGGGCCTGCAATTTCTAACTCAGTTCCAGCGGTTGCTTTCCCGTTTATGGCATAACCACTCATATTTTCTATAATACCGATTACATCAACTTTTAGCGAATTTGCGAATGTTATTGATTTTCTTGAATCCAAAAGCGCAACATCTTGAGGAGTGGTTACTATCACCATTCCATCTATGTCGGGAAGGTTTTGTGCCACAGTAAGCGGCTCGTCCGATGTTCCTGGCGGAAAATCGATGATTAGATAGTCCAAGTTACCCCAATCGACATCACCAATAAACTGCTGAATTGCACCGAGTTTTATTGGGCCTCTCCACACTACAGGAGTATCTTCATCTTCTAATAAAAAGGCCATAGAAATGACCTTTACACCGAGATGCCCTTGTGCTGGAAGAATTCTTCCACCATCAACATTCAATCTTCTGCCTTCTAGACCCATCATTTTTGGAACGTTTGGGCCAGTTATGTCAATGTCCAGAAGGCCAACTTTCAGACCTTGTTGAGCCAGAGATAGAGCAAGACCTGTTGCGACAGTTGACTTTCCAACTCCTCCTTTTCCGGAGAGAACCATGATTTTGTGTTTAATTGCCTTACCCATCTCTGCAATAGCCATCTTCCTTTTCATCTGATTATAAGCAGCTTCCATCTTCTGCTGGTCTTCAGCAGTTGGCTCTTTGGAGCCACCATCTGCGGGCTTGTTTATCTTCACTGGTGAGTCAGCCATTAGTAAACCCCGCTTGTTCGCCATACTTCAATGCTTTTTCAGTTCCGTATTGGACAATCATACCAAAAATTATGAAAATTATAATTTGAATTTTGATATTCATACCTAAGTACGCATAACCCAACCCTGCATGCAATAGTAATACTGGAATACGTGCATGATAGACATCTACACTCAATTTGTGGAAAATAAAACCTGTGAATATGACTTGTAGTGTAATCAATGAGGCAATTATTCGAAACAAAATATCAAAATCATTTGCTGCGGCTAAGATATGGGATACGAAGAGGAAACTGAAAACCGAACCGTATACAAAATATCCCTTTTCCATATATGGTGTCTAAATAGAATCGGTTCATATGCCTCTTCCATTTACGATGGTACAATGAGAGTATTATTCGTTTGTGTTGGAAATTCATGCCGATCCCAAATGGCTGAAGCTATCGCAAGACATCTTGGGTATGATGCAATGAGTGCTGGCACACATCCAGAATCCGAAGTTAGTAAGAATGCTATCAAGGTTTTAGAATCAAGGAATATCAATAGCGAAGGTTTACATCCAAAAATTGTTGATGACATAGATTGGAAATCCTTTGACATGGTCATATCCATGGGGTGTGGAGTAAATTGTCCTGCAATAAAAATTGACCAAGATTGGGGTTTAGATGACCCGCATGGAAAACCTCTTTCCGCATTCGAAGATTGCGCCGATAAAATCGAAGAAAATATTCGAAGACTAGGATAGAGTGCGAGAGCCGGGACTCGAACCCGGGTTCAGGCGTTGGCAACGCCCGGTGATAACCACTACACTACTCTCGCAAGTGCAACCCTCCGATTGGAAGGGGGTATAAACCATTGTCGCTAGTTATTTTTCCTCAAAGATACCTGCAATCAGAGTCATCAGTGCAGTTCTAAATGGAATAAGTGGACGCCATCCTTCACCGGTTAAATCATTGAGGATTTTATGCAGTGGTTCAAGATCAGGTCTACTGTATTCATCGTCAGTTATCGGTACTGCTTCCATTCCTGCAATTTCATGTCCGAACAATACATTTGTAGTGAAATTTCCAGATTGCCCTTGTTGAGTTCGTTGCCAAAGCATCTCAAATTCGGCTTTACTGTCTTCTGGCGACCACCTCCTTCTTCCACAGACCTTGATTTGGTCAATTTTCTCCTCACCTTTTGCAATTTGGGCAATCGCATTTGCAACATCAACAATGCTAACCCAATAACGAGTTTGTGTATGTTGATTATTTCCTTCTATCCAAGATTTGATTTCTTGTGGCATCCATCTGTCTTGACGATTAGGAATCATATCTGTTATTATGATATCTTTCCCAACGACAATATCTGCTTCTGTACCATCGAAAGATACAGAAAATCCTTCCCCTGTTTTTGATAAATTGGAGTTAGAGTACCTTAGCATAATTTCATTTCTGACAAAATGGGATTCCTCTGCTGCTATAACATCGATATCCATTCCCAGTAATTTGTCAACTACAGCCTCCCCTAGAGAACAATCTGCCCCTATGATGCGAACTGCCATGACACTACGTATGACTGATAATTTTAGAGATTATCTATTAGAATATTTTAATTGATAATTTTAATTTTTAATTTAAATTTTATATTATTCTTTGCATTGATAGAGAGTTTATGCGACACTAATTGAAAATCGATTTCATATTGTTCACCATAAAATGAATTTAAAACGTATATTCAATTGAAAATAAAAAAATTATGCGTCAAACTCAATTGGATTTCAATTTAAATTTGTAGTCAACTATAATAATCGTCACCTACGAGAACTGACCGGCCAGAACCAGAATAGGCCAAGGAGATGGGAAAAATGGGAAAGAGCGATTATGACATCCAGGAGTTACTCCAAAGGGATGTATATGTGAACGATAAAAAGGTAGGAACGATAGTAGGCGAGAGACATCATCCAAATGAGTCCAGAGTGAAATCAATGAGAATCATGGTTCTCCCTGACGTAGCTGAAGACTACATGAGGAAACCTGCAGAATTAGCACCTTTACACAAGGACTTAATTCACAGCATTAGAAACGATGGATCTGTAAAACTATCGAAGTCTATCAGAGAATTACAAAGAAGATGGAGAAATACAGTTCGAATAGATGAAAAGTTGTATGCGCCAGATGAAATGATGGATAGAGCTGTTTTAGATAATCAAGGTATGGAAATTGGAACCATACTTGAGTTAGTCAAAGTAAAGAGAACCTACAGAGCTGTCGTCGTAAAGACAAGGATGGGCATTCAAATGCAATATGGTGTTGGAACTACCATCAATATACCAATCACAGCGTTAGCAAGAACTAGAGAAAGATTGGATGAAGTTGTTTTGTCAAGAACATTCGATAAGTTGCTTAGCCTTCCTTCATATCTACAGGCTAACGACCCAGATGCAGAATACGAAGAATAATCCGTACCGTCGTCTTTATGATGGGAGGGCAAGTCGGCGACCTGCCTTTGCGCGGGTAGCTTAGTCGGCTGGAGCACCCGGCTGATAACCGGGAGGTCGCAGGTTCGAGTCCTGCCTCGCGCACCTTCAACGATGAACTGCGACTAATTGTATAGGCACTCCCTAACAAGAATGCTCATTTAGTCCCCACGCTGAGAGTTGCACCATGGTGGTCGTCTCGGGCAGTAATTCCCGGGCGTTGGCTGTTGATTTGGCTAAAGAACTAGGATGGGAACACCATTCTTTGGAAGCAAGGCGATTTCCAGATTCTGAAGGATACATAAGAATTCCAGATAACGCACTGGAAGCCGTTCGAAAAGAGCCTGTAGTATTAGTATCGAATACATTTCCAGATGCTGGCATCATTGAAACTCTATTGTTATTAGAAGCATTGAGAGATGTAAGAGAAGGTCGAACAGAAAACCTTCGCTCGATAGGTCCACAATCAATGGATAATGTGGGCCCAGGAATTATACTAGCAATTCCATATTTTGGATATTCAAGACAAGACAAGCGATTTAGGCCAGGTGAAGCAATAAGCGCAAAAGCGATTGGGAGATTACTTTCTTCACATTGTGACGGCATAGTGGTTTTTGACTTACACGCACCTGCTGCTCTTGAAGATATGCCAATTCCTGTTTCTTTTACTTCGGCTATGCCAGAAATCGCAGTTCATCTAAAAGAAACTGTAAATCCTGATTTCATTCTATCTCCTGACAAAGGTGCCATTGACCGAGCGACCATGGTAGCCGAAAGTATTGGATTACCGTATTCATATTTGGAGAAAACAAGAATTGATGCCCACACAATTGTTCATAAAGCAAAAAATTTGGATGTCGACGGTAAAATTGTTGCAATCGTAGACGATATGATTGCCACTGGCGGAACGATTTGCAAAGCGGCGGACGCACTGAGAAATCAAGGTGCGATAGAAGTTCATGCGGCTTGCACACATGGATTATTTACAGGTGGCGCGATTAATCGACTGTCTAATCATGTTGACGGAGTGCATGCTACATCGAGTATTAGCAATAACAGATCAGTCATTTCTGGCGGTGCTGCACTCGCTAGAGGTGTGAATGAAATACTAGAACTCCTCGATAATTGAATCTAAGGTACCATCAGTGGTGTTTATATTGGGGAGGGCGTGCGGAAGCCTGCTTCACAGCATGAGAGTGATTCAATGAGTGCACACGTGACTTACGAAACCCCGAGCGACGTCGCAGAGAAAATCTACGATGTAGTTCAAGCGAATACCAATGGTAGGATGAAAAAAGGATCTAACGAAGTAACAAAAGCTGCTGAAAGAGGAACTGCAAAGTTCATCATCATGGCCGAAGACGTTAATCCACCAGAACTTCTAGCACACATCCCTTTGATTTGTGCTGAAAAAGGAATTCCGTTCGGATACGTTCCTTCCCAAGAACATCTAGCACAAGCGGCTGGAATGCCACTTGGTGTGAAAACTGCATCCCTAGCACTTATGGAAGTTGCCAAAGGGGCGACAGAGAAATTCAACGAAGTTACTGAAGCCGTCAAAGGCTTATCCAACTGAAACCATTAATCGAACGGAGGAATAAGAAATGTCTGAAGAACTCGGTGGATGGCCAGCAGAAGTGGTCGAGGTCGTTGGTAGAACTGGAATGACAGGGGAAGCAACTCAGGTCAAGGTTCGTGTAAACGATGCACCTAACCCTAGAGATGTTGGAAGAATTATCACAAGAAACGTCGTCGGTCCTGTTCGAATCGGCGATATCCTGATGTTAAGAGACACAGGAAGAGAAGCTCGAAAACTAAACCAGAGGTGATCAAAAATGCCAGAACAACGAATCTGTTCTTTTTCAGGAGAAGTTATCGAACCAGGAACCGGCCTTATGTTTGTAAGAAAGGATGGTTCAGTTCAATGGTATGCTAATAGCAAGGCCAGAAAGAACGCTATCAAACTAAAGAGAAATCCAAGAAAGGTAAAGTGGACTCACCACTTTGTCAAAGGCGGAATCCAATAATTGGTTTTGCCAGTCAATCGGCGCTCTCAAATAGGGCTTGCCAGTCGCCAGCATTGGTGGAATAAATGGAAACTACCTATGTTATGGTTAAACCAGATGGTGTACAAAGAGGATTAGTCGGAGAAATAATTCAACGTTTTGAAAGAAAGGGCTTACAACTTGTTGGTCTAAAACAAGTAGTCCCATCAGAAGAAATTGCAAAAGAACATTATGCAGTTCATTCAGAAAGACCTTTCTTCCCTGGACTAATCAAATTTGTAACAAGCGGACCTGTTGTCTGTATGGCCTGGAAAGGAAGAGATGCAATAAGTGTGGCAAGAAATCTAATCGGTCCAACCAACGGAAGAGAAGCCGCTCCAGGAACAATTCGTGGAGACTTTGGAATGGACATTGGATTCAATATGATTCACGGATCCGATGCCCCAGAAACTGCTGAATTTGAATTAGGACTATGGTTCTCTGAAGGATTAGTAGACTGGGCTCAGGACAATATCAACTGGGTTTATGAGTGATTAAATTTCCAATTGGAAATTTAAAAATGCAATTGGAGTTTTACACATGGATAATACAGAAAACGATGTGCCCAACTCCGCAGAGGAGAGTAAAGAATTAGGTTGGCAAAGGCAACCGATTGTTTCAGTACTAGGACACGTAGATCATGGTAAAACAAGCGTTTTGGATTACTTTAGGTCATTGGGATCTGAAAGACAAGCGAGCGTAATGGATAGAGAAGCTGGCGGCATAACCCAACACATTGGAGCAACCGAAGTTCCTGCTAAAATTCTCAATGAGACATGTGCAAAACTCACCGGAGGAAAAGACTTCAACAGCCCTGGATTGTTATTCATCGACACCCCTGGACACCATTCTTTTACAAGTTTGAGAAGCAGAGGTGGAGCACTTGCCGATATTGCCATTCTCGTTGTTGATGTAATGGAAGGATTACAACCTCAAACCATCGAAAGTCTTAGGATTTTAAAGGAAAAGAAAACTCCTTTTGTTGTAGCAACAAATAAAGTAGACAGAATTCATGGATGGCAAGTCAAAAAGAATAGAACTTTCATAGAATCATGGCAAAATCAGAGAGACGATGTAAAACAGTTGTTTGAACAAAGGTACTGGAAATTATTAGGTCAATTCAGTGAACATGGTTTCAATATTGAAAGATATGACAAAATCAAGGATTTCACATCTAATTTAGCAATGGTTCCTTGTTCTGCTAAAGAAGGAGAAGGATTACAAGACCTTCTAACAGTTACAGTCGGTTTGGCTGAACGGTTCTTAGAAGAACGCCTTCGAGACACACTGGGTGATGGCGAAGCTACTGTGCTTGAAATGAAGGATGAACGCGGACTAGGGAAAACCATTGATGTAATCTTGAATCGAGGAGAATTAAATGTTGGAGACTCAATAACATTAGTTAGTTCAGATGGGCCGTTTACAACTCACATAAAAGGAATGTTTAGACCAAAAGGCATGTCTGAAATGAGGGATGCTGGGGATAGATGGGAAGCCTGTGAAAATGCTGTTGCTGCCTGTGGTTTGAAAATTGTAGCACCCGGTCTTGAAAATGTACTCGCTGGAACTACTTTGAGGCAAACAAACACGGCCAAGGCCAAACAATCCGCTGAAATTGAAGCAAGAAAAGAAGCTAGCATTACCGTTGATATTGCTGAAGAAGGCGTTGTTATCAAGGCAGACACTGTTGGCGGATTAGAGGCTCTTGCATTCGAATTAAATCGCCTCGAAATACCAATTAGAATGGCAACAGTTGGCCCGGTAAATAAGAGAGATATCATAACTGCCCAATGTGCTGAAGACCCACTTAACCAAATAATTCTAGGATTTTCAGTAAAGGGCAACACTGAAGTTCAATCCAAGTTGGAAGGAAAAGACGCCGAGATTAAATTCATCGCACACGATATCATCTACAAAGTGCTTGAAGAATTCGAGGAATGGAGAGATGCTACTAAGGCTGAAATGGAAGCAGCAGCTAGGGAGAATTTAGTTTACCCCGGACACTTACTTTACCTTAAAGATCACACATTCAGGAATAAGGGTCCTGCAATAGTTGGAATGAGAGTTCTTGGAGGAAGAGTGCACGTCGGCCAAAAAATTATGAAACTCGATGGCACCCAAATCGGACAGATAAGATCTCTCCGAACCAGAGATAGCGACGACGTGAAAGAAGGAAGGCAGGGAGAAGAATTAGCGGTTGCAGTAATGGGTCCGACTGTAGGAAGACATATCGAAGAAGGCGATGAGTTCTGGGTTGATATTCCTGCCAGCCACGCCAAGAGATTGAGAAAATTAGATTTGACTCCTCAAGAAGAAGAAATTTTGGAACAAATCACCATACTGCATCGCAAGCAAGACCATTTCTGGGGCAGATAATTGCCAAATTTCATGTGATATTAAACGACTTCTTCACACAATAGTTTGAAGTATGGCTTGCTTTGGTTGGGGACTGTTAAAGGTTAGATTATCATGAATGCAGGATTCCAAGCAGGCCCTTCTGGAGATAATAGGACGAAGGACCTAATAGCAACTGTTTCTTCAATCGCAAATTCGTTAATGGGAGAAGTCTCTAAGGTTATTATCGGTAAAAATGAGAACCTAAGAAGAGTAACTGTTGGTATTCTTTCCAATGGTAACATGCTGTTAGAAGACTTCCCTGGACTTGCAAAGACCTTGTTGTCCAACACTTTCGCTAGAGCACTAGGATGTAAGTTCAAGCGTGTACAATTTACTCCTGACTTACTTCCGAGCGATATCATGGG
>MDTE01026075.1_pt1 | contig 10840 bp, 10 predicted proteins | sample 811231 | NCBI WGS metagenome assembly MDTE01 (sample SAMN05326651, study PRJNA326480) | marine metagenome | isolation source: seawater | place: Indian Ocean: Red Sea | collected 2010 | reverse complement strand
TCTGCTAAATCTATTATTTCAGGCTCCTTTGCAACATTTGTTAGTATTGTTCTTCCTTCAGCTAAAGTTGCTGCCATCATTAAATTCTCAGTTCCAGTTACAGTAACTCCATCAAATTTAATCTTGTTTCCTTGAAGTTTTTTTGCAGATGCTTCTATATAACCATTTTTTAAATTAATTTCTGCTCCTAATTGCTTCAAAGCATCCAAATGAAAATTTACCGGTCTTGTTCCAATAGCGCAACCTCCAGGAAGAGCAATTTTCGCTTTACCATATTTAGCTAATAATGGTCCAAGAACCAATATAGAAGCTCTCATAGTTTTTACTAACTCATATCTTGCCTCGATATCCTTTAAATTTGATGAAGATATTGTAAAGTCCATATTTTCATCAAGCAAAATTTCAGCGCCCATGGACCCAAGTAATTCAAAAATAGTAGTGATATCTTGTAAATAAGGAAGGTTTTTTAGAATAATTTTTTCATCAGATAGAATTGTTGCTGCGATCATGGGTAATGCTGCGTTCTTAGCTCCAGAGCATTTGATCTTTCCAGAAAGATTATTACCACCTTTGATTAATAGCTTTTCCATAAATAATTATAAAATTTTTGTCTTTAAGCTAAGAGCATGAAGCTCGCCTGTTTTAAATTTATTTTGAAGAAGCTTCATTACAGTTTTATGCTGATCAATTAATGACATATCAGTAAAAATTTTTGATGAAACTTCTAGACGAAGATTGCATGAGTCGCCATAAAATTTACATATAACGTCCGGTATATTTTCAATTAATATTTGTTCTATGGTTTCTTTCATATTAAGAAATACCAGCATCTCCAAAATCGGAATTCCAGTTTTTAATGGTGGTTTCAATGTCTTCATTTGATGAAGTCGCTAATGCTTGAAATTGATTCCGCATTGTTAAGCCAAGGTTAAGTCCATTAATAATAATATTAACAATTTTCCATCCATCTTTATTTTTTCTTAATTTATATGAAATTGGATACTTGCTAGTTCCGGTATCAAGAATCTGTCTAACCTCAACATTTTTTTCAAAATCTGATTGATATTCATCAGGAAAAACTGTGGTTATGGTTGAATCGCCCCATTTAGCAAGAGTTGATGCATAATTATCTAATAAAGAATCTTTAAAAATTAATACAAATTCATCTCTTTGATCTTTAGTAGCCATAAGGTAGTACTTTTTACCCATCACACTAAAAGCAACTCTTCTGAAGTCTATCATTGGCTCAAAAATTTCTTTTATTTTATCTTCATACAGCGTCCTATCTTCTTCAAATAATTCAACATTCTTAATAAGAACATCTGCCATCTTTTGTGCGTTAGTATCAATAAATATAAAAGGATCTTCTTCTGATTTAATTGATAATGGAATTATGATTAAAAAGAAAAATAAAAAATAATTTTTATGTGCGTGTAACATTGGTCTATTATAGCATTTAGGTGAATATAAATTTCCTAAATTATTATGAAAAAATTTAATTACATAGCATCAGCTAAAAGAACTTTAAAAATAGAATCAGATTCCATATCAGCAATAGGAAAGCAACTAAAAAGTTCCTTTACAATCCTTTGTGAGAAAGTTATGGCTTCTAAGGGTAAGTTTGTGATAATGGGAGTTGGTAAGTCTGGTCATATCGCACAGAAAATATCAGCAACATTGTCAAGTACTGGAACTCCTTCAATATTTATTCATCCAACAGAGGCTGCACATGGAGATATGGGCCTTATAAACAAAAAAGATGTCATTCTTCTAATATCAAATTCTGGTGAAACTGATGAAATAATCAATATCCTTTCATCACTCAAGAGGCACGCAAAAGAAATTGCTTCATTAACAAGTAATAACAGTTCAACAATTGCCAAATTTGCAGACATAAAAATAGAACTTAAGTCTAAAAAAGAAGCATGTCCCTTAGATTTAGCTCCAACATCGTCCACGACAAATGCTTTAGCCTTTGGAGATGCTCTAGCAATTGCATTACTAGAGGCAAAAGGCTTCACAAAAAATGATTTTGCTTCTTCCCACCCAGCAGGAAAGTTAGGTAAGAAATTAATTACAAAAGTAAGTGATCTTATGCATAAAGGAAAATCAATACCTATCGTATCTCCTGATACTGTTCTTGATAAAGCTTTGCTAGAAATAACTAAAAAAAAATTGGGCATTACCCTGGTTGTTGATAAAAAAAGAGTTGTTGGAATATTTACAGATGGAGATTTAAGAAGATCTATTAATGAAAAAGTAAATATTCAAGAAACTAAGATTAAAGACCTTATGACTAAATCATACATAACAGTAAATTCTAGTGCATTAGCAGTAGATGCTGCAAAAATCATGGAAAAAAATAAAATTTTTACGTTAGTGGTTACAGAGGAGAAAAAATACGTAGGTGTTATTTCTATGCATGATTTAATTGAAGCCAGGATACTGTAATTGAAAAAAAATAAATTTTCATATTTAGTATTAGTTTTGCTTTTTAGTTTTAATACTTTTGCAGCCTCTGCGAACAATATAAAAATTGATGCAAATTCTATAGAGTTTTTAAAAAATTCAAAGCAAATTAACTTTTATGATAACGTTGAAATTAATTCAGAGTACGTAATTATTAAATCTAAGTCTGCAACATATGATCAGAAAGAGGATGTTATATCTTTTTTAGGAAGCCCTTCTATTATTGAATCAAAAAAAGATGATAATATTTTTAGTGGCAAAGCAGATAAAATATTATTTTTTGATGACGAAAAAATACATCTCATAGGTAATGCTTCAATGAAATATGAAGGTATTTCAATATCCTCAAATATAATAGTCTTTAACCCGCAAAGCGGTAAAATGACATCAAGTTAAGAATTTATGCTAGAAGTAAAGCGAATTACAAAATCAATAAAAGATAAGGAAATTCTTTCTCAAATAAGCTTTGAAGTCGGTGAAGGAGAAATATATGGATTACTTGGACCTAATGGCGCAGGTAAAACAACAACTTTCTATATCATAGCTGGTCTAACAAACTCAGAAAAAGGCAAGATTCTTCTATTTGATAAAGATATTTCGAATCTTCCTATGCACAAAAGATCTAAATTGGGAATCAAATATTTGCCTCAAGAGCCATCGATTTTTCAAGGATTAACTGTATATGAAAATCTTATGGGTTTAGCTGAATTATCTTTTAACAATAATAAAGATATTAAGAAATTTATTGAAATATCTATTGAGGAATTTGGATTGTCTGAAATAGCTAATCTAAAAGGAAGACAGCTATCTGGAGGACAGAGAAGAAAGGTTGAGATTGCAAGAAGTCTTGCCACCGAACCAAAAGTAATTCTTATGGATGAACCTTTTGCTGGAATTGACCCTATTGCAATTGAAGATATAAAGAATGTTTTAAAAAAGTTAGCCCTCAAAAACATTGGAGTATTGATAACAGATCATAATGTTAGAGAAACACTAGAAATATGTAATGAAGCAGCAATAATTAACAATGGAAAAGTTATTGCTAGGGGTAACAAAGATGAATTAATTAAAAATGAACTAGTTAAAAAAGTTTATATTGGAAATATGTATAATTAAATGAGTATATATCTTTCAAAAAATCTCAAACAAAAACAAACTTTTACACTTACTCCATCTTTAAAAAAATCAATAGATTTATTGCAATTATCAAGATTTGAACTTATAAAAAAAATACAAAAAGAAGTAGACGAAAATCCATTTTTAGAAAGAGAAGAAGATTTTAATGAAATCGAAGGCTCATATAATCAAGATTTCAATTTTGAAATAGAATCAAAAAAAACATTGAGAGAAAGTCTTCTCGAACAAATAAATGATTTTAAGCTTAATGAGAATCAGATTAAATTATCAAAAATTATAATTGATTGTGTTGATGAAAATGGAATGTTAATTGAGGACATATTTGAGATCGAAAAGATTTCAAATCATATTTTTAGTGCTAAAAAGATTGAAGAAATCCTTGTAAATGTAATTCAAAAAATGAGTCCTACTGGTATTGGTTATAGAAATCATAAAGAATGTATCAAAATACAAATATCTTCCGCCAATATTTCTGATAAAAAGAAATCATTAATAATGAAAATAATATTTAATGAGGATTTGGATGATCTAAATTTAATTAAACATGCATTAATTCAGGAAGGGTTTTCTGAGAATGAACTTAATGAAGCAATTACAGAAATACAAAAATGCGATCTGAGTCCTGGTCTTAACTATAAAAAGATAAAATATATCGAACCAGATTTAAAAATTATCTTTATGAATAATAATTTAAAGGTGAGTTTTATTGATGAAAGATTTCCTTCAATTAAAACAGACGATAGTTTGATAAAACAAGTTAAAAAAGAATTAAAGATAAACAAAAATCCAGAGATGCTCAATAAAATAAATGAAGCTAAATGGCTTCTTAAATCAGTTAAAAAAAGAAATGACACTGTAAAAAAAGTTGGCGAATATATTTGCTCAAAACAAATAGCATTTTTCAAAAATAATCCATTAAAAATTAACACATTGAATAATAAAGAAATTGCAGAAAAAATAGGGGTTCATCCTTCAACTATTTCAAGAATATTGAGATATAAATATATTGATACCCCAAAAGGAGTAATACCATTGAAATCCTTGTTGGTTTCCTCGGTTTCTAAAATAAGAGATATTTCTAATTCTCAGCTAATGAAATTAATTAAAGATATTGTTGATAAAGAAAATAAGCCTAAAAGTGATAAAAAAATTGCTATTGAGCTAAATAAAAAAGGCTATGGCTTGGCAAGAAGAACAGTCTCTAAGTATAGAAAAATGAATAATATACCCTCATCAAGAAATAGATAAAAGTTCGTAAGTTAAGATTGTTTTATGGATGGAGATAATAAAAATACTAATAATAATTTAAAGACGATATTAGATGACTCTTTAGATTTATCTTTAAATCAAATAAGAAGACTATTATCAAATATGTCGCCCTCTGAAATAGCTCATGCGCTGGAATCATCTCCTCCAAAACAAAGAAATATTTTGTTTTCATTATTAAAAACTGAGGAAGAGGGAGATGTTCTTTTTGAATTAGGAGAGGAAATTCAACAAGATCTAATTTCCAATATTTCCAATGAGGAACTTGCTGAGGCTGTAAAAGAGTTAGAGCTTGATGAAATAGTCGATATTCTTCAAAAACTCCCAGAAGAAAGAATGAAAAAAATTCTTTCTAATATGTCGAAGGTAGATAGAAGTAGAATTGAGATGGGTCTTACTTTTCCAGAAAATACCGCTGGAGGCCTTCTTAATACTGACGTAATAAGTGTTCGACCTAATAATTCAATTCAAGAAGTAATAAGTTATCTTAGAGATTTAGGTAAGTTACCGGATAATACAGATAAAATTTTTGTAGTTAATGATTCAAATGAATATTTAGGAGAATTAAATATTAGTGAAGTCATAACATCAAATCCATCTATGGTTGTAAGAGAAATTATGGAGACAGAAATTTCACCCATGAGTGTCGATCTTGATGATAAAGAGGTTGCAATATTATTTGAAAGAAATGACTGGATTTCATCATCGGTAATAGATAAAAATAATAAGCTAATAGGAAGGATAACCATCGATGACGTTGTTGATGTTATTAGAGAGGATGCTGACCAAAATTTACTTGGAATGGCTGGGGTTGCTGAGGATACATTTGCTCCTCCTGGTAGAGCTGCAAAAAGTAGAGTTTTATGGTTAAGCTTAAATCTTATAACTGCCTTTATTGCAGCTAGCACAATAAATATTTTCCAAGATATCATTGATAAGTTTGTTTACTTGGCCATACTCATGCCTATAGTTGCAAGCATGGGAGGCGTTGCAGCCACTCAAACATTGACTATAGTTTTACGTGGTTTGACACTAGAGCAAATAAATTCTTCAAACATAAAATGGTTGTTCAAAAGAGAATTAGCTGTTTCAATATTAAATGGCATCGTTTTGTCTGTTTTGGTTGGTTTTATAACATATGCATGGTTTCAGGAAATAACAATAGCTCTTCTTATATCTTTCGCATTAATAATAAATCTCGTTAGTTCAGTTTTTGCAGGAATACTTGTGCCCTTAATTTTAAGAAAATTTAAACAGGATCCTGCAATTAGTGGAAGTGTTGTTGTGACTACAGTAACAGACGTCGTTGGGTTTCTCTCTTTTTTAGGATTGGCAACAATATATCTATATAACTAATCTATTCTTTCTATTGAGGGTTCTTCAATAGAGCCTGTCACTTTGAATTTAAATGTTGACACATCATCAAGTCTTTCATCAAAAATGTTTTCAAAAACTATTCCACCAGCCAATGCAGGAATACCTCCAAAAATTGCAGCGTACCAAGGAATATTTTCAGAAACTTTTAATCTCATCTCCAGATCTAGATTTAAATTTTCTAGAAGGCCTTCAGAATTCTTAAATATATCTCCCCTCCACTTCATTTTAGCCTCACTAGTTTCAATCTTAATTGGGTTGCTAATTAATGCTCTGTTTTGTCCAACATAAAAATTACCTTCAGCTCTATTTATGTATAAATTTGAGGATGTAATATCAGCTTCATTATTAATATTTTCAATTATGGCGTTCAAATTAAATATTTTTAATGCTCTCAAAAAAGCTGAATCTCCGAGGGAAGTATCAGATTTAAAATCTTTTAATAAAAAGTCTATCCTTCCCTCAACATTCTTTAATTGTTCAATACTTGTCCATTGAATATTTAAATTTGTAGAAAGATATTCAAAATCATAATCAATGAGAGCTTTTAATGGAGTATTCTCATTATTAATTTTATAAGATCCCCTTACTTTATACATATCATTCATTCTGTTATAACTAATATAAGCTTTTTCATTTCTGTCATAAGGGCCTATATTTAAATTTTTACTTGAGACATTTATATTATCTATAGTTGTTATTTTTTCATTTCTAAGTAAATAAAAATCAATATCTTGAAAGAGATCATCATATGTTTGAATATTTTTACCAACGAATCTTAAATTTATATCTTCAATATCAAAATTACTTTGAGATTCAACTATATCTAATCCCTTGAATTCAAATTTTGTATCAAATACATCAATTCTCATAAAGCCAGTTTCGTCAACCTTAATTATTCCATTAAGATCTTTTCCTGAAAAAGTTGCATCTATGTTATTTCCTTTAAAATTGATTTCAAATTCTTGATCGTTGTATGTATTCTCAAAAAAATTAAGTTCTTTGATTTTCGATTTAATTGAAACTAAGCCTGATAATTTGTTGGCTTGATTGCTAAATGAAATTTTATTTGTGTCTAGCCTATTCAAAGATAGAAATATATGAAATCCCTCTCTATAATCTAATTGCTGAATTTCTTTGTCGTAATTATTTCCTAATGAAAAATATCCTGAATTATTTAGGCCGATATAAGATTTTACATTAGAATTCTTTATAAGATATGTTGGATTAGATAAATCTCTTATGTTTATTGTTGTTTTAAGATTTGTGCCTTTATCTTTATTAAGATCATCTATAACAGATGTAATACTTGTATTGGACAAATCCGATTCAAGATCAAGTGAAACTATGTCATTATTTATATTTAATACTCCTCTAAATTCTTCTAATCCATTTAATTTAAGATACTGGTCATAATTTACAATTTGATTCATATTAAATTTTAGTCCAGATCTAATAGTTAGATTTTCGTTCTTAAAAAGAATTGAGCCCTTGATGTCCTGATCTGGTATTGAGGCTGTAAATATGCCAGTAACCTCCTTGTCTATGTTGGTATTTAAAACTAATTCTATATTTTTTATTGGGTATTCGGTGTTTGTGATGAATGACGATTTTTTAAAAATATATTTATTTAGATTTTCTAGATTTTTTAAACTTGTATCGAAATAACCTTTGCTGTGGACCTCTAGATCTATTTCGTAGTCTGAAATTGATTCTAAGTTAATAAAATCATTATCATCAATAATTTTTTCATCAAGATTAAATATTGCTGAATAAAAAATCTTATTTGAATTATGTTTATTTAAGATATTTAAGTCATTAAAAATAATGTTATTTAGTTTGCCGTTTCTGTTAATTATCGATATGTTTCCGTTCTTAATTTCAATTAGGGTGTTACTTGCCTGGAAATTAAAAGTTTCAGATTTAATATCTGTTTCATCAATGATGAGTTTAAGGTTGGTCTTATAATTTCTATCTTGCTCATTAATATATAAAAAATTTTGTAAATCTAGAAAAGTAAGATTTACATGCTTTTCAGTAAAGCTTTTAACTAAGTTAATGCCTATTCCAATGTTATCAGCTTCTAATATTATTTTGTTCTCAAAATCTTTGACTAGAATTCTCTTAAAGTTAAAACCAGGAGATAAAAGATCTTTATTTGAGTCGGCTTTTTCATATTCAATTATGAGATCATCATGAAAATATTTGTTAGCTAAAAAAATTAGGTTTTCTGGTTTATATATCAGAGAAATATATATTGCCACTGAAATAAAAAAAGAAAAAATTGATATAAATAATAAAGAAAATAATATTTTTCTAGCGATTGCCATATTTATTTTTCTAATCTAAATGCCTTCGGTAAGTATGATGAAAAAATAGTTAAAACGATACAAAGACTAATATTAATAATTGAGCTTAAAATCAAAGTCAAATAAGAAAAATTATAAAAACTCAGTAAAAGCTGAGTTAAACCAACATATGCTGATGCTGTTAGTCCAAAAAATAAACATATCTGCAAGTTTGAGAATATTTTAAAAGCATTTGAATATGAGTGAATTAGGTATGTAATTATGCAAAATAGAGTCGCATTTAAGCCCAGGTATGATTCCTGTATTAGGTCAATAAATAAACCTATTAAAAACGCTAGCACCGGACTTATGTTTGAATTAGATCTGTAAATGTAAAATGAATATCCTAAAAAAGTTACAGGAATAATTATAAAAAATTTAGACAAAAAACTTGCTAAGGTTAATTCAATGTAGCTCAAAATTATTAGAGCAATTATTTTTTTTAAAAATTTGATCATTATTCTGATAGCACTCCAAAAAAATTACTTTCAACTGGATCTGCTAATAGCTTTATTTCTATATCTTTTCTTGTAGCTGAGATATCTTTAATATTTACTACATCTCCTATTTTAATATCCGCTGGATAAACCCCTCCCAAACCAGATGTATAAAATTTATTATTTACTTTTATGTCTTCTTTCCAAATTAAAGGATTGAATGAACAAATAATGATATTTGCTTTTCCACTTCCCCTAGCATTACAGAAAAACTCTTCAGAAATAGATTTAATTGGAATTGAATGAGAGACATCTGTTAAAAGAATTACTTCAAGATATTTGCCATCATTTGAGACTTGACCAATAATTCCTGAAGAATTAAAAACAACACTTTCTTTTTCTATTTGTTTGTTATTTGAAATAATTTCAATATACATCCTATGTTTATCGCAACAATTGAAAATATTTGGATCTATGTCTTTTACTTTTGCTACAGAATATTTACTGATTTTGTTTTCATCGAATGGATGTTTGATAATATTTTTATCTTTGTAGAATTTATTCTCTCTTGAAATTAAGTAATTATTTAAATAACTTACATTGAGCGCTTTTTTTAGATTCTCATTTTCATTAATTAGAGTTTTTCTTGTCTTGAATTGATTTATATTTTTTTTAATAGGTTCAATAGTGTAATTTTTTAAGATAAAAGAAGTTGAAATTACTAAAGATTTATAGCTATATTTTATTTTCTTAAAATAATCAGTTTTGTAATCTACATATAAAAGACCGATTCCTATAAATATACATAATAAATATAGAATTTTTTGACTAGGAGTTGGCGAGATCCTAGCCATATAAGTTATTCAGAAGATAAGAGATCGATATTATATTTATCCATTATTTCGAGAGCCTGGCCCCCACCTCTTGCCACACAAGTTAGTGGATCCTCAGCAACAATTACTGGTATCCCGGTTGAACTTGAAATAAGTTTATCTAAATCTCTTAATAATGCTCCGCCACCCGTTAAAACAATTCCTCTTTCAGCTATATCAGCTGCAAGTTCTGGTGGTGATAATTCTAATGCATTTCTAATAGCTCTAACCATTCCAAATAATGGATCTTTCATTGCTTCAAAAATTTGTTCACTATTAATAGTAAATGTCTCTGGTATGCCCTCTGCAAGATTTCTGCCAGTTATAGACATTTCAAGTTTTTCAGATTCGGTTGAGGCACAGCCAATTGTATACTTAATTTTTTCAGCCGTGGATTCGCCAATTACACATCCATAATTTCTTCTTATCCATGAGGTTATGGATTCATCCAGTTTATCACCACCAATTTTTACTGACTCAGAATATACAACTCCGTTTAGCGATAAAATTGCAACCTCTGATGTTCCGCCACCAATATCGACAACCATGTTTCCACTTGCTTCTTCAACTGGGAGTCCGGCTCCTATAGCAGCTGCCATTGGCTCTTCAATTAATTTAACATCTCTTGCTCCAGCACCAAGCACTGATTCTCTTATTGCCCTTCTTTCAACTTGAGTTGACCTGCATGGTACGCAAACTAATACTCTTGGGCTTGGCTTTATAAAAAGTTTCTCATGAACCTTGGCTATAAAGTGTTGAAGCATTTTTTCTGTAACCTGGAAATCTGCAATAACTCCTTCAGATAAAGGCCTAATTGCTTTTATATTACCTGGAGTTCGCCCAAGCATTTTTTTTGCTTCTGTTCCAACAGCAACCACAGTTTTTTGTCCTCTAGATTCTCTGATGGCAACAACAGAGGGCTCATTAAGAACAATGC
>MDTE01174756.1_pt1 | contig 10841 bp, 11 predicted proteins | sample 811231 | NCBI WGS metagenome assembly MDTE01 (sample SAMN05326651, study PRJNA326480) | marine metagenome | isolation source: seawater | place: Indian Ocean: Red Sea | collected 2010 | reverse complement strand
GGTGATCGTTCCCTCCAGCACCACTTCGCTGTGGCTGGGCACCTGCAGGTCGATGGTTTTGCAGGGGGCCAGACGCACCCCTTCTCCGGCATAGATGCCGGCAAACAACCACTCGCTCAGTTGCACCGGGATCGGTGTGGCGGCGGCCATCACCAGCAGCGGGTGCACGCCGATGGCCACCGCCACCTCCAGCTTTTTGCCCAGGGCAGCGGCCTTGCGCAGATGGCGGGCTCCGCCCCGCACGCTGAGCCAGTGCACGGTCATCGTGTTCACCGACTGCTTCTGAAGCCGGTAGACGCCCACATTCGGTACGCCGGTTTCCGGATCCTTGGTGATCACCAGCCCGAGCGTGATCACGCCACCCGCATCCCCTGGCCAGGGGCGGATCAGCGGGATGTTGTCGAGGTTGACGGCATCGCCCTTGAAGATCTGCTGCCGGCAGGGGGGCGTCAGATCGCGGTCCGGTTTGGCCTTGACCAGATCCCAGAACACCCGGGCGAACTGCTTGGTTTCGCTCAGTCCCTTGGGAGGGCGGGGTTGCTGCAGCAGGGCCAGCCTGGATCCAAGCTCCTCCAGCTGCTCGGCCCGCTCTAGGCCCATGCTCCACACCACCCGCTCCACGGTGCCGAGGGTGTTCACGGCCACTGGCATCGAGGAGCCGATCACGTTTTCGAACAGCAGGGCTGGCCCCCCCTGGGACAGCACGCGGTCGGCGATGGCCGCCAGCTCAAGATCGGGGTCCACGGGGGCTGTGATCCGCTTCAGCTGTCCTCGCTGATCCAGCAGTTGCAGAAATCCCCGCAGGTCGCGGGTGGCCGGGCCAGATCGGAACAGGGCCATGGAAGCGACGAGAAGATCACAGTCGATCTCGGTACTGTGTCGCACGCCGATGATGAGCGTGGCCATGCAGATTTCCTATTTCCACGTTCCGGCGCAGATGCCGGCGGATGCCAGCCCCGATGCGGCGGTGGTGATCGACGTGCTGCGCGCCACCACCACCATTGCCTGGGCATTGCATCACGGGGCGGAAGCCGTGCAGGCCTTCGCCGATCTCGACGATCTGCAGGCGGCTGCCGAGGCTTGGCCGGCCGACAAGCGACTCCTGCTGGGGGAACGCGGAGGACAGACCCTGGCGGGCTTTGACCTTGGGAATTCCCCTGTAGCGGTGGTGCCCTCCACCGTTGCCGGCAAGCGCCTGTTCATGAGCACCACCAACGGCACCCGCGCTCTGGATCGGGTGCGACAGGTGCCCTTGTTGGTGACCGCTGCGCTGCCAAACCGTGAGGCGGTGGCCCAGCGGCTTCTCAATGAATCACCCGAAACCGTGGTGATTGTGGGCAGCGGTTGGGAGGGGACCTATTCCCTTGAGGATTCCCTGGCGGCAGGCGCTCTGACGGCCCGTTTGCAGGAGTTGAATGGCTCGGTGACGGTTGCTAACGATGAAGCCACTGCGGCTGTGGCCCTCTGGCAGCAGTGGCGTCACGATCCAGAAGCCTGTCTGCGTACCGCCAGCCACGGACAACGGTTGATTCGGCTCGGTGACCATGACGATGACTTCCGCTGCTGTGCCGGTCTGGACCAATTGAGTGTTGTTCCAACGCAACAGTCGCCTGGAGTTCTGCAGGCGATCTGAACGCCCCTAAAGTCCGACTCAATCTCCAGACCCCGTGAACGACTTCCTGGCGGCTGCCGTGCAGCTCACGAGCAGCCAGGATCCGGAAAGCAATTTCAATGCCGCCGAGGAGCAGATCGACCTCGCGGTCCGTCGTGGTGCGGATCTGGTTGGGTTGCCCGAGAACTTCGCCTTCATGGGCGAAGACAGCCGTCGCCTTGAACTGGCGTCCGATCTGGCTGAACGGTGCAGCCGCTTTCTTGTGACGATGGCGCAGCGCTACCAGGTTGTGCTGCTGGGCGGTGGATTCCCAGCACCGGTTGGTGATGGTTCCCGCACGTTGAACCGAGCTGAACTCGTGAATCGGGATGGTCAGCTGCTGGCCCGCTACGACAAGATCCACCTCTTCGATGTCGATCTTCCTGACGGGAACACCTACCGCGAGTCGGCAACGGTGAATCCTGGCCAGTCTCTGCCCCCCGTGGTCGATGTGCCGGGTCTCTGCAAGGTGGGACTGTCCATCTGCTACGACGTCCGCTTTCCTGAGCTCTACAGACATCTCATCGGTGCCGGCGCTGATCTGCTGATGATTCCAGCCGCCTTCACCGCCTTCACCGGAAAGGACCATTGGCAAGTGTTGCTTCAGGCCCGTGCCATCGAGAACACCGCCTACGTGCTGGCGCCGGCACAGACTGGACTGCATTACGGACGTCGACACAGCCATGGTCACGCCATGGTGATTGATCCCTGGGGCACGGTGCTGGCTGATGCCGGTGTGCTGCCCGGTGCTGCGATTGCGCCCGTCAACACGGCGCATCAGGGCCATGTCCGGAATCAGATGCCAAGCCTGCGTCACCGCAGGCCGGCTTTGTTCTGAGGTCGATGCCTGCGGTGACAGCCCGCCGATGGCGCTGCCTTGCACTCGTGGCCTTGCAGCTCTGTCTGCTGCTGCCGTCGCTGCCGGTCAAGGCGGCCAGTGCCCTGGCGGCCTGGGCGCTGACTGAGAACGGCACGCTGCAGTTGCGAACCAGCCGCAATGCCAGGCTCCAGGCCTTTTTTCAGGATGCCAGCGATGGCCGCGGCACCCGCGTCTGGATCGACTTCCCTGGTGAGCTGCGCTTTCCCCGTCGGCTGACGGGTCGCGGTGCGGTCAAGGAGATCCGACTGGGCAAACCCCGAGCCGGGGCCACGCGGTTGGTGGTGGAGTTCCGTCCCGGTGTGGAACTCGATCCCAATCAGCTGAAGCTGAGGGGAACAGCCCCTGACCGCTGGGAACTGACCTTCACCGGTTTGCCCACCCAGGGGCTGGATGATCTGGGTGAGGGTGACCTCTCGGGGCGAGCCACGGCCTGGCTTCCGCCGGGTCGCTTCGCTCCAAGTCGCACACCGGTGGATCCATCCGGTCTGCCCACCGTGACCCGCGGTCGCTACACAATCGTGATCGACCCTGGCCATGGAGGACCTGATCCTGGGGCTGTCGGCATCGGCGGTCTGCGGGAGACCGATGTGGTGCTGGATGTGTCCCTGCAGGTGGCGGCCCTGTTGCGGGCCCGCGGTGTCGACGTGTTGCTGACGCGTACGGCAGATGTGGATGTCGATCTACCGCCGCGGGTTTCCCTGGCCAACCGATCCGCTGCCACAGCCTTCATCAGCATCCATGCCAATGCCCTGAGCATGCGACGCCAGGACGTCAACGGGATTGAGACCTTTTTCTTCTCGGACCCCCGCTCCGGCCGCCTGGCCGGCTATCTGCAGCAGCAGATGATGGACGTGTCTCCCGGGACACCGAACCGCGGCGTGCGCAGGGGGCGCTTCTTCGTGATCCGGCGGACGGTGATGCCGGCCGCATTGGTGGAAATGGGTTTTGTGACCGGTGCGATTGATGCCCCCCGCCTCGCCAGGGCGGAACATCGCCGTCGTTTGGCCCTGGCCCTGGCGACCGGGATCCTCAACTACCTTCGCCAGGAGGTGCGATGACTCCGCGTCTCGGTTTCTTCGACAGTGGCGTGGGGGGACTGACCGTGCTGCGGAGAGTGCTGGAACGCCATGGCTCGGTGTCCTGCGTGTACTTGGGAGATACGGCCCGCGTTCCCTACGGAAACCGTCCGCCAGCGGAGATTCGCCGCATTGCCGCTGAAGTGGTCGGCTGGTTGCGTGATCAGCAGGTGTCGACGGTGGTCATGGCCTGCAATACCACCAACGCTCTGGCCAGGGATGTGGCAGAGGGGCAGGCCGGTGGCCCTGTGATCGGCTTGATCGGCGCCGCGGCGGCGATGGTGGAGACCCGGCGGGTGGGGGTGCTGGCGACTCCAGCCACGGTGGCCTCCGCGGCTTACAGCGCCAGCATCGAAGCGCTCCATCCCGGTGCACTGGTCGTGGAGCAGGCCTGTCCTGACTTTGTTCCCTTGATTGAGTCCGGTGACTGCAGCAGTGACGAGCTCAGACAGGTGGCCAAGGCCTATCTCGCTCCCCTTCTGGCGGCGTCTGTGGAGACGATTGTGCTCGGTTGCACCCATTACCCGTTGCTGATCCCCCTGTTGAAGCAGTTGCTGCCTGATTCCATTCAGTTGATCGACCCTGCGATCGGTGTGGCCCGCCAATTGGATTCGGTTCTGGGTGTTCCCAGCGCAGCAACCGGCGGCACCCTTGAGCTGTGGCAATGCCGCTTTTGCGTGACTGCGGATCCTGACGGTTTTGCCGATCGCGCCACCCCCTGGCTCGGAGCCCGTCCCGAGGTCCATCTGCAACAGCTGCAGAGCTGAGGCCATCACCACTAGGATCGCGGCGCCGAGGGGTTTCATGGTCACCGTCACCGAGCTGCTGCAACCGGTCGAAACCGATCTAGAAACTCTGCTCGGAGATCTGCGCAGCTTGATTGGTGCCGGTCATCCCATCCTTCAGGCGGCGGCCGAGCACCTCTTCAGTGCAGGTGGCAAGCGTCTGCGTCCCGGCATTGTTCTGCTGCTCTCCCGTGCTCTGGCTGCCGACGGCCAGCTGACGCCTCGGCATCGACGCCTGGCGGAAATCACGGAGATGATCCACACCGCCTCCCTCGTTCATGACGATGTGGTGGATGAGGCATCCACCCGCCGAGGTGTGGACACCGTTCACAGTCGTTTTGATGCGCGGGTTGCGGTTCTTGCCGGTGACTTTCTATTTGCGCAGGCCAGCTGGCATCTGGCCAACCTCGACGACCTCGAGGTGGTGAAGCTGCTCAGCCGCGTGATCATGGATCTGGCGGATGGTGAGGTGAAGCAGGGACTCTTCCGATTTGATACGGCCCAGAGCTTCGAGACTTACCTGGAGAAGAGTTACTGCAAAACCGCTTCGTTGATCGCCAACAGCGCGCGGGCTGCCGGTGTTCTCAGTGACTGCTCGCCCACCGAACTTGATGGCCTTTACCGGTTTGGCCGTCAGTTGGGTCTTGCCTTCCAGGTTGTGGACGACATCCTCGATTTCACCGGCAGCGACCAGCAACTCGGCAAACCAGCTGCCAGTGACCTCGCCAGTGGCTATCTCACGGCTCCAACCTTCTATGCCATGGAGGAGCACCCCGGGCTGCAGGCCTTGATTTCCCGCGAGTTCGCTGAGCCCGGCGATCTCGACGATGCCCTTGAGATGGTGCGTTCTTCCCGCGCCATTGCACGTACACGAGAACTTGCGGAAACCTTTGCCAGCGAATCCCGTGATTCGATTGGTTGGATGAAGGATTCCGCCAGCAAGCGGGCCCTGCTGGAGCTGCCCGACTTTGTGCTCAGTCGGCTGTACTGAGCAGCTGCTCCAGAACCACACCCAGACTGTTGATCTGCCTGGGATTCGAATCCAGATCATGACTGGGTGGTTGATCGTTCAGCACCCAGACCTGGCATCCCGCTGCCAGGGCAGCCTCTGTTCCGGCCTGTGAATCCTCGAGGGCCCAACACCTTCTGGGATCCATGCCAAGCCGCGAGGCGGCGAGACGGAAGGGTGCAGGGTCGGGCTTGCCGGCCTGCAGCTCAGGATCATCGCCGTAGACCCGTTCCTGGATGCGTTTCAGCCAGGGGTGGGGCTTTGCTTTGAAGGTCACGGCCTCCAGGCTGCTGCTGGTGACCAAGGCCATGGGGATCCCCCTGACATCGCAATGCTCCACCAGCAGTTGTGCGCAGGGCATCGCTTTGGCGTGGGGAAGCAGCGCTCGAACGATCGGTTGTTGAACCGCCAGCAATGCGTCTGCGTCCACCGGATGCGGTAGCCAGCTGCTCACCATGGCGGCGCAGTCGAGGCGACGACGGCCCTTGAGTTGCCGTAACTGATCGTTGCCGAGCTGGGCTCCGAAGTGGGCGGCGGCTTCTGACCAGCCGCGGCTGTGCAATGGCTCGGTGTCGAGCAGCAGTCCATCCAGATCGAACAGGCAAGCGGCGGGCGACGCGGTCAAGGCGATCACCGGAGTCTGATTCCAGTCAAACGCCTCACCAGTCCGACGGATTGATAAGCGAACTGGATTCAGGCCGGTCCCTCTCCTTAGCCTGATCAGTGAGTGCCTCGTCTCTGCTGTGACCGACGCCAATACGACGATCGAAAGCGTTCTGCAGGAGCAGCGGGTGTTCGATCCTCCGGCCGAGGTGGCGGCCGAAGCCCGCATCGGCAGCCTTGAGGCCTATCGCGCCCTGGCTGATGCCGCCAAGGACGACCCCGATCGCTTCTGGGGGGATGCCGCCCGCCGTGAACTGCACTGGTTCGAGCCCTTCCACACCGTCCTGAACTGGTCGGATGCTCCCTTTGCCCGCTGGTTTGAAGGTGGCACCACCAACCTCTCCTACAACTGCCTTGATCGCCACCTCGATGGTCCGCGGGCGGACAAGACAGCCTTGATCTGGGAAGGCGAACCCGGGGATGTGCGTCGGTTCACTTACCGGCAGCTGCACGCTGAAGTCTGCAAGGCCGCCAATGCACTGAAGGCGATGGGAATCGCCAAGGGCGATCTGGTGGCGCTCTATATGCCGATGGTGCCGGAAGCGGCCATCGCCATGCTTGCCTGCGCCCGCATCGGTGCACCCCATTCCGTGGTGTTCGGCGGTTTTTCGGCCGAGGCGCTGCGGGATCGCATCAATGATGGTGATGTCAAAGCGGTGATCACCGCTGATGGCGGTTTCCGCAAGGACAAGCCCCTTTCGCTGAAGCCGGCGGTGGATGCGGCGCTTGCCGATGGCGCCTGCCCCTCGGTTCACTCCGTTCTGGTGGTGCAACGCACCAAGCAGCCCGTCGACATGGTCGCTGGACGTGACCAGTGGTGGCACGACCTGGTCGATGGCCAGAGCGCCGAGCTCGCCGCCGAGCCGATGGCGAGTGAAGACCGCCTGTTCGTGCTGTACACCTCCGGTTCGACCGGCAAGCCCAAGGGCGTGGTCCACACCACCGCCGGATACAACCTCTGGGCCCACCTCACGTTTCAGTGGATCTTCGACATCCGCGATGATGATGTCTTCTGGTGCACGGCCGATGTGGGCTGGATCACCGGTCACAGCTACATCGTCTATGGCCCCCTCTCCAACGGCGCGACGACGGTGATGTACGAGGGGGCGCCGCGACCCTCCAAGCCCGGCGCCTTCTGGGAGCTGATTCAGAAGCACGGCATCTCGATTTTCTATACGGCCCCCACGGCGATCCGTGCCTTCATGAAGAGCGGTCGGGAGGTGCCCGATCAGTTCGACATGGGCAGCCTGCGCTTGCTGGGAACGGTGGGTGAGCCGATCAACCCCGAGGCCTGGATGTGGTATCGCGACGTGATCGGTGGCAACCGCTGCCCGATCGTCGACACCTGGTGGCAGACCGAAACCGGTGGCGTGATGATCAGCCCTCTTCCCGGAGCCACACCCACCAAGCCGGGGTCAGCCACCCTGCCCTTGCCGGGGATTCAGGCCGACATCATCGATGCCGAAGGCAACAGTTGCGGGCCTGATGAAGGTGGTTACCTGGCGGTGCGGGCGCCCTGGCCGGGAATGATGCGCACGGTTCACGGCAATCCCCAGCGCTTCCGCGAGAGCTACTGGGAGCACATCCGTCCTGCCGATGGCTCCTACCTGTATTTCGCCGGTGATGGTGCCCGTCGCGACGCTGATGGTTACTTCTGGGTGATGGGGCGGGTGGATGACGTGATCAACGTCTCCGGTCACCGCCTCGGCACGATGGAAATCGAGTCGGCATTGGTGAGCCATCCAGCGGTGGCGGAAGCCGCTGTGGTGGGCCGTCCCGATGACCTCAAAGGGGAGGGCATCGTGGCGTTTGTCACCCTTGAGTCGGGCCGTGAGTCATCGGATGATCTGATCCAACAGCTCAGGGCCCATGTGGGCAAGGAGATCGGTCCAATCGCGCGGCCTGATGAGATTCGCTGCAGTGATGCCCTGCCCAAAACCCGCAGCGGCAAGATCATGCGCCGGATCCTCAGGGCCCTGGCTGCTGGCCAGGACGTCACCGGCGACACCAGCACCCTGGAGGATCGTTCGGTCCTCGACCGGCTGCGGGCCTGAACTCAGGCGGACCAGCTGCAGATCACCTCGGTCAGCTGACGGATGACGTTCACCCGTTTGGGGTCATCCGCCCAGTCCCCCAGCACGCTGCGTCGCAGACCGGCACTGGCTGGCGTGAGGTGGTCACCTGGCAGCTGCAGCACTTCGGTGTTGTTCTGCGGCCGTTGTTCAAGGGCGTCAAGCAAGGTATTGCTCTGATCCAGCTGATCCCGACCGAATCGCACCACCAGGTTGCGCTCCTGCTGATAGTGACGACTGATCAGACGAAGGGTCTCTGACGGTGATGGACTGAACTCGGTTTCAACCCCCAGTCGTGGGGCGATCTCTCCCAGCAGGGGGATCGAACGGTTCGCCTGAAAATTGTTGAAACTGAGGGCTACCAGACCCCGACAGTTCCTACCGCCATCCGGGGCCAGCAACTGCAATTTGCAGCCCAGGCTGTGACCGAGCCGAAGTGGCATCGGCAACGGGCCGTAACGCTCTTCGAGCTGTTTCCGAGCGCTGCGGAAGTCGAACCAGGCTTCCCGGGCCTGGCTTTGATGATCAAATCCCGGCACATAGGCCCAGGCGTTGATCACCAGGCCGCTGTTGCTGAGATCCTCCAGCAGACGCCGATAACTCACCTGGGGCGTGGCCGCCAGGTAGCTCCCACCGATGAAATCCACCTGGCCGACAGGCTGTGCAGGTTTCAGTTGCCAGATCTTCCCCTGTTGGCGCCAGTCCATCTCCGGTCAGCTCTGGAGGGAGGAGATCACCCGTTCCGCCTCTCGCACATGAGCTGGACCATCCAGCAGGTTGCTGAAGACATGTCGGATCACCCCTTCACCATCCACCACATAGGTGACGCGACCGGGCATCAGCCCAAGGGCTCTGGGTACCCCAAGGCTGCGGCGAAGGCTGTTGTTCCGATCCCACAGCAGGGGGAAGTTCAGTCCATGACGTGTCGCGAAGCGACGGTGACTGATGGCGTCATCAGCACTGACGCCCCAGACCTCAGCACCGAGACTCTGGAACGTGGCGCTGTTGTCGCGAAAGCTGCAGGCCTGGGCCGTGCACCCCGGTGTGTCGTCCTTGGGGTAAAAGAACAGAACAAGCCAGCGGCCACGCACCATCTCAGGAGTCCGCTGCTCGCCATCCTGATCCTCGAGACAGAAGCTGGGCAGGGAGTCGCCGACGACGATGGCCATTGGCTTGATCAATCAACTCAGACCTTAAGCAGAGAACCTCTTGCGCTGAGCGAGACAATCAACCTGGGGACAGGAGCGTGCCAATGGCTGATCAGTTGACCTTGCTGGAGGCGGTGCCGGAGCAGCGTCCTGATCCACCAGCTCCAACAGCGCCTGCCACGCTGCTGATCCTCGACACCGAGACCACTGGGCTTGATCCGCAGAGGGATCGTTGCCTGGAGGTTGGCGCCATTCTGTTCAATGTTTCGGCCCGATCCGTGTTGGCGCAGCAGTCTTTTCTGCTGCCTGTGGACTCCAATGCTGCGGAACCGATCAACCGGATCCCGGCGGCTGTGACACGGTTACCTCAGCCCTGGACCGAAGCGCTGCGTTGGTTCGATGAACTGCTGGCAGCTTCCGATGTGCTGGTGGCCCACAACGCCGCCTTCGATCGTCAGTGGTTCGGTCGGGATCCCTTGCCTGCCGTTAGTCATCCATGGCTTTGCTCGATGGAGGATCTGCGCTGGCCTGCCGAGCGGCAGCTGCGTTCTCGTCCTTCCGTGCGAGACCTGGCCCTGGCCTATGGCGTTCCGGTCTGGTCAGCCCACCGTGCTCTGACGGATTGCATTTATCTGGCCGAGGTGTTCGCCCGTTGCGACGACCTGGAGACGATGCTGCTGTATGGCCTTGAGCCCCGACAGTTGGTGCGGGCCAAGGTGTCCTACGACGAGCGTCATCTCGCCCGGGAGGCTGGGTTTCGCTGGAACGACCCCGTGAAAGGCGCCTGGACGCGTCGCCTGAGCCAACGGGACATCAACAGCCTCAACTTTCCGATTGAGGCTATTGAACCTGCGCAGGAGCGCCGCGCTGCCTGAGCGGGTTGCTTCTGAAGAGGTGCTCTTTTGCTTCAGCACTCCGAAGCGACTGGGGTGGTTTCAGCTGTTTTGCTGCCGCCTCAGCAGGGTGAAGCCATGGCCGTTTTCATCCACCGTCGTCGTCATCCCATTCAGAACCGGTTGCGTCGGTGGCAGCAGGTGCGCACCTGGGCTCGCCTGATCCGGGAGGCCGAAGCGCTCTGGCATGTGGATGTTCGTGCATTGCGGCGCATGGGGGCTGAAGAACTCTCTCAATTGCTTGAAGAAGTGCCGCCGGCACAACGGCAACGGATCAATCGTTGGTTGGACGGATACCGCGTAGCCACACGATTGGGTCGGCAATGAATTGAGATGACCGGAATCCGTTCACTTGATTCGTCAATGACATGAACCAGAACCAGTACGAGGCTTGGAGATTGAACGTTTCTTAACCTCGCCCTAACGACGGATTCGTTTTCAGTTGGCTACTCCTAGAACGCCAACTTCCCATAGGCCTCCCATGAGCTTCGCTAAGAAGGCTCTTCTCGTTTCTTCCGTGCTTGCCCTTGGCGTTGCCTGCGGCGGTCCTGCTGATGAAAAACTGAACGGTGCTGGAGCCTCTTTCCCCGCCAAGATCTACCAGCGTTGGTTCGCTGAACTGGCCAAGTCAGGCGGCCCTCAGGTCAACTACCAGGCTGTGGGT
>MDTE01019170.1_pt1 | contig 10841 bp, 10 predicted proteins | sample 811231 | NCBI WGS metagenome assembly MDTE01 (sample SAMN05326651, study PRJNA326480) | marine metagenome | isolation source: seawater | place: Indian Ocean: Red Sea | collected 2010 | reverse complement strand
CTGTAGCACCAGTTGTTCTAGTGGCTGTAGCACCGGTTGTTCTAGTGGCTGTAGCACCGGTTGTTCTAGTGGCTGTAGCACCAGTTGTTCTTGTACCTGGTACATCTACTACAGTTGTTACTGTCTCAGATTTAACATACTCCTCTATGACTGGCTCCGGTGGAGGCGGCGGCGGAGGCGGTGGAGGCGGCGGTGGAGGCGGCGGCGGCGGAGGTGGAGGTGGAGGCGTCACTACAGGAGCATCATCACTTCCTCCTGTAGAAGAATCAGCAATAGCTAAAGCTGCTGCTGCAATTGCTGCAATAGCAGCAACCGTACCTAAACTTACACCACCAGCTGCAGCGCCTGCTGCAGAACCAGCCGACCCAGCTGCACTACCAGTAGACTCAGCCGGTTTCTTATCTTTCTTTGTTTCATCTTTTATATCCACCTCATCTGAATATACCAACTGAGGTAGAAGAACTAGCATCACAGATGCTATTATTGAAATTGCTTTGTTTTTCATATTTTATCTCTTTTTGCCACTATAAAATTCCCAAAAAATACTTAAAGGGCCGGCCACTTTACTTAATCTTCGCAACATAAGCAACCCTTATGTATCAAGTAGCTTTGCCCTATTGAACTTATATGCTACACATCTTTATTTATAAAACAAGAAAAAATTAGGTTACGTTTAAAGACTGTTATTTAATAGAAAGAAAATTTTTCTTGTAGTTTTGAAAAAGTATCAAAATCTAGATATAACTAGGTGTTCAATCTTTGATCAGAGGTTTTTTTATAAAATAAATATAGAATGAGACTAATGCCAGGCATAACTTATCCTCTTTTATTAAAAATAGTTACTTTTGCAACTCTTATTTTTAGACTATTTCCACCTGAAATTTCACACTCTTTAGCCCTGAATAGCCTTAAAGTAGCTAATTCTTTAGGACTGGAATTTAAACCAGAAAAGAATAAAGATTTATCTAAAACTGAAACGCTTCTTGGCATGAACTTTAAGAACAGGCTAGGTATTTCAGCTGGACTAGATAAAAATGGTGACTTCATTCAATGTCTATCTAACTTAGGAATAGGTTTTTTAGAAGTTGGAACAGTCACCCCAAGACCACAAAAAGGAAATCCAAAACCAAGACTTTTTAGAGACATAAAAAATCTTTCGCTTATTAATAGTATGGGATTTAACAACAAAGGAGTTCACTACTTAGCTTCCAAAGCAAGAAAAAAAAATAATGCATGTATTTTAGCAATTAGTATAGGGAAGAATTTCGATACTCCTATTAAGGAAGCAATAACAGATTATTTATTTTGCTTAAGGGAAGTTTTTGAAGTTGCAGATATGATTACTGTAAATATATCCTCACCTAATACTAAAGGCTTGAGAGAGCTCCAATCTCCGGAAAAGCTTCCTCAACTTCTAGGAGAACTAAAGAAGGAGCAACTAGAACTTTCAAAGATACATGGTTATAAACCCCTTTTAGTTAAAATTTCACCAGATGAAAATGAAGAGTCTTTAAAAGAAATTGCGAAAGATCTTATTTCTTATGAAATTGATGGCCTTATAGCTACCAACACTAGCCAATTCGATGGTAAAAAAGGAATTAAAGGAGGTATAAGTGGATCAAAGCTATTATCAGAATCTAACAGAGTACTAAAAATGATGAGATCATACCTAGGAGATGAGTTCCCTATAATTGCTTCAGGTGGAGTTACTGATTTAAAAAGCTATGAACAGAAAATAGAGGCTGGGGCAAATCTGGTACAGATATATACTGGGTTAGTCTATAAGGGACCGGAATTAATATATGAAATACTTAATGAGAATCAAAACAATTAGATAAAATAGATTCCACCAAAAAATAAAAGAGGTAATGATGATAGATTTATACTATGCACCCACTCCAAATGGTTGGAAGATTTCAATAATGCTTGAGGAGTGTAAGTTGCCCTATAATTTAATTTCCATGAATTTGGGTAAAGGAGATCAGTTTAAACCCGAATTCTTAGAGATAAGTCCTAACAACAGAATGCCTGCTATTGTAGATTATGAAGGTCCTGAAGGAAGAAAAATCAGTGTGTTTGAATCAGGAGCTATTCTAGTTTATTTAGCGGAGAAAACTGGCCAATTCTTATCCAATGAACCTTTTGAAAGAATGAAAGCTATAGAATGGCTCTTTTGGCAAGTTGGAGGTTTAGGTCCCATGGCAGGACAAGTTAGTCACTTTGTTAATTATGCTCCTAACTTTCCTGGAGATCATTCCTACTCTGAAAAACGCTATAAAGATGAATATGACAGACTTTTAGGGGTAATGGATAATATTTTAAAAGAAAGTGATTTTTTAGCTGGTGACTACTCAATAGCCGATATGGCATCATTCCCTTGGGTTACTGCGTACAAGAGATATGAGGTTGATTTAGATACTTTCCCAAATGTAAGAAGATGGTTTGATGAAATAAAACAAAGACCTGCAGTAAGAAAAGGGATAGATTTAGGCAAAGAACATAGGAATTTTGGAAAAGGAATGACTAAAGAAAGTTTGGATAATATGTTCGGTCAAACATCACAAAAAATTCAAGACAAGACTAAAAAATGAAAATCTCCTTGGGGAAATATGAGATGGAGATGATTCATCATGATCCGAAAATATTTACCATTGAGGGAGTTCTTAGTAAAGAAGAATGCAAACACTTTATAGATATTTCTTCAGATTTCATGAAAAGATCTACTGTAAGTGCTATAAACAAGGACAATAAGAAAACTGGGGAAATAGACATGCGCAGAACAAGCAGCAATTGCTGGGTAAGGCATAATCACTCTGAAATAACTTTGTCAGTTGCTAAGAGAATTTCGGAACTTATTCAAATGCCTGTAGAGAACGCTGAATCTTTTCAAGTTCTTCATTATGCTTCTGCTCAAGAGTATCAACCTCATATGGATACTTTTGACTCTGAAACAGATTTGGGGAAATCTTACTTAGGTAAATCTGGTCAGAGATTAGTAACCGTTTTGGCTTATTTAAATAATGTAAAGAAAGGGGGGGAAACAGCTTTCCCAAATATAGATAAGAGTGTAAGTCCTTCTCAAGGTAAGATTGCCGTCTTTCATGATTGTTACGATGGTACAGATATTCCCCATAAAGGTTCATTACATGGAGCCTGTCCTGTTTTAGAAGGAGAAAAATGGGCTTTTAACCTCTGGTTTAGACAAAATCAAGTTGAAGAAGAACTTTGATGGTTAAATCTAAAGCACTAGTTTGCAAATCCTTAACAGAAGATTTGTCAGGGGTAAGTTTAAGTGAAATTGAATTGTCTAAACCCCGTAATGAAGAAGTCTTAATTAAAGTAAAAGCTGCCTCAGTTAATTTTCCTGATCTCCTTATGACACAAGGAAAGTATCAACATAAACCTGAACTTCCTTTTGTTCTTGGGATGGAAGGTTCTGGAATAATTCAAGAACTAGGATCTAATGTAAGCGACTTTAAAGTTGGAGATGAAGTTACTTTTGGTTCTTGGGGAAATGGTTCTTTTTCACAATTTGCAGTCGTCTCCACTAATGGAGTAAAACTAAAATCAGAGGGTTTGAACTTTGAAGAAGCAGCATCGTTCCAAACAGCTTACTTAACAGCTTATGTTTCTTTAGTAAGGAGAGGGGATCTCCAATGCGGAGAAAACCTATTAGTTCATGGAGCTACTGGAGGAGTGGGAATGGCAGCAGTGCAGCTCGGTAAAAAGCTTGGAGCTAAAGTTATAGCCACTGGAACTTCTGAAGAAAAACTAAAAGAAACCTTAAACTGGGGTGCTTCTGATTATCTTCTCACACATAAAAACAACAAAGTAGAGTTTAGAAATCAAGTAAAAGACTTAACTGAAGGTAAAGGTGCAGATGTCATCTACGATCCTGTTGGAGGAGATGTATTTGATGAGTCTATAAGATGTATAAATTGGAATGGAAGGATATTAATAGTTGGCTTCACAAGTGGCAGAATTCCCTCAGCCCCAGTCAACATGCCATTAATTAAAGGGTTTTCTATAATTGGAGTTAGGGCAGGAGAGTATGGTAGAAGAGACCCTATTAAGGGAAAAGAAAATATAAAAGAAGTAAAAAAAATGGCAGATGAAGGACTCTTAAAACCTCACATTTGTAAAACTTTTAAGCTTGAAGAGGCTAAAGAAGCAATAAAATATTTATCTGAAAGGAAGCTTGTAGGAAAAATTGCAATAGTGATGGATTAACTAGAGCTCTTTAAGATCTCCTCTATCAATTGCAAGCGGTCATTGCCAAAAAACATATTATTCTCATTTATAAATATAGTGGGAGAACCAAACCCTCCTCTATCAATGAGTTCTTGAGTATTGGATTTTAAAAGCTCCTTTGTCTGACCTAATTCAATAAAACTAAAAAAATCTTGCCTATCAAACTCAAGAGAAGAAATAATTTCATTCAAAACTACATCTTGAGAAATATCATTTCCTTCCGTCCAGTAAGAAAAAAATACCTTTGAAGAGTATTCCGAGATCATTTCTTTATTTATTGCATAAAAAGCACCCCTCATAGCTTTAACGCTATTTACTGGAAAGACATCTGGCCAGTTTATAGTTAAGCCTCTGACCTTAGACCAGTCTTGAAGATCCTTGGTTGAATAATTTTGCTTAGCTTTAACAGGATTCTCTCTAGATGCATAAACGCTAGGGTTTGAGGAATTAAAAACTCCACCAACAAGAATAGGTTTCCAGATAAGTTTGAGATCGTGTCTAGCAACTAAATTTTCTATTTCTGAAAAAGCAAGGTAAGTCCAAGGACTGCTGCAATCATAAAAAAATTCTATTTTGGATTTCATACTTTAAGAATTTTTAGCTAAATCAGCCATCTGAGAAAATAGTATTGTTATATCCTCTCTCAAGGTCTCATTTTTGAACTCTCTATAAAGGGAATTAACATTAACAGCTATTCTCTCTGCATCACCCCAAGTACAAAAACTATCTAAATTAATATCCTTTGAAGCTTCCAATGGGTCCATGCCAGCTTGATATCTAATCTTAGCTTCATCCCTAATATAGATTAAATAGTTTTTAACTGCCTCTACACCCTTCTTATCTGTAACAGGTCCATGTCCCGGAACTACTATAGCAACATCCATTGCCATTATTAGGTCGCAAGCCTTTATCCAGTTTTCTACTGGACCAGCCCAGAGAATAGGATGGCCTTCTATAAAAAGAATATCTCCAGTAAAAACTGTTTTGTCTTCTGGTATGTATACGAGAATATCTCCATTTGTATGAGCAGGCCCTACTTCTATTAATTCTATTTTTTTATTTCCAACAAACTTCTCTTTTTTTCCAGAGAAGGTAGAGTTTGGCATTTTCCTAGTAACTCCTTCAAAATTAAAAGATCCAAAGCAATGAATGAAATATTCGCCAAGATCTCCCATCTCTTTAGCTCCTTTCATCAGAGCAGCCATTATTTCTGGTGATTCATGCTCCATCTCTTCTAAAGTAGCTTGGCTACATATAATTTCCGAAGTTTGAACACAGTTATTGCCATTGCAATGATCTCCATTAGAGTGGCTGTTAACTAAGGCCGTAATATCTTTCATAGCAACTGGTTCTGCTTTTCTCATTGAACTCAGCATTTCATTTGTTAAGTCTTCATCAAAAAGGGTATCGATTATTAAACTTTGATTACTATCTGATACCAAACCTGCATTACTCCACCCCCAACCTCCATCTGGCTGAAGGTAGCAATAAATGCCATCGCCCAAATCACAAAGCCCTTTTTTGTAAGGCTTTATTCCCAAATCTTTATATTGTGAACTTTTCAATTCTGTTCCCTTTATACTTATACTTAGTAAAACTAATTTTCTTAATCGATAATTGTAACTATATTATCTTGATATATATAATCTTATGAAAAAGACATAATTTAATGAGCAAAATTAAACACTTATTATCTCAACTAATATTAATAATAATTTCATTAAATTTACTTTCTGAAAACCCAGAAGACTTTTATACCTTTAATGATGACCATATTAAATTAATAAAAGAAGTCATTGGCATTTTAGAAACTCAACATTTTACAAAAAAAAGTTATATCTCTCTTAAAGAAGAATCTCTCTATTCCTACTTAGAAAGGCTTGACCCTAATCGAACAATATTTTTAGCTTCAGAAATCGAGAGGTTTGTTAAACAACACCAATCTTTAAGAAAAGAAAATCAATTTGAGGAGTTAAACAGGGCATTTGAAATATTTGATTTATACAGAAAAAGATATGAAAAAAGATATAACTATCAAAAGGGAATTTTAGAAACCGCTAAGGATTCAGATCTGAAGCAAGATAGGAAGATACTTAAAGATCGCTCTGAATCTAATTGGCCTAATCAGATTGAGGTTCTATATCAGCTATGGCAAGACATTATCCTAAATGATGTTATTCAGTTAAATCTAAATGGAAATGAGCTAATAGAAACTAAAGAAAAGTTGCTTAAAAGACTAGCTAACCAATACCATTTCTTTAAGCAAACTAAATCTGAAGATATAGTTGATCTGTATATAAACTCTATAGCTTTAACTTATGGACCTCATACAAGTTACATGTCTCCTAAAAGAATGGAAGATTTTGAAATAGATATGAGGTTGTCACTGGAGGGTATAGGAGCTCTTTTATCTAGTGACGGTTTATATACAACTATTTCCTCCCTTGTTCCTGGGGGACCTGCAGAAAAAACAGATAAATTAAAACCTAAAGATAAAATTATAGGCGTAGCTCAAGAAGGTGAAGATGACATTACCGATGTTATTGGATGGAGAATTGATGATGTTGTGCAACTAATTAGAGGTCCAAAAAATACTAATGTAAGATTAGAGATAATACCCTCTAGTTCCGTAGACGAGTCAGAAACGAAAATAATTGAAATTACAAGAAATATAGTAAAACTTGAAGATCAAGCTGCTGAAGAAAAGATAATTAGTGTTAAGAAAGACTCCTCAGAGTACAAAGTTGGAGTCATTTCTTTGCCTGCTTTTTATATGGACTTCGAAGCTTTCTCTCGAAGGGAATATGACTTTAGAAGTAGTAGTAAAGATGTTAAGAAACTAATTGTATCCTTAAAAGAGAAAAATATAGATGGTCTTATTCTAGACTTGAGGAATAATGGAGGAGGATCTCTGTTTGAAGCAAATGCCCTAGCTCATCTTTTTTTAGGAGGAGGCATTAAGGTGCAAGTTAAAAGTTCAAATGGCAATATCCAAGGTATAGGAGATAGAAGAGGATTCCAATTTTATGATGGACCTTTAGTTATTTTAGTAAATAAATTTAGTGCTTCTGCTTCTGAAATTCTTGCAGGAGCAATCCAGGACTATGAAAGGGGGCTGGTGCTGGGAAGTGATACTTTTGGTAAAGGAACAGTTCAAAGAGTTCAAGAATTATCCAGAGGGCAGCTTAAATTTACAGAGTCTAAATTCTATAGAGTTTCAGGAAAAAGTACTCAAAACAAGGGGATTTCACCAGACATTATATTGCCTAGCCCCATTAATGAAACTGAATACGGAGAAAGTACCCTTCCTAAAGCTCTTGGTTATGACGTTATTAGTAAAACAAACATTAGAAATTTCAATAGGGTTCCTTCCTCTAAACAAATATTTACAAAACATCATAAAGATAGAGTGAATACCTCTGTAATCTTTAACTATTACAAGACTCTAAATTCTTGGAGAAAAAATCAAGAAAATGAGAAGTTTGTTGAACTTGATATAGAAAAAAGGAAACTAAAAAAAGAAAGAATAGAGGCTGATATCCTTTCTATGGAGAATGAACTAAGAAAGAAGTTAGGCTTAAATACTTTTAATACTTATAAAGATTTCCTAGATAGAGATGAAGAAGATAAAAAACCAGATATTGATGAAGAAATCTTATACGAAGCTGCCAATATACTTACAGATTTTATTGACTATTCGTTTAAACCAATTGTCACCATGAGTCAAAATAAAAAAGATGCTTAAAGTAATTTCTTTTAATATAAATAGTGTAAGAGCAAGAATTCATCAGGTAGAAGAAATTATAAATTTCCATGATCCAGATGTTATCGGCTTACAAGAAACAAAGGTAGATAATGAAAATTACCCACATGAAGCCATTGAAGAATTGGGATATAGATCGATTGTTCATGGTCAAAAAGCTCATTACGGTGTCGCCCTTCTATCAAAGAAATTACCCATAAATCACGGGATGGGGTTCTCAGGAGACACTGAAGAATCACAAAAAAGATTTGTATGGGGAGAGTACAAAGTAAATAAAGAAAAAGTCTTCATACTTAATGGTTATTTTCCTCAAGGAGAAGAAAGGAACCATCCAATAAAATTTCCAGCTAAAGAGAAATTTTATAAAGATTTAATCAAGCATTTAAATAATAACCATACCCCAGAACAACACTTGATGGTTATGGGTGATCTCAATATATCTCCTGAGGATATTGACATAGGTATAGGTGAAGAAAATAGAAAGAGGTGGTTAAGGTCAGGGAAATGTAGTTTTCTTCCAGAAGAAAGGCAATGGTTAGCTAATTTAACTTCCTGGGGTCTTTTTGATACTTTTAGGACAGTAAAACCAGAAGAAAATAAAACTTTTAGCTGGTTTGATTATAGAAGCAGGGCTTTTAATGACAAACCCAAAAGAGGCTTAAGAATAGATCACATATGGGCAACAAAAGATCTAAATGAGAAGATTGTAGAAGTAGGTGTAGATTACAAGATTAGAGGAATGGAAAAGCCTTCAGATCATGCGCCTATTTGGACCTCTTTTAAGATTTAACCCTCCTTCTTAAGAAGAAACTCTTTAATAAGTCTGAAGATTCTTTTTCCAGTAAACCTCCCTCGTAAGTAAACTTATGATTAAGTAGATCTGAGCTAAGTATTGTTTCTTTACCAACTAAAAAACCTGACTTAGGATCTGAAGCTGAAAAAAATACTTTATTAATTCTTGCATGGATGATTGCCCCTACGCACATTAGACAAGGCTCAAGAGTTGTATAAAGAACAGAATCAACCAACCTATAATTATTGGTTTTTTTTCCTGCTTGTTTCAATGCAATAATTTCTGCATGCGCCGTAGGGTCATTAGAAGCAATGTTTTGGTTATAACCCTTACCTATTATTTCATTCTCAAGAACAACAACTGAACCCACTGGAACTTCATTCTGTTTTGAAGCTAACTTAGCTAAGGACAAAGCTTCTTTCATAAAAAGTTTATGATTCATTTTTTCACCAGTTTTTTGGACATCCTTTTTAAAGGAATTCTTACATTAGACTCACTCTCCCACTCAATAATTTCTAAAACTTTATAGCCTGACTTAAGATAAAGCGGCTCTCCAGCAAGAGTAGCCATTAATTCACAACTCTTAAAACCTTCTTCTAAAGCAGCCTTTTCACTTTTTTCTAATATTAATCTACCTATCCCTTTTCGTATCCAATTAGGATGTGTATACATAGCTCTAATTTTGGCTGGTTCTGTTTTCTTATTTAAGAAAGCTTCATCTCTGTCTCTTGTGTTACTAGATCCAAATAATGTTTTTCTCTTACTCCAACCCCCACATCCTACAATTTTGTCATTTTTAATGACCTTGAAGTAAGTTTGATCTTGTATTAACTGGTAATCCAACCCCATAGCCTCAAAAGAAGCTTCTATTTGCTCTTTATCCAAGAAAGGTGCTTGTAGAATATTAATAGCCTTTCGCATTATTTCTTCTAGTTCAGGTATATCCACCAAGGTAGCTTTCTCAATTTTAAATTCTTTAAGGAACATATGTTTAGTTTATCAGCACTGTCCTAAAACTCTTCTTTAAGCTAGAATATTGTGAACTTAGATGCAGAGGGACTAGTTCTTTCTGTGTGTGTTTTTTTATTGGGGAAAATATGAAAAATTTTAAACACTTAAATAGCTGGGCATTATCTTTAGCTCTTTTGAGTCTTCCTTTGTTTTCAACAACAGCATCTGGGGCCGATGAGGTCGAAGAAGTTGTTGCTGTTGGTTCAAGAAGAGAGGCAAGATCAGTGGGAGATTCTCCTGCACCAGTTGATATTATTACTGGTTCAGATTTTGTTAATCAAGGCGCTATGGATCTACCAGACATGATAAGGACTTTAGTACCTTCTTTTAATGTAAATACACAACCTATAAGTGATGCAGCAACCTTAATAAGGCCTGCTAACTTGAGAGGTCTGCCTCCTGATAACATGCTTGTATTGGTTAATGGTAAAAGGAGACACAGAGGTGCTGTAATCTCTTTCTTAGGTAGTGGAATCTCAGATGGAGCGCAAGGTCCAGATATTTCTGCTATACCTTCTATAGCTTTAAAACAAGTAGAAGTTCTAAGAGATGGTGCTTCCGCTCAATATGGCTCAGACGCTATTGCCGGAATATTAAACTTTGTACTGAGAGACGACCAAGATGGAACACAACTTGAGATTAGATCGGGTCAGTATAAAGAAGGGGATGGAGACGCTTGGAGAATAGCAGCTAATATTGGAATGCCTTTTACTTCATCTGGTTTTGCTAATTTTTCAGTAGAGCTTCAGGATTCAAAAGCTACCAGCAGAAGTGTTCAAAGAGCAGATGCTCAAGCGCTTTATGATGGCGGTAATACCGCAATTTGGAACTATCCTGAGCCTGCTCAGATATGGGGATCTCCTGACGTGAGTGATGACTATAAGTTTGTGGTGAATTTAGGTCTATCTTTAGATGAATCAAAAGATTTCTATCTCTTTGGAAATTATGGTGAAAGAAACGTCTTGGGAGGTTTCTTTTTCAGAAATCCAACTAACAGGGGTGGAGTATTCTCTACAGATGGAG
>MDTE01035834.1_pt1 | contig 10842 bp, 7 predicted proteins | sample 811231 | NCBI WGS metagenome assembly MDTE01 (sample SAMN05326651, study PRJNA326480) | marine metagenome | isolation source: seawater | place: Indian Ocean: Red Sea | collected 2010 | reverse complement strand
TTCGCGTTTCCAGTGTCGGTTTGCTGATTATCATCCATGAGTTGCCAGCCTTTGAGGTAACTTCCTTGATGGCGGACTGCACTGATTCAATAATTTTAACATAACCCGTGCAGCGACATATATTTGCAGCCATACCTTTCCTAATTTCATTTTCGTCTGGTTCTGTATTTTCCCGCAACAACCCTTCCGCAGCCATCACCATGCCCGGTGTACAAAAACCACACTGCGCCCCCAGTTTTTCATGGAAACTGCGCTGGATCGTTGAAAGGCGCCCCCCTTGTTCAAGTGATTCGATTGTCTCCACTAAACTATTCTGACACACGGATGCGAGTGTCAGACAAGCATGCCGTGGTTTGTTATTAATAAGAACGGTGCAACAACCGCATTCACCACCATCACAGCCAATCTTGGTACCTGTGAGGCCTACAACCTCTCGAAGAAAATCCACGAGTAACATGTTGTCGGGAATAGCGTCTTCCCGATTGCGGCCATTTAAGGTCATTGAAACAAACGTTGTCATTGGCTTCCACCTCATCCAGGTTAAAGGCCGTATCATTAGGGGTAGAGGAACAGTAAACTATGGTAACAATTTGTTGGGTAATAAACAATAGAGTTATCAACAGTTCTTGAATTCTCTATAATATATTATTTTTTAACGTCAGGGGTTTCCTTGTGGCTTCTGTAATTGGTTGGCAAGTTACATTGTAATGTTCGGAGAAAGTGAATGACAGACTTCAAAGAGGGTGAACGCGAGATAACTGGCCCGGCTGTCGTCACCTTCAGGCAAGCATTAGGTACCTGGGTTAAAATTGCGCTGCTAAGCTTTGGAGGACCTGCAGGACAAATAGCTTTGATGCACCGAGTACTGGTTGATGAAAATAAATGGATAAGTGAGAGCAGATTCTTGCATGCTCTGAACTATTGTATGCTTTTACCCGGTCCAGAGGCACAGCAACTGGCCACTTATATCGGCTGGTTATTGCACAGGACTTGGGGCGGTTTAGTAGCGGGTATTTTATTTATTCTTCCGGGTGCGGGAGTTATTTTATGTCTGAGCGTTCTGTATGCGGGATTCAGCGATCTTTCGATTGTCCAGGCCGTATTTTTTGGGATCAAGGCTGCTGTACTAGCCGTAGTTGTGCAAGCGGTTCTTCGAATCGGAAGTCGTGCGTTGACCAATAGATTGATGGTGGCTATCGCCATAGCAGCATTTATTGGTATTTTTTTCTTCGCAGTTCCATTTCCCTTCATTGTTGTTATTGCTGCTTTAATAGGTTTTGTCGGCGGTTATATTAAACCAGGTCTTTTTTCCACCGTTAAAAGGGATGGAAGGTCCGAAAACGCCAATGCAGCTGCGATCGATATACTGGCGAGTGGGGGATACCTCGATCATACAAAGCCATCCTTGTCGCGGTCGGTTTATGTGACGGTTATTTGTCTTTTTTTGTGGTTTGGACCCGTTATTACGCTAATTTTCTGGCTGGGCGTAAACAATGTTTATACTCAAGAAGGCTTATTTTTTAGCAAGATGGCCGTAGTTACTTTTGGTGGCGCTTACGCGGTGCTGGCCTATGTTGCCCAGCAGGCAGTCCAGACATACGGATGGTTGGTTCCCGGGGAAATGCTCGATGGTCTAGGGATGGCGGAAACTACGCCCGGCCCTCTCATTATGGTCGTCCAATTTGTTGGATTTATGGGTGCTTATCGAAATCCTGGTTTACTGGATCCGATGCTTGCCGGCGTTTTGGGTGCGGCATTAACAACTTGGGTTACTTTTGTGCCTTGCTTCCTGTGGATTTTTCTCGGGGGACCTTATATCGAGTCGTTAAGGGGTAATAATTCCCTTTCCGCGGCTCTTTCGGCGATTACCGCAGCCATTGTTGGTGTAATTTTAAACCTTGCGGTTTGGTTTGGTCTTCATGTTGCTTTTGACAAAGTGGAGGAGCAGACTTTTGGTCTGTTTCGGCTTTATATTCCTCAGTGGGATACCGTGCAAATTACCGCGATGTTTCTTGCAACTGGTGCGATGATCGCGATGTTAAAATTCAGAGTTGGCATGATTTGGACATTATTTGGATGTACTCTATTGGGAACCATCGCTTTCTATGTCGGAATATAAAAAAAGATCGAGTTGTCGTTCTTTCGTGCGCGTGCTCCATGGGTTAGTGTCAGGTATCTAAATTTCTTACAGGAAAGAGCCCAATTATGGTTGAACCATTATTACCGCTAATTGTTGAGCCGTTAGAACTTGAAGCTGTGCTGGGTGTGGAAGAGTTGCTGATTGTCGATCTAAACGAACCAAGTGTCTATAATCAGGGCCATATTCCTGGTGCCGTAAATTTGTCTTTTGCGTCTCTGATTTTACCCCGTCCACCAGCGATGGGGACCATCCCGAATAGTGAACAGCTGTCGGCTGCTTTATCTTTAATTGGGCTGCACCATAGCAATCATGTTGTTGCTTACGATTCAGAGGGCACCGGCAAGGCGAGCCGGTTTTTATGGACACTAGACGTCGTAGGACATTCTAAGGCTTCATTGCTTAATGGCGGATTTCATAGCTGGGCTGCTGAGGGACATACCCAGGAAACGGAAGCGAATATTCCGAATCCTAGCGACTACAACGTCACCTCGGAAAAAATGGCCCTTGCCGACAAGGCATATATCCTTGAACACCTGGGTGATGATCGAGTTGTTATATTGGATTGTCGTACTCCGGCCGAATTTTCTGGTGATGATATGAGGGCAGCACGAGGCGGACATATACCCGGTGCTGTCAACTTTGATTGGATGCTAGCAGTTGATCGTGATCGTAATTTTCGTTTCAAGGCGCCAGACGAGATAACTGCCACGCTGTTAGAGCTTGGTGTTACACCTGACAAAGAGATTATAACGCATTGTCAGACCCATCACCGTTCATCCCACACTTATATGGTTCTAAAATCCTTGGGTTATAACAAAATTAAGGGCTATGACGGATCTTGGTCTGATTGGGGTAACGACCCAAATGTTCCAATAGAAAGATGATTTAAGGAGAGTTCCAAATGGCTAAGCAATTTAAGCGAGACTTGGTTGATCAAGACGCATTGAACGATCCAAAAATGGATGCCTTGAGGGCTCTGTCACCACCAATAAAAATGCCTTTTTATATCACTAAGATTGGACATGTTGTTCTCAACGTTAAAGATGTCGATCGGTCGGCTAAATTTTATACACATGTGCTTGGTTTTCGTGTGTCGGATGTTTATCCAGAGAGTATGATGCCGGGTCGAATGGTATTCCTTCGCTTTAATCATGATCACCACGGTGTTGCATTAGTTGGGGGGTCCAAACGGGAAGTTGATAATTCTGAGTTGCATCATATGGCTTTTCAGGTGGAAACTCTGGATGAAGTTTTTCGTGCTCGTGATTACCTGGAAAAGAATGACGTCCATATTGAATTTAGTGGAAGGCGTCGCGGGGGTTGTCAGGTAGCGCTAGAATTTCGGGACCCTGACGGCCACTTTCTTGAAATTTATTGTCTTTTGGATCAGGTCGGCCCGGATGCAGAGGCACGACCACCAGAGGAGTGGCGCCCAGTGGCGTCATTAGAAGACGCCCTTGATAATCCTCCGCCGGGACAAGATGTAACACTTAAGGACCCCTCATTACGGCGTTGAACAGATATTATGATGGATGGATCTGGCCACAGTAAGAATAAGCCATTAGACCCTGGAAAATTTAACGATCAATTTGTGACCGCCGATGGAGAGAGACGCGCTCAAGTATCGTTAAAGAAGCTAAAGACGCTCTGGATAAACACTGGCACACTATGCAACCTGACTTGCAAGAACTGTTATATAGAATCGAGCCCGATGAATGATCGATTATCCTTCATCAAAATAGGTGAAGTTGAGGCATACCTCGATGAAATAAGACTAAATGAATGTGCTACAGAGGAAATTGGATTCACTGGAGGTGAGCCCTTCATGAACCCCGATATCATTCCAATGCTTGAGATGACGCTATCCCGAGGTTTTCGAGTGCTGGTTTTAACTAATGCTATGAAACCCATGCAGCATCAAAAAGAAGCCCTACAAAAGCTGAGAGTTAAATTTAAAGACCAGCTAATTATTCGGGTTTCGGTTGATCATTACACCCGAGATCTGCATGAAGCAGAGCGGGGACCAGGAAGTTGGGGTTCGATGTTAGAGGGTTTGACATGGCTATGTCGCAATAATTTCAAATTTGATGTTGCCGGACGGACTCCTTGGGGTGAAGGCGAAGGTGAAATGCGTGCAAACTACGGAGAATTTTTGACTGCACAGGGCATCGAGCTTGATGAAAATGATCCTGCGCGCTTAGTCCTATTTCCAGAAATGGATGAACGGCTTGATGTGCCAGAAATTACTGATAAATGCTGGTCCATCCTTGGCGTTAACCCTGATTCCTTGATGTGTGCTTCCTCGCGCATGATTATCAAAAGGAAGGGAGCGGTTAAACCGGCAGTAGTATCTTGTACCTTGCTACCATATGAAAGAAAATTCGAGCTCGGCACTACCCTACGTGAAGCTTCAAAAACCGTGCCGCTAAATCACCCGCATTGTGCAAGGTTCTGCGTACTTGGAGGGGGTAGTTGTAGTGAAAGCTGATGCGCAATAATTTCATTTAGGACTAGACCATCAACTTTTTTAGGTGTGCAATCCTATAGATAATCAATTTTGAGGTGGGGGATCGAAACAAATGGAAAAAAATAACCTCGCGCCAGAGAAATCATTCGTGTTTGATTTCTTGGACCGCAATGCGGACGCGGTAGCAACGATTGGAGATTCGGTTTTTTATTTTGGCGAACTTGGAATGCAGGAGGTGGAAAGTGCCAAGCTGATGACCGAGACCCTTGAAAACGAGGGTTTTAATGTTGAACGCGGTATTTCTGGTTTTCCCACGGGGTTTTGTGCGACCTATGGTTCAGGCGAACCGGTAATTGCCTTGCACACCGAATATGATGCTAACCCGAATAACAGCCAAGTGTCGGGTGAAACAAAACAAAAACACATAACGACCTATGGGCCGGGGCACTGTGAAGGCCATAACTGCAATGCGGCGGTAATGGTGTCTGGCGCTATTGCCGCCAAACGCGCTATCGATAAATTCGGTTTTAGGGGTACTTTGAAGGTCTTTGGGGCCCCCGGGGAAGAACAGTTGATCAGTCGTCCTTATTATGTACGAGATGGTTGGTTTGATGATGTAGATGTTGCCATCCATGATCATATCGGAGGCGATATGGGAACTGTTTATGGCTTAACCCATTCAGCAGCTGTATCTGCCTATTTTACATTTCGGGGTGAGACAGCTCATGCGTCAACAGCACCATGGAGAGCTCGAGATGCGCTCGACGGTGTCGTATTAATGGACATGGGTATGGCCCAGTTCCGCGAGCATATGGAACCGACTATGCGCGCCCATCGAGTTATTAAAGATGGCGGCGATCAGCCTAATACGATACCTGCCAAGGCAACAGTCTGGTGGACTTTTCGTGCTCCAACTGCTGAAGGCGCGCGGAAAGTATTTGAACAGGGTAGGAAAATCGCTGAGGGTGCTGCATTGATGACTAATACAGAGCTTGATGTAGAGGTCATGAGTGCAGTTTGGCCGGTACGAACAAATCAAGGCTTGGCAGAGGTTATTCAGGATAATTTGGAACTCGTCGGCGTACCAGATTGGACTGCGAATGAGCAAAATTTTGCCCGAAAATTACAGGAAGCGGCCGAAGTAACTCCCGAAGGCTTAAGAACAGAAATTAAACCTTTACTCGGTCCAACAGAGCAGCGGGCACCCTCCAATGATTGTGGAGATGTATCCTGGAAGGTGCCGATGGGGCGTGTGGGTTTTCCTTCTAATGTACCTAATGTTCCTTTTCACCATTGGGCAGGGGGGGCCGCTCTAGCAACTACTATTGCTCATAAAGGTTCAGTGGCAGGAGCAAAGACATTGGCCGGTGCAGTTGTAGATCTGCTATCAGACCCTGCTTTGGTGAAGCGTGCAAAGGAGACGTTTTCAGAGGAGATTGGGGAAGTAGTTTACACGCCACTAATCCCGGAGGGCCAGAAACCCCCGGTGGATTTAAACCGTGAAATGATGGAGTCATTCCGGAAACCTATGAGCGCTCACTACGTTACGGAGAAACCCCGCTTCAATTGATATTTTTCTAGCTCACTTCACGAAATTTTGTGGTCCTTTAAAAAGGCGTTTCGCAAGGCTGGCTTTTGGACCTTGCCTGAAGGTGTTTTTGTAATCGAATTTACGATTTTGATGTATTTGGGTCTCTTGAATCGGGCAAGGTGCTCAATGCAGTGATTGTTAATTACCTTCTCTGTTAGTTCTTCTTTTTCACGTGGAACGACATAGGCTACAAGGGCTTCGCCCCAGTATTCATCGGGGATACCAAAAACAGTGCAGTCGATAATTTCTTTGTGCTGCTCCAGAACAATTTCTACTTCTCTTGGGTATATGTTTACACCACCCGAAACAATCATATCCTTTGATCTGCCAACAAGCGTAATAAATCCATCAGGATCTTTCTTCGCTAAATCTCCTGTCCAGCCCCACCCGTCTCCGGTCTTGAAATATATTTGGGTTTCCTGTTCGTTTTTATGATATCCGGACATGAGAAAAGGTCCTCGACATATGATTTCACCAGATTTGCCATCTGGAACCTCTTGCCCCTCAGAGTCTACAATTTTCAAATCCACCCCCACCGCCGGGCGGCCGACGGTATCAGCCTTCGTTCGAGGGTGATAATGGCTATATATGCAAATGGGCCCTGTTTCTGATTGTCCGTAGTGGTTCGTAAATTTTGCGTTTGGGAGTTTTTCGTTAATTTCAATTATTAAATCAGCAGGGCTTATGGCTCCTCCGCAGGCAATATTTTTTAAACTTTTAAGATTATCTATATTAAAATTAACATCAGATAAAACCTGGCGTAATTGAACAGGAACCATGAATGTGCAGGTGATACCATGTTTTGCTGTCTGCTGGATAAAATGATTGGGGTCCCAACTAGACATTAAGACAGCAGTTGCACCGACGAACATAACTGTTGGCAACCAAACAAGGGAACCCATGGCATGGTAAAACGGGGTGACCATCCCAACAATGTCTGAACCCGTCACGCCATGTTCTATTACTGTTGTGTAACAGCTGGCAAAGCGCGCACGGTGGCTGACTAACGTTCCTTTTGGCATTCCTGTGGTGCCTCCGGTGAATGTCATGGCAAATATGTCATCTTCGTCAAGATCCGATAGCGGAGGGGTTGCGGGCTGTCCTCGAATGAATTGATCGAATGAAATCCACTCATCTATTATGGGTTTTCCAATAACTATAACACTTTCAAGTGTAGGTATCAGGCCTTCGATTTTGGCGATATTTTCCTGAAAAATCTCCTCGACTATGATCAGGCGGGCATCAGCTAAATTCAAAATTTTCACCAAATCATCCGGGGTATAGCTTGGTTGCAAGTTGACCATTCTTGCCCCCGTTTGCGCGCTACCAAAATGGGCGATGATGTATTCTGGTAGGTTCTGGGACATAATGGCCCAACAAGCCCCTTTGCCAATTTTTAAATTGAGAAGGGTGTTGCTAAACTTATTAGCGGATGCGTAAAGATCCTGGTAAGAGATCCTTGTCTCACCACATATCAAAGCAATACGTTTGGGATGACGTTCCGCACTGAGTCTGAGGATATCTCCGGTGAGCAAGGTCCATTAACTCCGATAAAACTATGTATTTTTGCCGTAATACCATATCGTTGATCATAACACGCGGAACAGTCTATTGACTAATAGTGAGTAGAAATTTTTTGCGTGGTCGGTAAACTTACATTTTATAATAGCTAAAAATAGTTTAGATATTTTTAAATCAGTGAAAGTGAGCCTGTGATGGAACGTTCATTCAAGAAAGAGGTGGAAACACTGCGTATTGGTGAGGGCGATAAGTTCCATGGTGAGGGTATCTTGGCTGTTACCAAGGCATTACTGCAGTCTGGTGTCTCCTATGTCGGGGGTTATCAAGGGGCGCCAATTTCCCACCTGATGGATGTCTTGTCAGATGCTGAACCTTTGCTTGAAGAACTCGGTGTTCATTTTGAAGTTTGTGCAAACGAAGCTTCTGCGGCTGCGATGCTTGCGGCATCGGTCAATTATCCAATCCGAGGGGCAGTAACCTGGAAATCGGTGGTGGGCACTAACGTTGCGGCAGATGGTCTTTCAAATCTTGCATCTGCGGGTGTTAAGGGTGGAGCCTTAATAGTAGTGGGGGAAGATTATGGTGAAGGCTCCAGCATTATACAGGAGCGTACTCATGCCTATGCGATGAAGTCGTCGATGTGTTTGCTTGATCCCCGCCCCGATTTGCCAACAATAACGCGATTGGTCGAAGAAGGTTTTAAACTATCTGAAGCCTCTAACATGCCTTCTATTCTTGAATTGCGGATTCGTGCCTGTCACGTTTATGGGTATTTTGATGCAAAAAATAATGTTCAACCGATATATTCAGGCAAAAACAAAATATCTGAAGCTGAATTTGATTTTTCACGGGTGTGTTTGCCTCCTGCCACCTATTCGCAAGAAAAACATAAGATTGAACACCGTATTCCCGAAGCCATCAGGTATATATCAGAGAATAATTTGAACGAGCAGCTCGACGGCGAAGTCACGAAAATAGGCATAATAGTTCAGGGTGGTATCTATAACACATTATTAAGAGCCCTACGTCAGCATGGGCTTGCCGATAGCTTCGGTTCTTCCCAAATTTCCATCCTGGTTCTTAACGTAACATACCCCCTGGTGTCCGATGAAATTTCGGAATTTTGTGTTGGAAAGGATGCGGTACTGGTAGTCGAAGAAGGGCAACCGGATTTCCTGGAGCAAGCAATTAATGCGATTCTGCGCAAACAAGATTTAAATACGGAGATTGTTGGAAAGGAAGTATTCCCCATGGCAGGGGAATATACGTCCGAGGTTATGTTGCGTGGTGTTCATGGATTTCTTAAGGAATATTCCCCTCCCGAATTAGATGTTGTTGAGGCTTTAAATGAGATTGATCGGCTCTTTGCTGATCGTGATGAGGCGCGTGACAATATAGGTGATAATCTTCCTTCGCGGACACCCAGTTTTTGTACCGGGTGTCCCGAACGACCAATATTTAGTGCTCTGAAGATTATGGAAAAAGAGCTGGGGTCAGCGCACATCAGCGCTGATATTGGTTGCCATACCTTTGCAGCATTGCCTCCCTTTAATGTTGGAAACACGGTTATGGGATATGGCTTAGGCTTGGCCAGCTCCGCTGGACTCAACCCTAATTTTCATAAGCGCGTTATTAGCATAATGGGTGATGGTGGCTTCTGGCATAACGGTATGTCTAGTGGGGTGGCTGCAGCTCAGGCTAATGGTAATGATGGTGTTCTATTGGTTATAAAAAATGGATATACCTCAGCGACAGGATGGCAGCTTTTACCATCAAGTCTTCGGGATCGTCATGGGAACAAACGGGAGATGTCCATAGAGAAGGTTCTTAAAAGTTTTGGGATAAGCTGGTTGAAGACTGTTCGCTCATATTCTATTGCTCGTATGGTAAAGGCCTTACGTAAGGCCATGACAACTCCGGAAAGAGGGCTCAAGGTCATTATCGCTGATGGCGAGTGTCAGCTTGCACGACAACGCCGTGTACGCACCCAGGTTGCTGAAAGAATTGCACAGGGACGGCGTGACATAAGAACGCGATTTGGTGTTGATGAAGACCTATGTACCGGTGACCATTCCTGTATTCGGCTATCTGGGTGCCCGTCACTTACCATTAAACCCTCTTCTGACCCTTTGCGCACAGATCCGGTGGCCCACGTCGATAACGATTGTGTAGGATGCGGTACCTGTGGGGAGGTCTCCCATGCGGCTGTCTTGTGTCCTTCTTTTTTTGAAGCCCGGATTATTCGGAACGCTAACATTTTTGATAGGCTTCTTTGGAAAATTCGTAGAAGGGTTATAGCTTTTCTTGCTCCAGGGTCGGCAATGGCTGATTCATAATGCATAACCCTGAAGTTGTCCGTCCCATAACGATTCAGGTCTCAGCTATTGGAGGTGAAGGGGGTGGTGTGCTTTCATCTTGGATTGTTAACGCTGCTAAGAATGCGGGACTTCCGGTGCAGAGCACTTCTATCCCCGGCGTTGCTCAGCGCACCGGTGCAACGATTTACTATATTGAGATCTATCCAGTTTCAATTGGCTCACTCGGTAACAAACGCCCCGTGATGGCTTTGTACCCCGGTGTTGGCGATATTGACATCATGGTAGCGAGCGAAATTATTGAAGCTGGTAGAGCAATTTCAAATGGATTTGTTACTCCCGATAGAACCCATCTTATTGCGTCAACTCACCGCGTTTACGCCATTGGAGAAAGAAGTGATATGGGAGATGGGCGCTATGATCTTAAAAGGTTAAATGACGTGGCGGCGTCGCGGGCGAAAAAGACATATTTCGGAGACTTACGCGAGGTCGCTAGACAAAACGGAGTGAGTTTAAATGCCGTTTTGTTTGGTGTTTTGGCGGGGATCGGGCACTTGCCTATGAAGTTGCAAGACTTCAGGGGCGCAATTGAAGTTTCGGGCATAGCAGTTGAATCTAATCTTAAGGGTTTTGATATTGGCTATGATTTTAATTTTATCGAGGAGCAAAAAGCTTTAGTTGATCGGGTGATAGAGGAAGAGGCTCGCCAGAATTGTCAGGTAGCATTTGGGACTCGTATTCGCGAGGACTTTCCAAAAATCTGCCATGAAATACTTACGGAGGGCGTGAGGCGGCTCATTAATTACCA
>MDTE01109424.1_pt1 | contig 10843 bp, 10 predicted proteins | sample 811231 | NCBI WGS metagenome assembly MDTE01 (sample SAMN05326651, study PRJNA326480) | marine metagenome | isolation source: seawater | place: Indian Ocean: Red Sea | collected 2010 | reverse complement strand
AGAAGTGAAATCTATACCTAAGATACCAGCTGCTATAGCATCATCTACAGTCAATAATCTTGATCCAACTGCAGTTGCTGCTTTGATAGAATTACCACCAAATAAACATGCCATTACAACATCACCACTTACTAAAGCAGCAGCACCTTCTTCAGGGTCCATTTGAATGATGTCCATTTTACCTCTGTCAGCTCCAACAACTTTCATACTTTCATCGAAAACATATTCAGCCATTGTTCCAAGAGGTACAGCAACTTTTTTACCTTCTAATTCAGTAGCATTTGCCTTTGTAATACCAGAAGCATTAGATGTTACACAAGTTGTTCCACCCATTCCATATTCCATTGCTATATCTACAAGTTTGATAGGCGCTTTAGATTTAACTGCGTTAATGAAAGGCACTAAACCTTGTGAATAAGAAATGTCAATATCTCCTGCTAGCATTGCATCAGTCATTGCTCCACCATTTGTGAAGTTAGTCCATTTAACTGGCACACCAAGAGCTTTTGCAAAATTTTTCTTTTGCATGTCCTCAAGGTTTGGACTTGGCCATTCTAAAAAGTAAGCAACTCTAACTTCATTAGCCGCAGAATTTGCAACTGAAATACTCAAGTTTAGAGCAACAAAACAACCTAGAAGAAAACTAATTATTTTTTTCATTTTTCTCCTCATTAATTAATTAATTATGAATGTATTTAAATTCAAAATAATGAAGAAGTAAATGATTTTTAAGTCTAATCTGCGCCAAATTGATTTACAAAATCAATCTATAGTTGTATTTTATTTTTTTAATTGTAAATTAATTTTCTATTTAAAAATTAAAAATTAGATTAAAAACAAAAGAAGTTTAAAATTATGAGTTCACAAAAAACATCAATGCCAAATTCGCTAAATGAGCATTGGATGCCATTTACATCGAATAAAGATTTTAAGGAAAAACCAAGATTAATTACAAGTGCAAAAGGAGTCTATTTAAAAAATCATGAAGGCAAAACTCAAATAGACGCCAGTTCAGGTTTATTTTGCAATCCTTTAGGTCATGGACGACAAGAAATTATTGATGCTATTACAAAACAATTACAAACCTTAGATTATTGCCAACCATTTCAACAAGGATTTGGTGGTTCTTTTGAGTTAGCTACAAGAATTTCAAAGCACACGCCGGGAAATTTAAATAAAATTTTTTATACAATTTGTGGATCTACTGCAGTTGAAACAGCAATTAAAATAAGTGTAGCATACCATAAAGCAAGAGGAGAAGGTCAACGATTCAGATTTGTTGGAAGAGAAAGAGGTTATCATGGAATGAATATAGGAGCTCTTTCTGTTGGAGGAATGGTTAATAACGTAAAAACTTTTGCAAGTGTATTAATGCCTGGTGTGGTTCATATGCGACATACCCACTTACCAGAACATAAGTTTGTTAGCGGCCAACCTGAAACAGGTGCAGAGTTAGCAGATGACCTTGAGAGAATTTGTATGAATTTTGGTTCAGAAAATATTGCAGCTTGTATTGTTGAACCTGTTGCTGGATCTACAGGGACACTTGTTCCACCCAAAGGTTACTTACAAAGACTAAGAGAAATATGCAACAAGCATGGAATACTTTTAATTTTTGATGAAGTGATAACTGGTTGGGGAAGAATGGGATCTCCTTTTGGTTCACAGGAATTTGGTGTAACTCCAGATATAATGACAATGGCAAAAGCTACAACGAATGGAATAAGTCCGATGGGAGTAGTTGCATGTAAGGAAGAAATTTATGATACACTTATGGATAGCGCACCTAAAGGAACAATAGAACTATTTCATGGATACACTTATTCAGGTATACCGATTTCTGTTGCTGCTGGTTTAGCGGTTCAAGATATAATAGAAAAAGATGATATTTTTAATAGAGCAAAAGAACTAGCACCATATTTTCAAAAAGGTTTATTTTCACTTAAAGATATTGATATTGTTGAAAACATTAGAGGTTATGGAATGATGGGAGGAATTGATATCAAAATGGATAAAAAACCTGGTGCCGCTGGTTTAACTTGTTTTAAACATTGTTATGAAGCAGGAGTAAATTTTAAAGCAACAGGAGATTGTTTGATAATTGCGCCAATGTTTATTTGTGAAAAGAAACATATAGATGAAATTATAGAAAAATTAAGAACAGGAATTTCAAATTATTCAAAAAGTAAAAAAAATTAATTTTCATATATGAAAATTGGTGTTCCAAAAGAAATTAAACCTCAAGAAAATCGAATTGGCTTAACACCAGAAAGTGTAAAGCTATTAGTATCTGAGGGTCATGAGGTTTTAGTTGAGAATAATGGTGGTTATGAAGCTGGCTTTTATAATGATGAATATAAAAGTGTAGGTGCCAAAATAATAGAGGATGCGTCCGAAATTTTCAATAGTTCTGATATAATTGTAAAAGTTAAAGAACCTATGTCTAATGAAGTTAAAATGATTAGAGAAAATCAAGTCATATTTACTTATCTCCATTTAGCAGCTGAAAAGGAATTAACTCAAGGTCTTATAGACTCTAAATCAGTTTGTATAGCATATGAAACAGTTACTGATAATAATGGTAGACTTCCACTTTTAGCGCCAATGAGTGCGGTAGCTGGTAGAATGTCAGTACAAGCAGGCGCACATTGTTTAGAAAAAAATCAAAAGGGAAGAGGTTTGTTATTAGGAGGAGCCCCAGGAGTAGATCCAGGTAATGTAGTAATCTTGGGTGGCGGAGTAGTAGGTGAGAATGCCGCTATCATCGCAACAGGAATGAAGGCAAAAGTTCACATTGTTGATAAATCTGAAGATAGACTTAATCAATTAGTAGAAATGTTTGGAGATAAAATAATTCCAGAACTAAGTCATAAAACTGATTTAGAAAAATTAATTGCCGAATGTGATTTATTGGTTGGAGGCGTTTTAATACCTGGGGCTGAAGCACCTAAACTGGTAACGAAGCAAATGATAAAAAAAATGAAAAAAGGATCAGTAATAGTCGATGTTGCGATTGATCAAGGTGGGTGCGTTGAAACAAGTAAACCAACAACACACGCTAACCCCACTTATATAGTTAATGATGTGGTTCATTATTGTGTTTCAAATATGCCAGGTGGAGTTCCAAGAACATCAACTCTAGCGTTAAATAAGGCAACTCTTCCATTTTTATCAAAATTGGCAAAATATGGTTATAAAAAAGCTTTAGCAGATGATCCAAATTTTTTAGCAGGTTTAAATGTCCATAAAGGGGATGTTACATTTAAAGCTGTTGCAAATATTTTTGGTCATAGTTATGTTTCACCTGAAAAAATTATTAATTAATTAAAATATTATGAGTTATAGACCTTTACCAGATGGATTAACAATTAAAGGATCGCCAATTGAAGGTTTGGGTTTATTTGCTACACAAGATATTAAAAAAGGCTCTTTTATTGGAATAACTCATATTAGAGATGAACAGTTTGAAAATAAGTATATTAGAACACCAATTGGTGGATTTTATAATCACTCTAACGATCCAACTGTAATTAGAATGGTATCAGATGTAATACCTAAATTAAAATTTGGAGATAAAATAGATATTAATGCACCAGTTAAAAAATTTCAAGACGGTGAAGATAATAAAGGAGAAAATTTATTTTATAATCTTCATGAAAAAAGTGATGCTAAATTTTTTTTTATGGTTTCAATAAAAGATATTAAATCAGGGGAAGAGCTAACAGCAAACTATAATCTTTATACCTATCCAAAAACTGGGGTAGGAATACAAATGATATAAAATGAAAGAATTACCAAGTGCAACAAAAGTAGTTGTAATTGGTGGCGGAGTATCTGGTACATCATGTGCTTACCATCTTGCAAAATTTGGCTGGAAGGATGTTTTACTTTTAGAGAGAGACCAACTAACTTCGGGAACAACGTGGCACGCTGCTGGATTGGTAAGCCAACTTGGTCCGTCGGCTGGAATTACAAAAGTAAGAAAGTATTCATTAGAACTTTATAAAAAGCTAGAAAAGGAATTTGATTTTTCTAGTGGATTGAAATTAAACGGCGCTTTATCTATCGCAACTACTCAAGGCAGATGGCAGGAATTAAAAAGACAGGCAACTACAGCTCAATTATATGATGTAAATGTAGAAGTCTTAAATCTAGAACAAATAAAAAAAATTTATCCAATTATTAATGAAAAAAATATTATTGGAGGGATTTTTATGCCTGGCGATGGTCAAGCTGATCCTGTAGGAGTGACTAATTTATTAGCAAAGGCAGCTAGAAAAGAAGGAGTAAAGATCTTTGAAAAGTCTCCAGTTTCTAAAATATTAAAAAAAAATGGGAAAGTTGCAGGAGTTATTGTTAACGGGGAAACTATTGAATGTGAATATATTGTTCTTGCTGCAGGCATGTGGTCAAGACAGATTGGTCAAGAAATTGGTGTAAGTATTCCTCTTTATCCAGCAGAACATTTTTATGTAATAACTGAAGGAATTAAAGAATTACCAAAAACAATTCCAGTTTTAAGAGATTTTGATGACAGATTATACTTGAAAGAGGATGTTGGAAAAATGTTGATTGGTATATTCGAAGGTAAGTCAATTCCAGCATTTAAAAATAATCACAAAGTTCCAGAAGATTTTTCTTTTGCAGAGTTTCCAGAAAATTTTGATCACTTTGAGCCATTTTTACAAGCAGCACTAAAAAGAGTTCCTTTATTAGAGAAAGCTGGAATAAGAAAATTTTTTTCAGGACCTGAATCATTTACACCTGACACAAACACACTTTTAGGAGAAGTTCCGGGTTTAAAAAATCTATTTGCTTGTTGTGGCTTAAATAGCATTGGCATTGGTAGTGGTGGTGGAGTAGGGAAAGTTACAGCCGAGTGGATGATAAATGGACATATTAATGATGATTTATTTATATACGATATAAAAAGATTTCAAAAATTTCATTCAAAATTAGAATTTATTACCGAAAGGATAACAGAAACTTTAGGAGATCTTTATGGTATGCATTGGCCATACAAACAGCACATTACATCAAGAAATCAAAAGTTACTTCCATATCATGAAGAATTGAAAAAAGCAGGTGCTTGTTTTGGAGTATCTTCCGGTTATGAGAGACCAATGTGGTTTGCAAAAAAAAATCAGGATCCACAATTTAAATATAGTTATAATTATCAAAATTGGTATCCCTCAGTAGAATTTGAGACAAAAAATACAACTGAAAATGTTGGTTTGTATGATTTAACAGCATTTTCAAAATATGATTTGATAGGTGAAAAATCTCATCAAGAATTACAAAAAATTTGCACAGCAAATATTAAAAATGAACCTGGGAAAACTACTTATACTCAAATGTTAAACGAAGATGCTGGAATTGAAACTGATTTAACAGTTGTTTGTTTAAACAAAAATCATTTTAGAGTTATATCATCAGCTGCCACTAAAGAACACGACAAATTTCATATATTAAAATATTTATCTAAAGATGTTGAACTTAAAGATGTTACAGATGATTTAGCTTGTCTAGGACTTTTTGGACCTAAGAGTAGAAAACTTATGGAAAAAATATCTAAAGACGACTTAACAAATGAAAATTTTAAATTTGGATCTGGAAAAAATATTACAATTAATAACAAAACAGTTTGGGTTCAAAGATTATCCTATGTTGGTGAATTAGGTTTCGAACTTTATATTAAAATGAATGAGTCAAAAGAAATATATAATTTAATCGTTAAAAAAGGAGATGAATTTAATTTAAGTCATGGTGGCATGCTATCTCTGGATACAATGAGAATGGAAAGTGGCTTTCTACATTGGGGTCACGACATTTCACCAGAAGAAAACCAGTATGAAGCTGGTCTTCAATTTGCAATAAGCTATAAAAAAAATATAAACTTTATTGGTAAAGAGGCACTACTAAAAATAAAAGATAAAAAACTATCTAAAAGATTTGTTTCATTATTTTTAAATAATACTAAACCAGGCCAACCATTATTACTGCATGATGAACCTATTTATTGTGAAGATAAAATTGTGGGTAGAACGACTTCTGGAAACTACTCTTTTAATTATAAAAAATCTCTTGCTTTTGGATATATTAATTCATCTACAAGCCTTGAAGATTTTAAAAACAAGAAAATATTTGTCGAAATAGAAAAAACTAAATATCCAGCAACTTTTTTAACCAAAGCTTTAAAAGATAAAAATATTAAATTTGGTTAAAATAACCATTTTGAGCGTATATACAGTTTTTTTTTAATTTTTATTCTCGTCATATTTTATTTTTTATGATGTAATAATTTTTTAAAAATTATGAGCAAAGAAAATTTACACGACGAACTAGAAAATCTTACATCTAAGCCTAATATTAATAAAAGATCAAAAGTTGATATAAATATTTTATTAAATAAAGTTAGAGCCGAAGAAAAAAAAGAAAATATTGAGAAGTCACTACTAATAGGATTTATCGCAACGTTCATATTGACTGTAGGTTTAATATTATCTGTATAAAATTTTAAAGAATCACTAAATCAAGTTTCTGTTTACCCAATCTCTCAATTCCATTTTTAGTCACTAAATAAGACTCACCTAAATTCATAGCTAGTTCACTCTCTGAGTCCATTAGTATCATATGCATAAAGAAAACATTTCCTGGTTGAATTATATATGGATTATTTTTGTAAATCATTGGCCAGTCCATCCAATTTGGAGAAAATGTAGTTCCTAGTGAATAACCACAAGCATTCATTCTAGCTTTGTTATATCCAAGGTCATCAAAAGTTTTTGCATGAACATCAAATACTTCTCCTATTTTATTTCCTGGTTTTAGTTTCTTTTCACAATTCTTTAATGCTTCAACGCATGCTTCGTGCATTTTATAATGTTTAGGGTTAGCTTTGCCTATAGGTATAGTCCTAAACATTGCAGAGTGATAATGTCTGTATGTACCAGCCCATTCAATTGTGAGTTGGTCTGGGTTTTTTAAAATTTGTTTTTCAGATTGATAACGACAAAGAAGTGCATTCTTTCCTGATCCAATTATAAATTCATTTGCAGGATAATCTCCACCACCTTCAAATATTATACTATTCATCTTAGCTAATATTGTAGACTCGCTCGTACCTACTTTTGCATGTTTCCAAACTTCTTCAAGAGCTTTATCAGCAAGCTCTGCAGCTTTTCTTACATAAAAAATCTCCTCCACTGATTTTACTACTCTCAAATTTGTAATTAAATTTGATTTATCCTCAATTTTACAATAATTTTCTAATGATTTATTTAGTCTTAAAGTATTACGACCAGTTAATCCATAAGCTTCATATTCAATACCTAAATTTTTTCCTTTAAGATTTAATTCATTTAAAATATTTTTAAGATCGTCTGTTGGATTTGAACCATCTTTATCAATCCAAATTCTTATATCTTCAATGTTAGATGTATTTTGAGCCTGTCGTAAATCTGGGGCTCTTGTTAATAGAATTATATTTCCTTTTCGGTCTAAAACCAATGTTTGAAAAAAAACATATCCAAATGTGTCGTATCCTGTGAGCCAGTACATAGACTCTTGCCTAAACATTAATAGAGCATCAATGTTTTGTTCTTCCATTTTTTTTAAAACTTTTAATTTTCTTGAAGAAAATTCCTCTTTTGAAAAATGTAAACCCATTATTGCAATACTGACATTGGATCTAATCTTGTTTGAAACCAATTAACTCTAAAGTCTAAGTGAGGACCAGTTGATCTTCCAGTAGATCCAACAGTTCCAATTACATCGCCTTTATTAATTTGATCTCCAACTGAAACTAATACTGTTTCTAGGTGTGAATAGATTGTTGATATACCATGACCATGGTCCATAATAATTGTACCTCCAGTATAGTATAGATCTTCCTCAGCCATTGTTACAACTCCTGATCCAGATGATTTAATTAATGTTCCTTGTTTGGCAGCTATATCAATTCCGTAATGAGGCCATTTTGGTTTACCATTTAAAATTCTTTGACTTCCATAAACACCGCTAATTATACCCTTTACAGGCATAATAAATTGGTCTTTAAAAAAAGGTAAATCAGAATTTATAGATCTTGCTTCACCAATCTTATTATTTTCATCTTTAATTCTTTTATAAACTGATTCAGGAGGAGTAACTTTACTTTCTTCAAGACCGTCTATTCTTTGAATATTATATTTTCTCTTAAGAACCTTTTTTATTATTTTTTTTTTCTTTCCACCTAAAATTTTTATTATTGTTACATCAAATTTTCTATCACGGTCTATTCCAAAAACAAAATAACCATCTTTTGAAACTTTAACATTTTTTTTATCTATAATTATTTTTGATAAGGGGTCAGTCATACCGACAATGAAATGACCTTGTAAAAATTTACCTCGAAATTCTATCGAATTTGAATGATTTAAAGGAAGAGTAGTAAAAAAAATTACTATTAAAAAAAATAATTTATTTAATACTTTCATAGGCTAAGTCAGCATTTTGATAATGAACGCTTTCATTAAGTTCTAAAAAATCTTTAAATCGTAAATGTTTTAGTTTTGTCGTGTCTTCAGAAAAATAATTAGTATTTTCACTTAATTTTCTAACCATCCCAACACCATGATCAGCTAAAATTACTTTAAATTCTATACCAACTGTTTTAGCTAGTTCTATAGAAACTTTCCAACAGTCACCTGTCCATAACTCATTTCTTCTTGGAACATATTCTTCGAGAAAGTTTCTTGGTATAAAATCATGAAAAAAAATAAAACCATTTTTATTTAAACATTTTAAAGAATTGATAGCATCTGCCTGGCATTGATCATAATGATGGAGACCATCAATAAAAATTACGTCAAACTTTTCATTATTTTGATTAAAAAACTCGTCACTAGTTCCTAAAAATGTTGGATAAGATCCTGGGTCTGGATCTACACTAATTTTATTTTTTGCTTTTATCGTTTCAAAGGTTTGATTTGTAAAGACACCAACCTCTAAATATTTAACAGTATTGACATCGTACAGACTAAGAGCCTTATTTATAAAATCATATCTTTTTAATTTACTTAAATTTTCCCATTCAACATTTAAATATTCTTTATGATAAATTCTTTTTAAAAAACCAGTTACAGAATTTTTAATAGCTGGATCCTTTATTTTAGTTAATGATCCTTTAATAACTTTTTCAAGGTTACTGTCATCATAAGATGAATAGAATTTTTTTAAATTTACCTTGCTGTCCATCCGCCATCAACCAATAAGGAAGCTCCTGTAATCATAGATGATGCATCAGAGGCTAAAAAGACAGCTGAAGATGCTACCTCAGATAATTCAGCAAATCTTCCGAGTGGGATATTACTTAAAACTTCTCTTTTAAATTTTTTACTTTTAAAAAACTTACTTGTCATAGGTGTTACAACAAAAGTAGGGCATATCGTATTTACTCTAATGTTGTATTTTGCAAGATCAATGGACATACCTTTGGTTAAACCTTCAAGTCCGAATTTTGTCATATTATATACACTTCTTATTGGGCCTCCAACATGACCCATCTGAGATGACATATTGATAATTGCTCCTCCTATTTTTTTTCTATTTTTAGATTTAATCATTTTAAGAGCACATAACTGCGCTATATTAAAAGTTGCAATAGTATTTACTTTTACAAGATATTCCATATTTCTAGTTTTAACTTTAGTAAAATGTTCGGGAATATTATTTCCTGCATTGTTTATTAATATATCAATTCTTGATTGTTCATTAATTATTGATTTTATATGATTGTAATTAGTCACGTCACAAACATAAGATTTACATTTAACCTTGAATTTTTTGATAATTTTAGAAACTTTGTCTAAGTCTTTTTTTGTTCTGCTAATTATAATTAAATTTGCTCCAGCCTCTGCAAGAGCTATAGCACAAGCTTTACCCAATCCTTTGCCCGCTCCAGTTACCAAAGCTACTTTATTTTTAATGTTATACTTTTTTAAATACATTCTATATCAATAACTTTATATCTGTATAAATCAATTCAATTGCTACAAACAGGATTGCAATCAAACCAACCCATCCGATCCAACTATATTTTTTGATCCATTTAGATATGAGGGTTGCAGCAAATGCCATTAAAGCAATTGAAAGAACTAGACCAAATACTAATAAAGTATAATGATCTCTTGCAGCTCCAGCTACCCCTAGAACATTGTCTAAACTCATTGTTACATCTGCGATTATAACAGTAGTAATTGCTTTTAAAAAATTTGAATTATCAACTTTAATTTTTTCATTCTCTTGATTAGTATTTTTGATTACATCTACATACAATTTATAACATATATAGAGTAACAGAATTCCACCAATAAGTCTTAAACCTGTAATTTGAAGTAAATAGGCGGTCATCAAAGTAAAAACAATTCTCAAGACTACAGCCGCACCAATTCCAAAAAAAATTATTTTTTTTCTTTTTTCAGGAGGAAATTGAGACGCCACCATTCCAATTATAATTGCGTTATCTCCAGCTAATACCAAATCAATAAAAACAATTTGAAAAAATATTAAGATTTGTTCAGACAACATTAGCCATTCAATATCATATCTGCACCCTTTTCAGCAATCATTATGGTTGGTGCATTTGTATTTCCTGATGTTATATTCGGCATAATGGAGGCATCTATAACTCTTAAATTTGAAACACCATGTACTTTGAGTTGATCAGATACCACAGAACTATCGTCATTTCCCATTTTACACGTTCCTACAGGATGAAAAATAGTTTGTGTATAATCGCTACCAGCCTTTACTAGTTCTTCGTCATCTTGAATATGTAATCCAGGTCTATACTCTTCAGTTT
>MDTE01131331.1_pt1 | contig 10844 bp, 11 predicted proteins | sample 811231 | NCBI WGS metagenome assembly MDTE01 (sample SAMN05326651, study PRJNA326480) | marine metagenome | isolation source: seawater | place: Indian Ocean: Red Sea | collected 2010 | reverse complement strand
TTGGAAGAACGGGAATAAGAATTCGAAAATATTGATTGATCAAGCTATTTCGACCCTACAGTCTGATCAATCAATTGAATTAAATTATTTAGCTATAGTTGATTCTGAACATTTTGAGGAAGTTGATACTCCTAAGTATGATGATTTGATTATTATAGCTGTCAAAATAGGGTCTACTCGTCTTATAGATAATATAACCTTAACTTAAGATTAAATTTTATTAATCGATTTAGGTGTAACCTGTAATAAAGGTGGGATTATGAATATTTTATTAACCAATGATGACGGAATTCACTCTGAAGGTTTATGGGCTATTGCTGAAACCCTTTCAGATATTGGGTCCGTAACTATAGTTGTTCCAGATAGAGATCAGAGTGGAATGGGGTCGTCTACTACGCTGTTAACTCCTTTAACAATACAAAAAAATCCTAGTCGTGTTTCGAAAATAACTGAAGTTTATACCGTTGATGGTCGCCCCGGTGATTGTGTGATTGTGGGGAAGGAAGTGTTGATGAACGATAATATAGATTTGGTTGTTTCGGGAATAAATCAGGGAGCTAATTTGGGTTTAGATGTCTTTAATTCTGGTACTTTTGGTGCAGCTCTGCATGGATATTTTCGATCGATTAATTCTATTGCAGTTTCAGTTAAATATGATCAAAGGGGAGTGATTAATTTCCCAAGTGCTAAAGTTGGAGCCCATATAGCAAAATATGTATTGGATTTAAATCCCGAAAATAAACTTCTATTAAATATTAATCTGCCACCTTGCCAACTTGATGAAATTCAAGGAGTAGAAATGACCACTTTAGGTGGGAGGGCTTTTGCTGAGAATGTAGAAGAAATTCAAAATGGTAGAAGAACACATTATTGGATTAAACATAATCGGGAAGTTGAAATGGAATGGCCAAAAGGCTGTGATGTTGATGCTATCAATAGGGACTGTATTTCAATTACATCTGTTTATCCCTATTTGCCTGAAAATAATTCAGATTTAGATAATCATCAAATATTATCTGAATTAGAAAATCTGATTAAGTAATTTCATAAAAATGCTGTAGTTTTAAATTGATTTAATGATCTTTTGATATGAACATATCAAAAATCAAATGAAATTATTTCTTGAAGACTCAAAAATTGTTAATAAACTGCCATTTTTTTATGGTTGGGTGATTGTTTTTGTTTCAGGAATAATTCTTTTTTGTTCTGCACCCGGCCAAACATATGTGAATTCTGTTTTTTTAGAACCGATGCTTAATGAGCTTGATTGGTCGAGGACTACATATTCTGCTACTTATACTATGGGCTCTTTAACAGCGGCCGTAATGATGATAATAGTTGGAAGGGTGTTAGATAAATTTGGGTATAGATTAATACTATCAATTTTATGTATTTTGATGGGATTATCTACATTATGGATGAGTAATGTGGATTCAATTTATAAATTATTTATAGCTTTTGCTCTGCTAAGAACTATTGGGCAAGGATCTTTTCAATTAGTTTCAACGAATTTAGTTTCAACTTGGTTTATTAAAAGAAGAGGATTTGCCACAGGTATTTCTTCATTAGGACAAGGCGCTAGTATGTTTGTTTTTCCTTTACTAGCACATTTGTTGATTCAAAATTTTGGATGGAGATCATCTTGGCAAATTTTGGGAATTATAGTGTTGGGAATATTGTTACCTCTAGCTATATTTTTTGTTAAAGACAGCCCTGAAAAAGTAGGATTGCTACCAGATGGGGTCCAAAAAAACGAAACAGATCTTAATGAAGAAATTACTAATGAAATTAATTTTACTTTTGGAGAAGCTATTGTTACCAAAACTTTTTGGTTTTTAGTATTTTCTGTAATTGCCACACCTTTAATAATTACAGGTTTACATTTTCATCATGTATCAATTTTAGCTACAAAAGGCCTTGGTTCTGGTTTAGCTGCTTTTACAATGAGTTTGTTTGGTCCAACTGCTTTAATTTCAAATTTCTTTTGTGGGTATTTGGCAGATAAAATACCTAACAGATTTTTAATGGCTTGTGGTCAGATATCTTTAATATTAACCATGTTGTGGTTAGTAACAATTTCTGAAACATGGCAAGCTATTATTTATGTTTCTATGGCTTCAATTAGTATGTCTTTAGTTCACACAAGTTATACAGTTATTTGGGCAAATTATTATGGTCGCAAACATTTAGGAAGTATCAGAGGATTTTCTTCTTCAGCTACTGTAGGGTTTTCTGCTCTAGGAGCATTACCATTTGGGATCATTTACGATAGAACACAATCATATGACCAAGCATTGTATTATTTAATTCTAATTCCGATATTTTGTTGTATTTGTAGCTTAATGGCTACAAAGCCATCTAAACGATTGGTTACAGAAAAGTAAAGATATCTTTTAATACAGAAATTAAATCACCCATAGCATAATTGTCTAAAAATTTATTCCAATGAAGAATCCATTCTTGCGATAATTTTAGAATTGTTACTAGAATCAGTATGAAAATCATGTGTTTAAATTTTAATAATGTGTGTTTAAATTTAAGTTGATAAAAACAAACACCAACAAACCAAAATTCAAAAATATTAGGGAAATAAAATAGAAAAATTCTGCTATCAGTTACTTCGTATAAAATTAATCCGATTAATCTGAAAAGAAATAAAAAAACAGAAATATTTCTTTCTAATTTTGACCATCTTAATGAAACGGCTAGAAAGGTCAGCATGTAAGAAAAATCAAGAATCTTATCTAATTTTTGATAACTTTGAACTCCTCCAAGATCTAGATTTCCTATAATAAATAAATCTGAAAGATCAATTAATATTGCAAATATCGATCCAAAAAACGGGAAAAAAAGTACTGGAATTGCTCCTGAAAGCCTAACAGTAATTACAATTATTTCTTCAATCGTCATTAAACAAGATTACTAAATTTAGATTTAGATGTTTTGATAGGCCCAGTCTTTTAATAAATGGTGAGCAATAGCTATTTTCATTGGTACACGAAGATTTTCACTTTTCCCTTCTAGAGCTAAAAGAACTTCTTCTCGGGTAAACCACTTAACATCAGTCATTTCTTCAGTATCCATATTGATGTTTGTAGAAGCAGCTTCAGCGTGGCATCCGATCATAATTGAATAAGGAAGTGGCCAAGGTTGAGAAGAGTGATATTTGACATTTTTAACTTCAATTCCAGCTTCTTCCATAACTTCTCGTGCTACAGCTTCTTCTATTGATTCTCCTTGGTCCATAAATCCAGCTAAAGCTGAGTATGTATTTGTACTTCTCAGCCTACCTTGAGATTGCCCTAATAAGCATTTGTCACCATCATAAACGACCACAATTATTACAGGATCTGTTCTAGGGAAATGGTCAGTAGAACATTTGTCACAGTGTCTTACTTGACCACCTCTTTTCATTTCAGTTTTATATCCACAAGATGAACAATAAGCATATTTGTCATGCCAGTTCATTTGAATCCTAGCTTGAGCAGCAATTCCTGAGTCTTCAGATTGTAAAAGTTCTCCGCAGGTTCTGATGTCAGTGAATCTATAACTTGGATTAGTTTTTAAAAGTTGTTGATCAGGAAATTGATCTTGGGTTACTGAAACTGCAAAATGATAAATACCATCTAAAATACCTAAGAAAATTGAAGGACTGTTAACATCTTTTTGATCTAATTCTTCTCTAGTAAGCCAAACTAGTTTAGAAGATGAAGTATCGATTAATAGGTTTAAGTCTCTCATCACAATAAATAAACTATTTTGATCAGAGCTTTTTTGGTTAATTAATTCTTCATCTCTTCTTTCTACTTCTCCTCTATTCAGAGGGTTCCTAGAAAAGACGTGTCCATATCCTTGTACACTCATTAAATGACCATGCTCATTGGATTTTCTAGTAGTGCTTTAACTTCCACTAAAAATTCTGCACCCTCTGCACCATCTACTATTCTGTGATCGGCAGAAATTGTTCCAACCATAGTTTGTCCTATTACTATTTCTCCATTTTTTACTACAGGTTTTTCGGTTACTGTTCCTACAGCTAAAACGGCCGATTGAGGTGGGTGGATTATGGCAACAAAGCTTGTCACGTCATACATCCCTAAGTTGCTGATTGCAAACGTTCCTCCGGTATACTCCTGTGGGCTCAGTGTTCCATTAGAAGATCTTTGAGCTAAATCTTTGACCATTTGAGAAAGTTGTCTGAGAGATTTGTTACCACAATCTAAAATTGCAGGAACAATTAATCCTTCATCATCAGAAATTGCAATTGCAATATTGATATCATCGTTATAAACAATCCCATCTTCGTGATAATAAGCATTAAATTTTGGAAATTTTTTAAGTGTCTCTATAGTTGCTTTCACAATTAAATCATTAACTGTGATTTTTACTCCTTCTGGAGCAAGTTGTTCGTTAATTTGTTTTCTTAAGGCCATTGATTTTGTCATATCAATTTCAGCTGAAACATAAAAATGAGGTTTTTCTGATTTGCTTTTTACTGTAACCCTAGCAATTTGTTGTCTCATTCTACTGAGCGGCTGTTTTTCGCCAGAAACAATAGGACTTGACGCCTCTGAAGAAGGTTGTGGTTTACTTTCAGGTATTTGTTGAATTGGCGAGCTATTGGTAGAAATATTTTCATTGTTAGTATCTTCGAAGTTTTCTACATCCGTTTTAGTGATTCTTCCATTTGGTCCTGATCCTGAGATTTTGGATAAGGAGATTCCCATTTCTTCAGCCAATTTTCTTGCTATTGGAGATGCAATGATTGTTGTACTTTCGGAAGCACTTGGAGGTTGTTGGGCAGGTTGTTTATCTTCTACTTGAACTTTTTCAGTGGGTTGGGTTTCTTGATTACCTGAGTTTTGATCGATTTGTGGTGGCTCTGTAATGGTAAACTCTTCTCCTTCAGCACCAACTACAGCAATTGTTTGACCTACAGGAATGACTGATCCTTCACTGGCTAATATTTTTAATATCGTTCCTTCTGTTTCTGTTTCAAATTCGACTACAGCTTTATCGGTTTCTATTTCAGCTACAGGTGCGTTTCTTTTTACGGTTTCACCCTCTTGCACAAGCCATTTGACTACTGTTCCTTCTTCCATGTCATATCCCATTTGGGGCATTCTAAGTTCTATAGCCATAACTTACTCCTACTATAAACCGAAATTGTACTTAACTTGATCAAATATCCATGTAGCTTTGGGGATCATCAATTGTTCTAAATTTTTTGCATATGGAGCTGGTACATCAGGACCATTAATTCTTAAAACTGGACCGTCTAGATAGTCAAAAGCAGCTTCTTGAAGATCGCTAGCAATTGTTCCAGAAAATCCTCCTGTTTTCCAGGTTTCTTCTATCACTACAGCTCTACTGGTTTTTTTCACAGAATTAACAAGAGTTTCTAGGTCTAGAGGAGACAATGTTCTTAAATCAATTACCTCAGCAGAAATATTGTTTTTGTAAAACATTTCTGCTGCCTCTTCAGCTACTTTTACCATTCCAGAGTAAGCTATAAGTGTTACATCTGAACCTTCTTTGGCTATCCTGGCTTTTCCTAATGGTATTTCATAATACTCATCTGGAACTTCACCTCTTACTCTATAGAGCATTGCATGTTCTGCAAATATTACTGGGTTATTGTCCTTTCTACTTGCTCTAAATAAGCCTAAAGCATCGTAAGGAGTTGAGGGCACTACAACTCTTAATCCTGGAACAGAAGCGTACCAGTTTTCAAAACTTTGTGAGTGAGTTGCTGCAAGTTGTCCGCCACCTCCCGTGACAGTTCTTAAAATTAAAGGGACTTGAAATTGTCCATTGGACATATAGCTCAACTTAGCTGCGTGATTGACTATTTGATCAATTGCAACAAGTGTGAAGTTAATCGTCATCACTTCTATTATGGGCCTCATTCCTATCATCGCTGCACCTGCACCTGCGCCTACAAAAACTGACTCAGATATAGGTGTATCGCGAACTCTTTCCTCCCCATATTCTTCTAGGAATCCCTTGGTGACGGCATAAGCGCCTCCATAAGCTCCAATATCTTCGCCCATTAAGAACACTCTATCGTCTTGATCTAAGGCTTCTCTGAGAGCTTTTGACATCGCGTCTCGTAATATCATTTCACTCATTGTTTGATTCCTCTTCAGGTTGTGCGTAAATGTGAGAATATAGTTCTATTTCTTCAGGTTCAGGGCTAGATTCTGCAAAGTCTCTTATATCGTCAATCTGATGATCAATTGCCTCATCAATGTTAGAAATTTCTTCACTTGTTGCTAAATTAGCACTAAATAAACTTTCTTTAAATATCTCTATAGGGTCTCTGCTTCTATTTTCTTCTACCTCTTCATTATCTCTGTAGTTTGAGGGGTCAGCTACAGAATGCCCATGAAACCTATATGCCATTGATTCAATAAAAATAGGTGTTTGGTCTCTGCGAACTTTTTCTATCCCTTCAATTACAGTGTCTCTTACTTCAATTAAATTCATCCCATCTATCTGAACTGCGGGGATTAAATAAGGTTCTGCAGCTTTGTAAATATCTGGTCCTCCAGCTCTAGATCGATTGACCTGAGTTCCCATTCCATATAAATTGTTTTCAAGCATGAAAACAATTGGAAGTTTCCATAGGGAAGCTAAATTCATAGCTTCATGGAATTCTCCTTCATTTACTGCACCATCACCAAAAAAACACATTACTACACTGTCTAATTTTTTGAGTTTAATTCCTAAAGCTATTCCTACTGCTAAAGGTAGCTGACCTCCAACAATTGCGTGACCACCCATGAAATGTTTTTCTGCATCAAATAGATGCATTGATCCCCCTTTACCACCACTAAGTCCAGTGGATTTGCCACAAAGTTCTGCCATAGCTAATTTAGGGTCTAATCCCCTTGCTAAAGCATGGCCGTGGTCTCTGTAATGCCCTATGACATAATCATCTTCTCGTAAAACAGGTATAGCACCTACAGCTATAGCTTCTTCTCCAATATAAGTATGTAGAAATCCGCCTATTTTTCCTCTTCGATATAAGCGTTCAGTTTCTTCTTCAAATCTTCTAATTAGTAACATCTTTGAATATAAATCTAATGCTAGATCTTTATCTATATTTAAAGTTGTTGTCATATTAATTTTCCTAAATATGAATTGCTTCGTTAAATGAATCTAGTGCAGATTCTTTAATTGTTTCAGAAATTGTAGGATGAGGATGAATCATCCATCCTATTTCGTCAATTGTTCCCTCTAGAAGTTTTGTCATAGACAATTCAGATATTAGTTCAGTTACTTCTGAACCTATCAAATGTACGCCTATTATTTCTCCAAATTTATCTTCTGAAATTATTTTAATCAATCCCTCTGGATTTCCTAATGCTAATGCTTTTCCGCTAGCGCTAATAGGAAACTTTCCTACTTTAAAGTTTATATTTTGATTTAATGCTTGTTTTTCAGTTAAACCAAAACTTGCAATTTGCGGTTCACAATATATAGCTTTAGGTATAGTTTCATAATTAAGTTTTTTAGAATTAATGCCAGCAATAGTTTCTACAGCAAGAATGGCTTGAGCTGATGCAACATGAGCTAACGCCATTTGACCTGTGACATCTCCAATAGCGTAAATATTGGGGATATTGGTTTTTAGGGTTTCGTCACACTTTATAAAGGAATTACTAGTTTCTAATCCTAGATCTTCTAACCCCAGATTTTCTGTGTTTCCTTGAGTTCCAACACAAATGAGTATTTTTTCGAATGTTAAATTTGTCTCGACATTATCTTTTTCAATAGATATCACAGCTTGATTTTTTTCAGAAATTATTTTGTTTACATTGGTAGAAGTATGAATTTTTATACCTCTTTCGGAAAATGATTTTTCAAGAGTTTCTGAAATTTCTTCATCTTCATTTGGAACCAAATGGTCCATTAATTCTATGAGTGTGACTTCTGAGCCGTATGATGAATAAATATGAGCAAATTCAACTCCTGTTGCACCACCTCCTATAATTCCTATATTTTCAGGTATAGTGGGAAGTTCTAATGCATCTCTACTGGTGATCACAATTTGATGGTCTATGGGTAAATTTGGAAGTTCTCTTTGTTTGGCCCCAGTTGCAATTATGATGTTGTTAGCAGAAATGATTTGTTCTGTTTCTTCTATTTTTATGGAATTTGGATCTAAAAATACAGCTGTTCCATCAATATGATCAACTTTATTTTTCTTGAGAAGAAATTTGACACCTTGAGTTAATTTAGAAACAACTTGCCTACTTCTTTCTATGGCTTTGGAGTAGTCAACTGACATGTTGTCGAAAGTAATTCCGAATTGGTCAGATTTTTTAAACAAATTCAAAACATCTGCATTTTTGAGTAGTGCCTTACTAGGGATGCATCCCCAGTTTAAACAGACTCCACCAACTTCTTCTTTTTCTATAATAGCTGTGTTTAATCCTAGTTGAGCAGCTCTAATAGCAGCAACATATCCTCCAGGACCTGCGCCTAAAATAATAAGATCGTAATCAGCCACATCGAACCTCCGTCTAGGCAATTGTACATTAATATCTAGTCATGGTTTATTAATTATTTATGTTTTGGTTTCTTGACACTTATTAAATTGAAAGAATAATATGTATCCTCGGTTCAATTTGAGCCGAGGTAGCTCAGTAGGTAGAGCACAGCACTGAAAATGCTGGTGTCGGCAGTTCGATTCTGCCCCTCGGCACCTTGAAATTTAATTGCGGAAGTAGCTCAGTGGTAGAGCACCTCCTTGCCAAGGAGGATGTCGCGAGTTCGAATCTCGTCTTCCGCTCCATTTTAAAATCCTATTTCGAAGTTGAATGATTTATTCAGTTGGTCTTTAACGCTACTTGCATGTCCGAATGGCTTAACATCTATCCATTTTCTGATTAAAAGTCCGTTCTTATCAATAAGGAAAGTAGATCTAACCACAGTTTGTATTTTGTTTTCATCATAAACTTGAGAATAGAATTTAGGGAATTTTTCACGGAAGCGTTCTATTTCAGTTTGATTTAGCAAAAATTCTGCCCAAATCCCGTAATCTTTCATCATTTGTTCGCTGGGGTCACAGCAGAGATGAAAAGGTAGTTCGTGTTTTGCAGAAAATTGCTTATGGCTTTCATGATCGTCAGGACTGATTCCATATACTGCACAATCAAGTTCTTGTAATTCATCATAAACGTCTCTAAATTCGCATGCTTCTGCAGTACATAGAGAAGAATTATCTAAGGGGTAAAAGTATAGAACAGCAGGCTTCCCCAAAATATCTTTAAGTGTAAACGAGTTATCATTCATATCTAAAAGACGAAAGTTTGGAACCTTGGCTCCCACTTCTATATTTGTTTGAGAGAGGTATCTAATTATATCAGCCATATATCTTTTCCAAGGATAATATTTATAATTTTATGCGATTATAGATTATTTTGATTGATTCTATCCATCAACACTGAAGTATCTTGACCATCTTCGCCTACATTATTTTCTATTTCAGAAATGTATTCATCAATTTTTTTGACAAACTTTTCAGGTAACGTGTATTTCATCATACTTTCTTTATAAAATTTTCTTCGTCCAGGAAATAAGGCTAAATTAACTTTTAACGAGAAATCAGGATCGACATGTAAAAGATCTGAATATTGTTCAGCAATGTTGCTTAAATTCATTTCTGTCGAAAAAATTCGGAAAAACCTTGTTCTTTCTTCTTGGTTTTTTAAATCATTAAAATCATGACCACCTCTGAAGTTAATTTCAGAAAGCTCTGGATTATTTGCTAATGCTATTGATAATGATTGTCTTTGTTCATTAATTGCTAAAACTAGTTCTCTTTGAGCATCACGATGTTGTTGTTTTAATTCATATATTAGAACTAAAGCTACAATAAATGTAGCGAGCCCTGTGAGCATTTGCGTTGCATACATAATTAATTCAAAATCCATATTTTTGTCCTTTAATGTGACTTGTATCCATGTGAAAATATTATGAACAAATGTGTTTGTCTAGGGCTAGTTTTTTGTGATTTAATCAAAATTCTTGTTAAAGAATAATTAAATAAAAAAAATGGAATAATAGTTATGGATCTCAAGAATTATATTAAATCTATTCAAGACTTCCCTTCACAAGGGATAACATTTAGAGATATTTCACCAATTTTTCTGAATCCTCAGGTTTTTGAATATGTAACGGATGAAATGATTAAACATATCAATAGATCAAATCCAGATTTTTTAGCCGCCATTGATTCTAGAGGATTTTTGTTGGGTTCATCTATTGCTGTTAAAGCTCAAATCCCTTTGATATTACTTAGAAAAAAAGGAAAATTACCTCCTCCTACTGAGAAAGAATCATATTCACTTGAGTATGGAATAGATTATTTAGAGGTTTCTTCTGAATTAAATATTTCCTCTAAAAAAGTTTCTATAGTTGATGATGTTTTGGCTACAGGAGGTACCGTTTCTGCAGCCATAAAGTTGATTGAGAAATTAGATGCAAAAATTGATTCTTTGAATTTTTTGGTTTTTTTAAAAAATATTCAAAAATCACATCAAATTTCTAATTATGAAATTAATTATTTAGTTGATTATTAAAAAATTAAATTTTTGTTAATTTTATGAATATTTCCCTTTTTGGTTGTTGAAATTCTTGAGAGTTATGTTAAGTTCGTAATATCAAAATTGTTATTGGGGACATTCTATGAAAAACTTTTTCAAATTATTTTTAATTACATTGTTTGCTATTTCAGTTGTTGCATGTTCTACAGAAGAAGAACCAGCAGAACCAGCAGCACCTGCTCCGGCACCAGCAGCACCTGCTCCGGCACCAGCAGCACCTGCTCCGGC
>MDTE01082363.1_pt1 | contig 10844 bp, 9 predicted proteins | sample 811231 | NCBI WGS metagenome assembly MDTE01 (sample SAMN05326651, study PRJNA326480) | marine metagenome | isolation source: seawater | place: Indian Ocean: Red Sea | collected 2010 | reverse complement strand
GGCGGTTTTACCACCCGGTCGGTCTGAAATTTTGACACGAAAGTCCTGACCACCATGATTAATCAACGATTCATCGCGGCGCAGTTTCGCGCGCGAAATTAGCTGCTTTCGAATCCCGAGGGTCGTGGTAGATAAGAAACATACCTCGGTCACAGCGACCTCCATCTCAGGTTTCACCAAAATGCGGACGCTCGCCCCCTGGCGCCCCTTCTTTCCGGAATAGGCTATCTGTAGTACATCCAGCACACCTGATTCTTCGCGAACCTGATCCAGCGCAGCGGCCAACGACTCTGGCGTCTGATCATCAACCTCAAATTCCAGCTGTAAAACCTCGTCCGTATCCCAGGCAGGTGAATCAACCCTTTCAAATAACAACACACGAACAACATTCGAAATGCCGGGAAACGTCTTGGTACCAAACCCAGTTGCCGAATGACGCAATGTAACCCCACCCGGAATGCCCTTGGCGGGTGACAGATATTTCAAAATAGCAGCACCAGTAGGCGTAACCCGCTCACCTTCAATTTGGTCATCAAAAAACTCAAATTCCTGAAGTATCAAGCTGGTCGCCGGGGCCGGTATTGGGAGCATCCCATGAGCGGTCTTGACCTGACCTCTGCCAATCGGGATCTTCGATACGCTCCAACTGGTCACACGAGTGCTGGTAATCAGATAGGCTGCACAAACAATATCAGCAATCGAGTCCCAGGCTCCTACCTCATGAAATGCCACAGAACCAACATCCTTGCCATGAATCTCTGCTTCAGCGATAGCAATAATCTCAAAGATCGCCAGCGCGGCATCCCGAGTGAGCTCACCCAAAACGGAATCTTTCAAGATCTGTTTTATCTCTGAATAATGCCGGTGGTGGTGTGCCTCCTTGTCCGCCAGCACCTTGAACCGCGTACCTGTCAACACACCGTCATTAGCTGGTCCACACTCCAGACGAACGAGATCCGAAAAGCCAGCGGCGACCATCACCTTTTCCAGATCAGGCAAACACTCCGGGAAACAATTCAGCATTGCGCTATTAAACATATCGCCGGATAACCCACCGACTAGATCAAGATGAATATGCATATGATTTCCAGTAACTAATACGCCTCATCTAACTCAACAACTGGTGCGTTGGACCACACAATTCAGCGATAGGAATACTGTGCGTGCAGGCATCCCGACACGGTGCTCCATCACAGGACAGACAAGGACTCGCGTTGTGTGTAAGTTGTTTGTATTCGTCCTTGGCAAAAGAGAAATCCCCGTAGTCGGTCGCGTACATACGGGTTCGCATCACATCTGGAATCGATACGTTATAGGGACAGGCCCCTTCACAATCGTTACATACATGCCGGCAGTAGGTTGTATCCGTCATAGCAGCATATTTGCGCAGTAAACGCATGTCGTTCTCCGTTAATGCCGATCCTCCAGAGCCACCCAGATATTCATCAATGTCGTCCGTAGACGTCATAGAAATGATCGCGGCGTCCACAACCGGATTCTTCAGTACCCATTTAAATGCTGCCTGTGCGTAGGTTGCCCCCGCCTCCTCATGGGCCCGCATATCGTTGAGTTTAGCACCACGAAGCACCTTCATAGCAATCACACCAACATCCTTCTGTTTCGCTCTTGCAAGCGCTGGCGGCAGTGACTGTTGCTTGGCAACAAAGTCAAAGCCCTTAGTCAAAGATTCGTAAATTTCTTCATAGAATAAGGGGTCTTCGCCAAAGTTGGTGGCGACAAGAAGCGCGTCCACCATGTCTTGCTCGACCGCGTAGTCAACACATTCCACTAGCCGTCCGGCATGTCCGGAAAAACCACTAAAGCGAATCTTGCCCTGACGCTTCGCTTTCTCTACGAATTCGAACCAGTAATCGTTCTTCAGCCGCTCCACATCGTTAACTGCATGATTGAAGTATATATCGACATAGTCCGTCTGCAGCTTGCGTAGACTGGTTTCCAGTGCCGCCATGATATCTGCACTGGTGTGTTCGACTTTCACGGCTTTCTTAGTGGCAATGTAGACGCGGTCACGATCACCTTTAAGCGCGTTACCAATCACGGTCTCGGATACCCCACGGGTATAGCCCTCAGCGGTATCATAATAATTTACACCCAGATTCAGGGCGTGACGAACCAGATGTTCCTGGCCATCTCGCAGACGACTTGAACCAAAAGATATATCGGAAATCCTGAGGCCTGTGCGCCCCAACGTGACATACTGCTTCACGCCCTGCTGCTGAGGGGTCGGATTGCCCGCCATGGCAGTCTTAAAGGACAGTCCTGATACCAAACTAGTCAAGGCACCAAAACGCAGGAAAGTTCGACGGTTAATCGGATTCTTCATTTGCTCCTTCTAAATTTGGGGCCAAAAGCCGAAGCCTTGCCACGTTATCATACTCAAGTGATATCAATTTTCCATGCGGTTTACCCAAGCCTGACAAAGGCTATTCATCTCGCAAAAGTAAGTCGATAATAAAGATGGTTCGCTTCTAGGCCAGTGTCGAGGGGTCGAGTTATTGTGATAACCATTACACGCGCCTTCATACACATAAGACTCGAATTCGACCCTGCTTTTGCAAGCGCGCATCAGTCACTTGCTATATTCCCTGGTATCTCCATGTTCCCTCATTTAAAACACCTTTATCTTTCATGTTCTGTCTATTGCCAATCCTACAACTTGCTCCACAAGCACGGCTGTGTCAGTGTTATCGGTTTTGAGGGAATTTCGTGTTAATTGATCTACACACCCACTCCATCAAGTCAGATGACGGTAGGGCCAAAGTAGAAAATTACTGTCAGTGGATTAAGTCCAAAGGACTACCCATAGATGGATTCGTTCTTACCGAGCATCGCCAGTTCGATCTTGAGTCAGACTACTCTGATCTGGCCAGCAAGTTTGGTCTCGTGATACTGAAAGGTAGCGAAGTAGAAACTGAATACGGTCACGTTCTAGTATTTGGTGTCACTGAAGACCTAATGAGGGAATTCGATTTCACCAGTATACATTTGCCGTTGGAGATGGTCATCAAGACCTGTGAGCGCCATGGGGCCGTCGCCGCTCCTTGTCACCCCGGTAGACCGAGGGTTGGCATGTTTGCCCACACAGAAGATTATGGAATCCCTAAAGGTGTGCGAATCGTCGAGATATACAATGGGGGCAGCCGCGAGAATGAGGACCAAATTGCTATCGATAATGCCAAAGAGCTTGGATACCAGGGTATCGGTGGCAGTGACTCGCATATCGTTAGCCATGTTGGACGCTGTGCGACGCGTTTTTCAGCAACCATCGGGGACATAAATGACCTAGTTAACGCTCTTAACAGCGGCCAGTTTGAAGCCGTTAGCCTGAAATGAGTGTCATCTGCATTACGGGCGGTCTCGCTTCGGGTAAATCTACGGCCGCACTATATCTAGCGGAACAAGGTGCAGAAATTATCGATGCCGATAAACTGGGTCACCGCGCTTATGATGCAGGCACACAAGCTTACTATGATGTAATCGCCACCTTTGGAGAAGACCTGCGCGCCGAGGATGGTTCGATAGATCGTCGGGTTCTCGGCAAAAAAGTTTTCGGCGATTCTGCACAACTAAAGAAACTAACCGATATCGTCTGGCCCGAGATTCGCAGGCTTGCCCAAAACGAAATCGACGCAAATGATTCGGACACCATCATGGTGCTCGAAGCGGCAGTGCTACTAGAGGCTGGCTGGCAGGATATAGGTGATGAAATCTGGGTAGTAACGGTCGATCCTGAAATCGCCATTACTCGTTGTATGTCGCGTGACGGTCTTGAAAAAGAAGCCGTCCAAAGCCGTTTGGACGCTCAGCTTTCGAATGACGAACGTGTAGCACAAGCAGATATTGTCATCGTTAACAACGGGAGTGAAGAGGAACTGTTGGAGCAATTGGATGAGCAGTGGCACAGATTAATGAGTGAGGAGTGACGCGCGATTAGCACTGCTAGCCCAGCATAGACACCAGCAGAAAGGTGGTAATGCCTGCGATTACTACCAGATTGAATATGTTCCTAGTTCTGTTTTCCATAGCCGATATATATTACGAGGAGCGACCCGGTTCAGGAAGAATTGATTGTGTATATCAATATAACGCTTTGTTTAGTTTTTTAAATTCTATGCAGTAACGTAGTTTTGAATTACCAGTAAATTTTTCCTAATGAGTTCAATCGTCTACGCCATCGTAAGCAGAGGAGTGATCCTGGAAGGATTTTAGTCTGCTTCGATTAGATCTAAGATGGCCAAGCTGTATAAGGCGGATGCCGACCGCAGAAAGACACGTTTTCCAGTAAATAGGTAGTCCTAGGGAAAATATGCAAATTTTCTGGAAAAGATAAGTGGCAATATCAAGATCAAAACCATCGAGTCAGAAGCTACTGCAGCGAAAAAAATAAAGCCAAACAAAAAAAACAGCAGAGCCGACCCTACCGCGGCCAGCTGATGCGGAGCCATCATTACCTCCACTGACTGCTGCAAAACGCTCGTTACTGCCGTTTAAAGACAAAGGCGCTATCTTAACCTGCACTACCTCCTTTAGCAGCAGACCAGCCCTCAGCACCAAATGCCTCTGCATTTAGACTACCACCTAATAAGGAAAGTTTTGTAGAGCGAATACGAGAGCCACCACCACCTAACACCAGATAACCGCGGTATTCTCCTCCTGCCTAAACTAGCCGTTTAAAACCAAATAGTCATTCGCAAATACACGTATCGCGCACTCTCAGCACACAATTACGCTTTGGATGACAAATATCGATCAACATCCTCAGGCCTATCTACATCCCATATCCGAGGCAAAAGCGCCCAATTCAACCCAGCCACATTGAATCGCCTACAGGTTTCTGCACAAACCTGATCGGTGCTCCACTCGATATCATCGAAGTAATTTGTGTGCGACTCGCGCAGACCAATGAGCCCATATCCTCCATCCTCAGCAGGACCGATTACTGCATCGTGATCTTCGAGCAAGGCAATGGCTCGATCGAGATAGGTCTTGTCGATCGTCGGACAATCCGCACCAATTAGAACAGCCCGATGATTTTCTTTTAGCGTCACTGATAAGGCTTTATGCATTCGTTCGCCTAAATCATTTCCCTCCTGCACATAAAGATTCACACCATCGAACTGGGTGAAATATTCATGGGTAGCGTGCGGGGTACACCATAGCTGCACTTGTGCCAATTCTGCTTCCGAAGCAGAATTAATCGCCTCTTCCAATAACATTTTATAAATCGTGCACGCCTTATTAGCGCCGAAAGTTGGAATCAAACGAGTTTTGACCTCACCAATAATAGGTGCCTTACAGAAAACAAGGATGGATGAGTCAGCGTATTTCATAACTTAATAAACAGACTCATGAATAATATCGCTTAACCAGCTTTTCAGGAGAAACCCCCAAAAAATATTGCAGGCGTAGCCACCACATCAAAAGTACCGTGCGCAATACACCATTTTCCCTCCAGCGGCGTCCGGAGGTAACAACTTCACTAGTCACGCAATAGGGTTTAGAGATCATACGCAGACGACGGCTAATCTCTATGTCCTCCATCAGCGGAATGTCAGCAAAGCCATTTATTCGCTCGAATACTTCCCGACGAATAAAAATAGCCTGGTCCCCAGTACATATACCGCTTATACGGGAGCGCCAATTCATCATCTTCGCTATAACCCAGAGCGCCGCTGACTGCTGATCAAATTTGACATCAAAACGACCCCATGCGTTGTTAGAATTACTGAAGTCAGCCATCATTTCTCTCCACCCGATCGGCAAGCGAGTATCCGCGTGAAGAAATATCAGTACCTCGCCCGAGGCCTGCTTAGATGCAGTGTTCATCTGCTGGGCACGACCCTTTGCCGATGACAGAAATGTTACGTTAAACTTTTGAGCAAGAATCGTCGACCTGTCGGTACTGCCACCATCAACAATAATAGTCTCCGTACCATAAAGAGTCTGCAGCAAAGACTCCAAATGTTTCTCTTCGTTTAAGACAGGAACGATGACACTGGTTGGCATGACCACAGGGTTTTAGTTCAGCGCACCGCTGCAACTGCTGCCCTGCCCTGCGGTACAACCGTAGCAGTGCTCACCGACCGCTATGTCGAGCCCATCTATATCGAGCGCAAGCAATTCACGTAAATGAGTACGCGGTTTATCACTCGCCAGTAGTGGTATGGACAACATCTGATTGAAATCGCAATCATAAATATACCCCTGATAATCAACGCTGATGAGCGACCGGCACATAACGGTCTCAAGATTTGCCTTAGTAAATGATTCTCGAAGCAATTTCATATAGTCCGAGTAATGACCTTTAGCAAGCAGCCGTGCACCAAATCGACTAATAGGCATATTGGCAAGGGTATATAACTCGTTAAATACAATTTGGTGATCAGCCCATAGCTCGTTCTTATAGTCTTCTTCTAGTTCCTGCTGGGGCGGTGGTAGGATCGGTGCGTCCGGGTTGTAAACAAGATTAAGCAATAGTTCTGATCCGGGTTTACCGTAACCCACAGCATTTAATTTTTTTAAACCAGCAATACTATCTCGATAGACACCCTTACCACGTTGTTGATCCACGTTCTGTTCCGAATAGCAAGGCAACGATGCCACTATCATTACCTTGTGACGAGCAAAAAATTCCGGCAGGTATTCGTAACCTGGCTCCATCAGAATGGTTGGATTGCAACGGTCCATGACCATAACATCCATATCGGTGGCGCACTTGACCAAATACTGGAAGTCTGGATTCATCTCTGGCGAACCCCCAGTCAAATCTAGCTTGCCTATACCATTCGCGGAAAGATACTGAAGCACCATATCAATGGTATCTCGATCCATTAACTCAGTCCGAGTCGGGCCCGCATTCACATGACAGTGGGTACAGCTAAGGTTACACAGGTAACCCAGATTTACCTGAAGTATTTGCAACTTTTGACGCTGGATAGAAGGAAAGTCCGTTTCGAGCAATAGCGATCTTGTGTCTTGCATAGTTACTTGGACCAGTGTTGAGCTGTTAATGTTACACCAAACACTAGTTAATCCATTTGTTACAATCTCACGTTGCAAAAGCTTCAAATGCCCTGGTAGCTCAGTTGGATAGAGCATCCGCCTCCTAAGCGGAGGGTCGCAGGTTCGACTCCTGCTCAGGGCGCCATTAAGCTTATGATATTAATGCCTTTTTTATTTTCCCCAAATCGAAAAAAAATTACAAAAAAGCACCTGTGCAACCCTGGTGCAACCTTTCACTCCGATATACCCACGTTAAACTGCTTTAAATAGCCGCTGAGTCCCTTCCTATCAAGTCCTCCAGCGTCAGCAGTCATTTGCCTTAATGGTAATCGTGTATCTGTCCCCCCGCTTTGTCGCATAGTCTCTGGCGTAGAATTTATCGTTACCTTTGGGAAACCTGATTTCTCTATAGTTAGTCCCAGCGTCACAGTCGAGCCGCACACCGATGGCCCTGCGCCACTTTTGTGCGCCTGCTTCACAGCCTACCCATTGATGAGACTTATTGTTCTTTATTAAAATGCCCCCCTGGTTATCGCACCATTTTTTAGGGCTTCCTTTGGGATAAATACGGGGGTCAGTAACTCGAATATCGCTGCCGGTTTTATTGACAACCTTGACTGCAAACTCATAAGCAAACGCCTGAGCAGGCAGTAAGAACATTACCAGCAGAACCCACACTATCTTTTTCATATCAACTACTCCAATACATTAGCCTTCGACAATTTGTGCATGTACTTCGCTTAGTCGTTCACGCAGCATCTTACCAATTCGCTGCGGTGCTAGCATGCCATCGATATCTTTCGCAGCCCGCTGCCCCAACATATTGGCTTGTTCTCGATTATTAGTTACTTTCACCATTAGCTCAGCTGCATGTTTAATTGACGGTTCCGCCCAGGTCTGACCTTTCTTGTAGGGACCATGATCGGCTTTCAATTTAATCAGTTCGTACTCAACTGGTAACGAATTATCATCATTACAGAAGTCGGTATTACCAGACCAGTTGGTAACAATCACGGGTTTTCCCAGCAACATAGCCTCAGCGATCCCTAACCCAAACCCCTCGGAACGATGTAACGAAACAAAACAATCTGATTGTTGCAGTAACGCATACACCTGACCACGGTCGAGATACATTGGTAACAGCTTAATACTTTTGTTACTGGAGGCTTTGTCATTAAGGAAAGCAGCAAAATCATTTTGTGTATCGAGATTAACAACTTTGATTAGCAATTGAGTTCTTGCTGGATCTTCGCCAAATGCAGCTTCAAATGCCTCAATAGTTGCTCTCACATTTTTTCGTTCTGGCACACTTAAACAGTCGAACATCGTACAAAAGGTATATGGCTTCACGTCAACGTCAAAACCCAAGAGTCCAGAATCTTCGCTGTTTTCAAACCACACTGCGTGAGGAACCACACGTACAGGAATATCTACCTGAGCCGCAATAGCCTTCCTACAAAATTCTGATGGTGTCCATATTTCATCCAGGTATCGACCCGCCTTAGCCCAATCGCTGGGGAATTTCGGTAGTTCCCAGGCCCAGAAACCAATGTTAAAACAACGCTCTAATACATCGAGGCCAAGGTTGCCAAGAGCTATCTCTAACTGATCCGCATTGATATGAAATAGATTAATCCTGTACTTGGGTTCGCCTTTCAGCGAATCATCCAGTTGACCCTGCATCCTCGAAACATTACCCAGACGCACATCAATCACTGAAACGGGAATATCAGCGGCAGAAAGGCTAGCGATGTTCGCTCTCGCGGACTGACCCACTCCACTTTCCGCATGCACATAGCCATAAAGGTTGATTCCAAAGTCATCTATTCGCTCCAAGCTTTTCACCAGGCCTTCATTAGCATTGGCACGACGGATAAGTGCAAGGTTGACTCTATGCCTGAATTGAGATGACAGAAACGGCCTTACTAGCGCACGACTTTTTCGAGCCAGTCTGTAAAGTGATTTGTAAAAGACTTCAGAAGGCCTTTTTTTTTTATTTGAGGTCTTTATTTCAAGCCAATTTCTCATCGGTAGGACAAAACACTCAGCGAATCCCGCCTGGTCGGTTGCATTGTCGACATACCACTCCGCATAGTTGATGCCATCAACTCCTAAAAGGTCAGGAAACGCGTCCCTCAGATCTTGGCGCTGATGATATAATCGATAAGCAAGGCGCGTTATATATTCAGTAGGTTGACCATTAATCTCAACAGGCTCATTGAGATAGCCCATGAAGTTGGCGGCCCCTTCTTCTGACCAGAGATCATTCTCATCTGCCTCCCAGTCCATTTCATCGCGATATATATATCGCGCCTGATCAGGAATTGGGGTTCCATCGCTGAACGAGCCGAAAGCATAGTCTAGGTTTCTGCATTCTGCAGCGCCGAATCGATCAAGATCGCTCGCATAATCTACACAAAGTCCTGCCACAGCAGGACCCGCTGAGTCGCGAGTAAAACGATTCTGGTGTTTGCTCAGGGTTTTTAAATCGGGGTTGAACCCGGAGAAGTGAAAAAATACCAATCCTTGCCCGTTAACGGTATATCCATCATCCGTCTTCTGAACATCACGATGCGCAAGGTTCCAATAGGCTACATTCCATCCTTCATGACGCTGTATATAAACGCCCTCGAACAGACCTGGCACCATATCCATCCACTTCTGATCGACAAATAGTCCCCGCTCAAGATCCACTACACATTCCGTGTACAATTTTGATTGCCACCATTTCACGAGACGCCTTGTATTTTCACTCTGTAGCAATCCAACGTAACCTAGGTTATAGGTGCCGCTGCGCAGAATATCTAGTTCGTTCGGTGATTTATCGTCATCCAACTGCCCTGTCAGATGCGGTGTCAGCAATATCTCATGCTGATCCAGTAAATTGACCATAGGTACCAGATCACTATAGACCTTGATATCGGGATCTATGTAAAAGACCTTGTCGTATCCGCGATCAAATAGCTTTTCGATGACGTAGGGCTTGATAGCGGTATTGAGTTCCAGAATCGTATAGCGAAACAGGAATTTGCTAAACAGCGGGATGTTGTCCAGTTCATCTACAGGAAATATAGAAAAATTATCCTCCGAATAATCGAAGCCATCGGATTTATCGCATAGTGCCAGCACCCGATCCGCATTAGGATAATACTCCTCAATACTATGCATCAGCGTACGTGCCACATGGGTGTAATTCTTCGAGACGATAGTAAAAAAGCAAGTGTTACTCATCCTTATCCCTCTTTATACCATGCAATTTAGTCGCAATACGGACCAGCAGAGCCGCCTGCAAACGGCCAAGATGGTTTTCTCTATCAGCCAATGAAATTTTCAACGAGTTAACGTACTTTTCAAGAGCATCGTAGTGCTTGGTAGTGTCATCCAGTGCTGATTGCAGACTGATAATGTACTCCTCCTTTTCCTGCAAAGAGGCTGTCAGTGAAGTCACGTACTCCGCGTTAACTTTCATGTTTTCTTCTAAATGGGATCGTACTTCTTTTAATTCGCTACTTACTCCTAGGATATTGTCCTGCAATTCATGCCTGTGATTCTCAGCTGTATCCAACGCTGACTTTAAAGAGTCAATGTATTCGTCCTTTTCCTCCACTGAGGCTGTCAGCGAAGTCACGTACTCCGCGTTAACTTTCATGTTTTCTTCTAAATGGGATCGTACTTCTTCTAATTCGCTACTTGCCCCAAGGATATTGTCCTGCAATTCATGCCTGTGATTCTCAGATGTATCCAACGCTGACTTTAAAGAGTCAATGTATTCGTCCTTTTCCTCCAACGAGGCTGTCAGCGAAGTCACGTATTCATCCTTT
>MDTE01039462.1_pt1 | contig 10845 bp, 8 predicted proteins | sample 811231 | NCBI WGS metagenome assembly MDTE01 (sample SAMN05326651, study PRJNA326480) | marine metagenome | isolation source: seawater | place: Indian Ocean: Red Sea | collected 2010 | reverse complement strand
GGAGTTTTGAGAACTGGGTGATTCATGTAACCTGTCTGTCCCCAACCCTGGTCATCAGTCATAACCAGAATAATATTAGGTTTTGAATAAAGGTTTAAATGGACCAGTAAGAAAAATGATAAAATGCTTATTAATTTCATGACTTTATTTAACGACTAATATACCTTTCATGATTGTCCAATGACCAGGAAATGTGCACATGTAAGGATATTCTCCAGGTTGTTTAGGGGCATTGAATCGAAGGACTTCTTTTTCTTCTTGTTTAAGCATTTTTGTATGTACAATTATTTTTTTTGAATCGGGTATAAATTGACCTGTTTTTGCAGCAACAGGATCGGTGGCCATCAGGTTTGCAGCCTGACCTATTTCTTCAAGAGAGCCAGTTTCTACAAGAACAAAATTATGCGGAGTAGCATCGGGATTATAAAATTCAAGCTTAATGGGTTGCCCCTTTTTTGCTGATATAGTTTCAAGATCAAAAAGCATTCTTTCTTTTAAGCATTTAATTTTTACATTTAATAAATTACGCTGGCGATCAAATTTAGAGTTCTTTTTCGATATTTCGGCTTCCTTTTCTTTACGCTTATTCTTATTTAAAATAGTTGCTATTTCTGGATGATCTACCTCAACTGTTCTTGGATCCCAAAAATTTCTCATTTTATGGGAACCAAGTGCTGTGACGATTGCATAATTTAAATGTTTTTCATTAGGCAATTCATTCATTCGCTTTAGAATATTAAATGCTTCCTTAGTTCCTATATAACTACAGGCAATGGCAGCTTCCATTCTTACCAATCCGTTTGGGTCTTGGGCAGCCTGTCCAAGCAGTTTATTTCCATCTTTAGTTTCGATGTGCCAGTATCTAAGTTGTTTTGCTGCGGCTGCTCTGGCATAATGGTTGTCGCAGTTGAGCAATTCCTTCAAAAGAGTAATATTTGTTAGATCAAGATTCCGGTAAGCCCAAATAGCTTCAAGTTGATGATTCCTGTATCTCGGGTCTTGTGGATTCAGCTTTTGAACCCATTTATCAATTTCTCTTTTTACAATCTTAGGGTTTTTCTCCCTTAGCTCGCGTTTTGCCCAATAACGATAACGATATTCTTTCCTTTTTAATATATCTAATAGTGCTCCAACTGACACGTTGTGAATCTTCGGAGGTGAAACAGGTTTTGCCCGCTTTGGCATAATTCTCCAGATTCTTCCAGATACTCGGTCCCGCCTTTCATCCCTGAGAGAATATTGGGCATGACCCTTAACCGGATTGTACCAGTCACAAACATACATTGCCCCCATGGGACCGTATCGTAAATCAACCGGAATAAAGCTTAGGTTTTTCGAAAAAATGATGTCAGAAATATATTTTTCTTCATAACCGTACTCATACTCATTCCATTCCAAAAGTTCCACGCGGTTGGTGGGTTTATAACGAACTTTTACCATCATACCCTGTAGTTCGTCTGGCCAGTTTGGAAAATCTATAAACTCTTGTCCACATACTCCTGAGTAAGCCTGCATTCCATTTGGTCGTGGATGTTGTTCGGGGTATGGAGGGTCAAGAGCGTGATGAGCTGAAGCAAAAATAGGATAACTTGCTACATGATTACCCCATTCATCAAAGGTGACACCCCATGGATTTGTACTTGGGTGACTTCCAAAGGATGTTAAGCGATGTTGTTTTGGCTCCCAGGCAAACCAACCACTATTTTTTTGTCTTACCGGACCGTAGGGAGTTTCGACCTGTGAATGATGAAAAATAGATTCGCGGAAAATTAGGTCACCGTCTGGAGTCCACGCAAAGTCATGAAGGGCGTGATGAGAATCCTCGCATCCAAAACCGGTAAGTGGAATCTCCCTTAGATCTGCTTTACCGTCTCCATCGGTATCCTTAAGGAAAGTCATATGTGGTTCTTCAGAGACATAAACTCCTCCATTACCAAATTCAAATGAGAGAGGAACATTAAGTCCTTCGGCCCAAACCGAACACTTGTCCGCCTTTCCATCCTTATCTAAATCCTCAAGGATTACGATTTTATCATTTGGTGACTGGCCTGGATATACATGGGGATAAGTCGTGGAACAACTGACCCACATTCTGCCTTGTGAATCCCATCGCATTTGTATGGGGCAAGCAATATCTGGAAACTCTTCTTCACTAGCAAAAAGAGATACTTCAAAACGGGGATCTATTTCAAAGGCATCCAATTCCTGCTGAGGATTCATCCATTGGTTCGCACCTCGACTCTGTTGGGTTTCAGGAAGAGGAGGGACATTGGAATCATCAATAATTGGGCTAGGGTTCTCTCCTTTTACGAGGCGATGAATTCTTTGATCACGATTGGATGTCATTAGATCAAAATTTTTCATAGCTGGTAAAAAATCGAGGTATCCGTACCTTCCTCTTCTTCCGCCTGTGTAATAGAATGTATTTAGAGGTCGATACCTGTAAAAATGCTGTGTATTTTTTTCTATTACAGCTGCACGGACATCCTGGTCTAATTGGGGAGGTGAATTTCCAGTAAGACCTTCGTACAGAATTTTAGCAAGTTGCAGATAGCCGAATTCATTTAAATGGCATCCATTTATTGTTAAATTCCGCTTGGAGCCTTTAATTGAATTCAAAATAGGTGAGTAGCAGTCAATAAAACCAACTTGTTCCTTGGCAGATGTCTTTTGCATGGCATTGGTGTAAGCAAGGAGTTGGCGGTTGTTCATATTACCGGCATCGACTCCCTCGATGTTTTCATTTGCAATAGGTGAAACCAAAATGACCTGTGGAGCTGAAACCCCGTTGTAGGAAGCACTCTTCAATGAAGATAAGTATTCTCTCAGTCTAATTTCAAAATCAGGAATTTTTTCTATTCCTGAGAATGATTCATTGTACCCGAAGGCAGCGATGATAATGTCAGCTTTCATTGCAGTGAGATGCTGATTGGTGTCGGCGAAATTATCGGGTCTGGGTTGAAGGTCAATTTCGTCGGCAGACCATGCAAGATTTCGAAGGATTAACTCGTGGTTCGGGTGACCCTGTTGAAGAAGAGCTTCAAAATGACCAAAATTCCGAAGTCGGTCAAAAAGTGTGTTTCCAATTAGTGCAATACGGGTACTCTTGGAAAGTTTGAGTGGAAGCTCAGTTTTTATGGGCTGAGCAGGCTTTGCTCTTTCCGCATTTTGAGCAAACATTGCATACTTTTGGTAATCATCATTCTCGCCAGGTGCTTGGATACATAATGCAAGAAATGTGAGAGAGAATAAGAAAAGTTTCATCTTCAAATAGTTTTGGGCTAAACAATTAACATTATTAGGAATCTCCATTCATGAGAAGAAGGGGCCAAGTTTGGCGAGGTAAAAATTTACCAAACACCGAGATTTTATCATTACCAATGCATCAATTTGTAGAGTGTTTGGAAGAAAAAGTTTTAGTTATTACCACTTTCGAGTTCTAATTTTTCAAAAGATTATATCAACTACTGAAATGAACCTATTGAAGTTAGTACTATTAATTGCACCGTTTCTGATTGCCCATCTCATTCATGCCCTTCCCTTTGGAGTAAAACCCAACATAATTCTTGTAATTACTGATGATCAGGGATATGGCCCGATCGGTAAACATGGAAACCCATGGATTAAAACTCCCAATCTGGATAAGCTTTATGGCCAGAGTACCCGCTTCGAGAGATTTTTAGTTAGCCCGACATGTTCACCAACAAGGGCTGCTCTTATGTCAGGCCGTCACCCAATGAAAAACGGAATAACCCACACGATCTTGGAGCGTGAAAGAATGGCATTAAGTACCGTCACCTTGCCCCAGGTTTTAAAAAATGCCGGATATACCTCCGGAATTTTTGGAAAATGGCACTTAGGGGACGAAGAAGACTATCAACCTCATAGGCGTGGATTTGATGAAGCCTTTATCCATGGTGCCGGCGGAATTGGACAAGCCTTTAAATGTTCGTGTGCGGATGTCCCCGGCAATAAATATTTTGACCCTGTTATTAGACACAACGGTTCATTTGTTAAAACCAAAGGATATTGTACCGATATTTTTTTTACTGCAGGTCTAGGTTGGATGAAACAAATGAGCGAAGAAAAAAAGCCATTCTTTGCCTATATTTCAACAAATGCCCCACATGGACCTTTCATTGCCCCCCCTCAAAATGCGAAACGATTCACAGACCTCGGCTTCTCCGAAAGAGATGCCGGCTTTTATGGAATGATCGAGAATATCGACGAGAACATGGGAATTCTGATGAAGAAGCTCGATCAATGGGATCTTAACCAAGATACCATCCTTATATTTATGTCCGATAACGGTTCGGTTGGGGGAATGGTTAGGCAAGGTTCTAAACTTGGCATCAACAAGGAAGGAAAGATTATGGAGGGATTTAATGCAGGGATGAAAGGTGCTAAAGGTTCAGCTGATGAAGGGGGTGTTCGTGTGCCATTCTTCGTTCGTTGGCAGGGAAAATTTGGGGCGGGCAGAGAAATCGAAAAACTTTCTGCACACATTGATCTTTTGCCAACACTCGCGGATATTGCGGGAATTAGCAAATTGCCGAAAGGCCAAATCGATGGACGAAGCCTCGTTCCTCTACTTAAGAACCCCAAGGCAGAGTGGAGGGATCGCTATCTATTTACCCATAAAGGACGCTGGCAAACAGGTACTGAACCAACAGAGCGAAAGTGGAAGGGTTTTGCTGTCAGGAATGAGCGTTTTCGCCTGGTCGAAAATAATCTTTATGACATGAAAAAAGATCCGGCCCAGACCCAAAATGTTTCTGAAGAGTATCCACAAGTGGTAAAATCCATGCGAAAAGCTTATGAAGAGTTTTGGGAGGAAACAAGGCCGCTAATGGTCAATGAGAATGTTCCAATGTCGCCAACGCGTCCATATCATGAGCTTTACGAAACACAGCTCAAAGTTGAGGGAATTCCTGATTGGGAAGTTCCAAAGCTTTAATTGGCTTGGAGACTAAAATTTTTTTGCTCATTCAGGGTGTTGTAGGCGGTATTTCTCATCATACAAACTGTTCGTAATTGCTTGCAACAATCCACCCATATTGTTATGAGTTGATGTTTTTTTACCCCAATTAAGCCATGTCAGAATTAAGTGATTTAACATTAAACTTTTCTTTACGCGACAAGACAGGTACAAGTGCCAGCAGGCAAATCCGCTCTCAAGGTCGTATTCCGGCAGTTCTTTACAGTAAGGATGCCAACAGAATTCTTTCCGTTGATGACAAGGAAATGCGTATGCTTCTCCGCAAAGCAGCAGGAACATCTTCCTTAATGAGGCTGATTGGTGAGGGCGGAGAAGATGAACTTGTTTTAATCAAGGAATTACAAGAAGACAAAATCCATGACAAAATTCTTCATATAGATTTTGTTGAAGTAAAGAGAGGTGAAGACTTACAAACGACAGTTCCGTTGAGTTTGATAGGGGAAGCGGAAGGAGTTAAAACAGAAGGTGGTATCTTGGAGGTTGTCGCCAATGACATTGAGATTCGTTGCCGACCAAGTAAACTTCCTTCAGCAATAGATCTAGACATTAGCAATCTCGGTCTCGGTGAAAATCTTCAGGTAAAAGATCTTCCGGTCATTGATGGTGTAGAATATACCTCTTCAGATGACGCAATTTTAGTTTCTTGTGTGGGCAGTGCTAGTGGACGCTCTGAATCTGAAGAAGAAGAGGTCGAAGATGCTGGAGGTGCTGAATCTGAAGAATCAGAAGAATCAGAAGAAGACAGCGAAGAGTCAGAGAGTAACTCTGCTGAATAATTGACTTAACAATTATGTCTAGTGTCATCTGTTGCTATAATCGGTTTAGGGAATCCAGGTCTTAATTATGACAGAACAAGGCATAATTTGGGTTTTTGGCTTCTTGATAAACTAGCTGATTCGTATCAGATTTCATTTAAAGAGAAATCTAAGTTTTGTGCTGAAATGGCTAACCTTTCTTTTTCCGACAAAAACTTTTTGCTCGTAAAACCACTTACTTTTATGAACGAAAGCGGTAAATTTCTCAAAACACTGCTCTCCAAAAATAATTGTGAAATAAGTCAGACTATTCTTATTCACGACGAAATTAATCTACCTGTAGGTCAAATGAAGGTCACTTTAGGACGTGGCGATGGAGGTCACAACGGAGTTAAAAGCGTTTTTGCTAGTTTAGGTAACAATTTGACAAGGCTACGGCTTGGAGTTGGATTGAAACTCAATCAAGAAATGAATCTTGCAGATTATGTTTTATCAAAGTTCAATTCAGAAGAAATCGAACTACTAGAAAAAAACGCGGAAAACTTCCTTTGTGCTTTGAAAACCTTAATGTCAGATGGTGTCAGTAAAACAATGAATTTATACAATCAATCATTCCCCAAAACGGCTTAATCATGAAAAATAATTACCTAGCAACAATTGTATTTGACCCAAAAGGTTCAGATGGATCTACGGATGAAATGATCCCTAAACTTAGCGAAATAATTGTTAATGTAGAAGGAGAAGTTCAAAAAGTAGAAAGCCAAGGAACCCATGACTTTGCTTATCCTCAAAAAGGAAAAGCCAAAAGTGGAGTCTACTTGCAATTTGAACTTTCTGGAGATTCGGAAATGCCATCCCGCTTGAAGGAAAAGCTTCGTCTCGAAAAAAAGGTTGATCGAGTTATTGTAGAGCGTAAATAATACTCTTCTGATGGCTTCGTTGAATAAAGTTCTACTTATCGGAAATCTTACACGAGATCCTGATGTTCGTATGCTGACCAATGGTCGCCCTGTATGTAACTTTGGGATAGCTTTAAATCGTAATTACAAGGATGCTGAGGGTAATAAGAGAGAAGAAGTAACCTTTGTTGATGTAGAATGTTATGGACCCCGAGCTGAAGCAATTGGAAGGTTTTTCTCTAAAGGAAGATCTATCTTTGTAGAAGGAAGATTAAAACTTGATCAATGGGAATCAAAAGAAGGTGAAAAACGAAGTGCTATTAGGGTTGTTCTGGATAATTTTGAATTTGTTGATTCAAAACAAGACTCTCCAACTGGAGGGCAAGAGCAGCTTTCAAATAGTGCTACAACCAAGCCATCGAATGCTAATTCTGGTGATTCCTCAACTATCGAAAATTCAACCGAATCCAGTCCCTCCGCAGATCCTGACTTAGACGAGGATGTTCCTTTTTAAAATTTAAAATTAAATCATTTACCTACAACTTATGCCAAACACAGAAATACTACTCGTAGAACCAATTGATAATCTAGGTTCAGAAGGAGATATTGTAAAAGTCCGTCCAGGTTACGCACGAAACTTTCTCTTTCCTCAAAACAAAGCTCTTCCTTTAAACCAAGCCAACAAGAAAAGACTGGACGCACTAAAGGTTGCCCGGGCAGCAAGAGAAGCCGAAGAGATTCAGGGTGCACAGGAAATTGCCAATAAACTCAATGATGTTTCTATAGCCGTAGCTGTTAAAACTGGTGCTGGTGGAAAACTGTTTGGTTCGGTCACTGCCCAACACTTGCTTGAAAAGCTAGATGAGAAAGGTTTCAAGCTTGATAAAAAACACTTTGTAAAATTTGCTCCGATTAAAACTTTGGGTCAGACTGAAGTATCCTGTCAATTACACAAAGATATTTCTGCACAGCTTAAGGTGGAAGTGGTTTCTGAAAATCCCATCGAAGAAGATAAAGGGTAATTAAAAGCAGGGCTTTGAATTATAATGCCTTCACTGCCACCCACAAAGACTGATCAATTATCAAGTTTATCTTCTACAGATAGCCTTTCTACCAATAATAAGCCATCTCTGGGTGCTATCCAGGGTCGACCGTTACCAAATAGCCTAGAAGCAGAACAAGGTCTTCTTGCAGCCTGCATACATGATAGTTCAGGTGAAGTCATTGGTCGCTGTATTGAGCAAGCTATTGCTTCTGATCATTTTTACGATCAGTCCCATCAATTAATCTATGAGGCTCTTTTGGCTTTGCATAAAGAAAACCTCGAGGCAGATGAAATTATACTTTCAGATAAGCTTTCTGATTTAGGTAATTTAGATCGTGTTGGAGGTCGTGAGTTTTTAATTGAGCTCACTTCTAAAATTGAAACTATTGCACATGCACCGTTTTGGTTAGACATAGTTAAGCAAAAGGCCATTTTGCGGAGATGTATATATGTCGCCTTTGAGATCATTGATGATGCCAATCAACTTCAGGGTAATATGGATGACTTCCTTGCGGCAATTGAGCAGCGAGTATGTTCTTTGGGAGATCAAACTAATGTCAGATCTTCGGTGCCATTTCGTGAACCCGTTAATCATGCAATGGAGCAAATTCAGAGAATGCTCTCTCATGAGGAAATGGATGGGCTTTTAACTGGGTATAAAGATTTAGATAACCTAACGAACGGATTTAAACCTGGCGAAATGATAGTCTTGGCAGCACGTCCGTCAGTTGGCAAAACAAGTTTGGCTATGAATATAGTTGAAAATATTGCCTTTTCTAAAAAGTACGAGAAAAGCCCCAAAAATATTTTGGTCTACAGTCTGGAAATGAGTGCAACATCCTTAGCAATGAGAATGATTTGTGGAAGAGCTAGAGTAAATATGAATGACCTCAGAAGAGGCTTTGTAAGAAAAGATTATGCTGAAAAACTCAATGATATAAGCAAGGATTTCCAAAAAGCATCCCTTTGGGTAGATGACACTAGTGGACTTAGCATTAATCAAATTAGAGCAAAAGCTAGAAGGCTTAAATCGAGAAACCGTTTACATTTAATAGTCGTTGATTATCTACAGCTAATCTCGGGCGATGCCAAAGCAATGTCTAGAGAAAATCAAATATCTGATATCTCACGGGGATTAAAAGCAATGGCAAAAGAATTGGATGTTCCAGTAATAGTACTTAGTCAGCTTAATCGAGATTCAGAGAAAGAAAGAAGAGACCCGCGTTTGTCTGATCTACGAGAATCCGGTGCTATTGAACAGGATGCAGATGTGGTTATGCTTTTGGGAAAGCACCGTAAAGGGGAAGATATTAGGGAGTCCGACCAAAGTACAGATGAAGATGGCCAAAGTGAGGACTATGAACCAATTAAATTGTTGCTAGCTAAGCAAAGAAATGGTCCAACAGGAAATGTGGATTTGGCTTTCCGAAGGAAATATACGAGGTTTGAAATTTTACAACAAGAACCTCGGCTTAATTAAATGAGAATTAAAAAATTACTCCCCTTTGCTTTCTTTATGTTTGGGCTAATTATGCTTTGGGCTCAAGTCCAACCTGAAGGCAAAACCATCACTTCCATAAAAATCGAAATCATCGGCCCAAAGACAATAGGAAATTCCTTTGTAAGACAAAACCTACAGATTGAAATTGGTGGTAAATATGAAGGAACAGCTATTGATCGTTCTATCCGCAATTTGACCTCAAGTGGATCGGTTGATGATGTGCGAGTGTTTCTTGACCCAGATCTTAGCAACCAACAAGAAGTTGCGTTAATCTTTAAAGTTTGGACAAAACCAAGAATTAAAAGCGTTATTTTTGAAGGAAATAAGAAGCTATCAGACCGCAGTCTTGAGAAGGTAGTTTCCTTGAGCGAAGGAGATTTGTTAGATGAGGCAAACCTCAAAGAAGACTTAAATTTAATACAAGAAAAGTATCTCGAGAAGGGTTACTGGAATTCGATGGTCGATTCTCGAGTAATTAAGGAGAAAAACAAAGATGAGGTTTCTATTCTTTATAAAATCACTGAAGGTGATAAGAGATCGATTTCAAAAATTTTGTTCAAAGGCAATCAGTCTATTTCCTCTGGTGAATTGTTAGATGAAATGGAAACTGCACCATGGCGCTTTTGGAGATTTTGGTCGAAACGATCTCGTTATCGTCCAGAAATCTTGGAAGAAGATCTGGAAAAGTTGCGTGAGACTTATAGAAACCAAGGTTTTTTGGATGTTAGTATTGAACAGTCTGGGGTATTGGTTGATCAGGTTGGAAAATCTAAAATAGAGCTATCCATAAACATAAACGAAGGAAAGAGGTCTTATTTTGGTAAACAAACCATTGTCGGTAATGTTTCGATTAGTACTGAAGACCTATTAAAATTAAAAAGATATGAAGATGGCATTGTAACTGGTGATCCATATTCACCTGCTCTGCTTGGAGAGGAAACAAATAGATTAAGGAAAAGGTTTGGTGAGAAGGGTTATTTAGATGCACGGGTAAGAGTTATTCGTACACCAAATATTTCTACAAATCAGATAGATTTAGCTTTTCAAATTTCAGAAAACAATAAGTTTACCGTAAACTCTATACAAGTGAGGGGAAATGATAAGACTAAATCAATAGCGATAATTAGGGAATTAGCTTTATCGCCTGGAGATACATTTGACTTAACTAGAATGGAGACCAGTGAAGCCCGTCTTAAAAATACTAGGTTTTTTGAAAAAGTTACCTTGGATGATGAACCAATAAAATCAAACGATCCGGAGCTTCAATCAACCAGAAGAAATCTCGTTGTTGATGTTGAGGAAGGGAGAACTGGACATGTTTCCTTTGGAGTGGGATTTAGTACTCTTGAAAAAGCCATGATGTTTGCAGAATTTCGCCAAGGTAATTTTGATATCATGAGGTGGAGGAGTCCTCATCGATTACAAGGAGATGGGCAAAAATTTAGGTTGCGGTTAAAGTTAGGGTCTAGAAGTAATGAAGCTAGATTAGCAATCGAAGAGCCATGGTTCCTAAATCGAAGGGTAGCAGCAGGCTTTGAGCTATTCCGGGAAAAATCAGACTACTACAGTTCCTACTATGATGAAATGAGAGCAGGTTTCGAGATATACTTCCGCAAGAGATTATTCGAATTGGTTGAAGGTCGGCT
>MDTE01165265.1_pt1 | contig 10847 bp, 11 predicted proteins | sample 811231 | NCBI WGS metagenome assembly MDTE01 (sample SAMN05326651, study PRJNA326480) | marine metagenome | isolation source: seawater | place: Indian Ocean: Red Sea | collected 2010 | reverse complement strand
TTGTGCTTGAGCATCTTGAGCCGCTTCAAAAGTCCATCTAGCTGATAGCTTTCTGGTTTTTGCTTCGACTGTTTGCTTCAAGATCTGGATGCTTAAACGTGAACCAGCTTGACCTTCAAGAGCAGATGTAGTATCAGCTTTGTCGGTTGAACCGCCACCTGAATAACCAACACCAATCTTGAATGGTGATAGAGCTTCTTCACCAGCAGTGACATCGTCTTTGCCGTCTGCATAGCGAACTCTTAATGTGTGGATTTGACCCACAGGACCTGTCATAGGCTGTACTCCAACTAATTCGTTGGCAATAACAGTTGGCATAACACGTCTGATTACCGGAAGGATAACTCTATTTAAAGTGGCAACGTTACCTGCCGAAGATGCACCAGCTGTTGCCGCCTCTGCCAAATACTTACGAGTATTTTCAAGAGTGACGCCCATTACAGCTTTCTTATTGCCATCAAGGCCTTCAAGAAGTGCAGTCTTTGTATCCTGCCAGCGACTTTCTAATAGTTCTGACATTGTTTTCTCCTTAATTAATCCCTGCAAGTCTTCTTATGTCTATCACATTGTCTGTGTTAGACGAACCTGCATCTATGTCATTGTTTTCTTTATTGCCTGTTACTTGTGTGCCTTCTGTTAACGTCGCCTTAGTTTCCTTCGCTGGAGTGTTTCCTGCAATCACGCTAGGCATGTACTTGTCAAATTGTTTGTGCAATTTGTCAGTCTGTACAGATTCCAGCAAGTCTTCCATGATCTCTTTTTGCTTCTTGTTTAAAGGAGCAAGAAGTTCATTCATAACTTGTTGTCTTTTAGCTGAATCATTAGCTTTCTTAATTTCAGCATCTTTGCTTTCAACTAATTTAGCTTTTTCAACTGCTTCAACTTTAGCTTCAGCTAATTGCTTATCCTTCAAATCTACAATTTTAAGTAGTTTTGCAGTTTCGGACTTCTCATTAAGATAGCTGTTTGAATACTCTGAAGCAAAAGATTCAAAAATCTTTCTTCCAAAATCATTCTTACGTGCTGACTCAATATCTTCTTTAAGTTGAGAAATTTCTTTGTGAAGACCTTTCTCTACTGTTTCTGCTACTATTCTTGTCGCATCTTTGATGAACTTGCCCTTAACTTTAGCTAGATGTTCTTTGGCTTCACGTACTAAACGTACCTTTGTTTCTGCCAAGTCTTTTTTATCTTCGTAAAACTCTGCTATCTCTTTTGATAGGGAATCAACTATGAAATCTTCCAATCTTTGGAACTTGTTAGCCATAGACTTTTGATCTTCGTGTAATTCACCGATCTCTTTGCCTAGTTGTTGCACAACAAAAGATTTTAGTAGATCTGCATTTTCACGCATTGCTACGGCATATTTTGCTCTTGCTTCACCTAGTTTATTTCGATCTTCTGCGAATTCAGTAATTTCTGCACCAAGTCTTTCTTCAAGCATTTTATCAATGGCTTCCACCATTGTAGCTTTATCATGCTCATACTTTTGTGCAAATTCTTCACGAAGTTCAGCTGTAGCTTCAAGTCGATTTTCTCTAATCTTCTTGTCCCAAGCCTGTTCGATTTCTGCTCTGATTTCCTCTGAAATTGCATTATTTTCAAAGAGTTGTTTCAGTGCATCTAACATTTTGTTTTCTCCTAAATTATTGGAGACCGTTGATAATGTTGACCAACGATTCCTTTAAATATCTCTGAGCCTTTTCATCGCCATGTAATTCACGAGCCATATTCATTGCCTTATAACCACCTTTGTTGTTCAACAAATGCTCGTAAATTGGAGTTGGATAAGCCCCAGGAGCACTTGGTTGTGCGACACAGTCAACAGTTATAATTTCAAACTCGCTGACTTCTCCGCTACCGTCTTCTTTAACGTTTCCCGAACCCCTAGATGAGACACCAATTTTCACATTGCTTTTAATCATTGTGTCAATTATCTGTCCCATCGGAGTTGGAATTACTTTTAATTTTCCATAACCATTTGGTCCGTCCATCCACATTTCGGTGATCATATGTGAAACACGATCCAAGTTTATGTTGAGTCCTTCAGGATGGTCAACTTCTCCAAGTACACTATATCCGCCTTTTATCTGATCGTTGAGCGTGTTGACAGCTCTACCGATTTCAGTAACAGGATATACTCTTTGATTAGCATTCCTTACACCACCTTGGATGCAAATACCTTTCAAATACAGGTCCTTACCACCTGATTCGTTTTCGGTATGCTCCACGACCATCTTTGCTTGATCGAATGATAGTGTCTCTCTTAAGTGTAACATCTACCTTTTAGTCCTCAATTAGCTACCGACAACACTCTTTGTGTCAGCACCTGTTTCGCCTGCGCCTTTTTTCTCAGCGCCGTGGCCTTTAGCATTTTTCATTGACTTTGAAGCTTTGCCGCCTGGTACGTTAACATTGCCTGCATTGTCTTCTTTTGCAGTCATTGCCGAACCACCAGTTGCACCTTCTCCGCCTGCGTTCAAGTTAGAAGCACTTCCACCCATGTTATTAGCACTTGCTACAGGGCTTTTTGCTTTGTTGTCTTCGCCTTTTGGCATAGCAACTTTTTCTACATATTCACGCATTTGCTCAGCTTGTGTCTTTTTACCTTCAAAAGGCATTTCTTCAGCTGGTTCCATGCTAAGATCGGAAGCTGGCTCAATTGCCTCGTCTTCCTTCTCTTCATCACCCATGTCCATGTCAGCGGCATCGTCGTCATCCATATCGCCGTCGTCGCCATCTTTGTCAGCCATCATTTTTTCAAATTCAGCTTTTAGGTCATCAAGAGCATCTTCTAGGTCAACAACGCGATCTTCTATTTCTTCTGCATCGTCGCCCATTTCACCTTCGTCGCCATCTTCCATGTCATCGACCATGTCATCTGCCGCATCACCGCCCATCATTGGGTCAGCTTCTGGTGTAATTTCTCCAAAATTTTCGTCAGTTTTTTCGTCTGTAGCTTCTTCTACGTCTTCATCTGAAGCTTCATCTACGTCTTCGTCGGAAGCTTCGTCTACTTCCTCGTCTGAATCTTCTTTAACTTCATCTTCGTTTGAAGCTTCATCTACTTCTTCGTCTGACTCTTCTTTCATTTTCTTGTCGTCTTTTTTCTCTTTTTTATCTTTATCATGAGAAGCTTCGTCGACTTCAAGATCTTCAAGATCTGACTCTAGCATTTTTTCATAAATGCCACGAGATTTTTCAATTACAAATTCATGAAATAACGCATCTGCACCGTCGCGATCGTTATTAACAAGTTTTTCGAGCATCTGCTCTAATTTAGATTTATCTGCCATTTTATTCTCCTGTTATGGTTGTTTGGTAAGGCTGTCTAGTATTATTTACACTTTTATTATAAAACACGTTGAAAATGGTGTCAAAACAGGCTTTTTTGACACCAGATTACATATCATAGTATCTTTTGAACTCACTTACAGTAATGTGAGAGCAATTTGCAACTTTTTTTAGTTGCTTAGGAATAAAATCGTCTTTATCTTCTACTATCCTTATGTACCTTGTACCTGCATGTGATTCGCAAGTTGACGCAGTCTGCCTCTCCCAATTACCAAAATATGTTGCCGGTTCATGTGACTTTTTGTAATTTTGCGTTCCTGCGTACAAATTATTTACCTTTGTTCTCTCACCTTTGTCGTCTTGTTTTCCATGAAAATCAAAACCTAATATGTAAATTGTATCATGTCCGTGTGTGCTTGCCAACCATAAAGCAGTTGGACCACTGCTCCAGCCTTTGCTTGGTTGGAAAAAATTGAATCCTTCAAAGCCGTGATATGCTTTGTTAGGATTAGTCCATACTTCATTTTCCATTTGCCATTTGTGGTGATTGATCTCTAATATCATTTTGACATCAACTGCAACGAGATAATCTGGTTGATAATGTCTATACACTGCATTGCAGGCATAGACTTTGCCGTATTGTTTTAAGGAGTATAGATCAATGTCTTTCCGACTCTCGCCATTTCCTATAACGAAAGCTACTGTCATTAGCTAACCTCTTTATACTGCTTCTGGTTGTGATTGAATTCCGTACATCTGTCTGACAAATTCTAATTCTTTTTCTGTTTCTTCAGCATGAATTTCAGACATCTTACGAGCTTTGTTGATTTGTCTAAGTGTTAATCTAGTTTTGCGTGTATCATCACGCTTCACAATACTTTCGTCATCGGTAGCATCATAAGTCTTATCTTCGATAGGCTCGATTGTTTCTTTGTCAAAATAAAATATTTCTCTTAGTATCATACTATTATTTATGCTTCCGGGTCGGGAGCGCCACCTGGGGCATCTCCTACACCAGCATCTCCTCCTGCACCTGTTGTATCAGTTGCGCCTGCGGTTACTGACGGATCAGCATCATCTGGTGGTGTGTCTGTTGCATTGTCTAAATCTGAACCAATGCCTGCACCACTAATACCTGCACCTCTCATTTCACCTTGTGCGTCAGTTGGTTTTTGTTGTAGTGTTTCGTCATTTTCTTCTTTCCAATATCTTTCATTTTCGGCAAGTTCAGCATCTGACATTCCCAAGAAACGTTTCATTGCATATCTATTGCTTATGAAAGGTATTGCTTGTATCTGTGCAAAAGTTCCTATTCTTTGATTATCTAATTCAGATTGCCTATAACTTGCAAAATTTTGTGGCGGTTGAAATAGTAAATCAAACATTGCGATATCAATATTAACACCTTTTTCTAATAGATATCTTTTGAATTCTTGATTAAACACTTCTACAAGCAAGTTTTGTAGTCTTTCACAGTATTTGTTAAAACGCAATTCTTGTATATAAGCTGTACCTACTCTACCGTCATTAAACTGTGCTTGGCCTTCATCTTGTGCGGCCGCTGGTAAGTATGAACTTGGAATACGCAAACCACGTACTAGTTTGTTAGTAAAATATTTAAGGTCATCAATTTCACCTAAGTTTGTTCCGCCAGGTAGTGTTTCAACTTTAGATCCACGTCCTTCTGCTGTTTGCGGAAAAAAGTAATCTTCATTTGTGGATAGAGGATTGTATGCACTGTCTATGACAGATGTACCGCCTCCTGTCTTTGATGGTATCCTTCTTTGATGTATCTCAGTTTTGACTCTTTCAACAAACTGCATCGCAAGGTGTGATGGCATATTTCCTACATCAACATAAAACACTCTTCTTTCTGGTGCTCTTTGTGTTCTGTAAATAATAATAGCGTCTTCAAGTAATTCTTTTTGTTTGTAAACTTTAAAAATGCTTTCTAGCAATGAATTACCAAACGGTGCATTGTTGTCTAATCCTTCTGACAAACTTAAATGTACCATGTGTTCAGCACTCACGGCAATTTCTTTATTTTTATCTATGCCAAATCTTGATGAACTGCTCTGTGTTTGTGTGTTTCCTACCATACCTCTTACACCACCTGTAAGATATCCGTCACCGCCGCCGGTAACGTTTCCGTTTGTGGTATAAGGTGTAGTAGCAACTTTGTCTGTAAAATTTAAATTAATATCTTTTACAATATATTGCTCGGGCTTTTTGCCTTCTGATTCATTTACAATAATGCTAGAAACTTTTGCAGGATCAACATGAAACCAAGTTTTTGTTTCTGGATCTCTAATAAAGAAAGCATCGCCAAATTTAAATACATTACGCACAATCTTGAATATGCGTGTTTCAAAATTATTCTGTTTGTGCCATTGTTGCAAGTATTGTTCTATTACTTTTATTTCTGATCCTGTTGCTTTGGATTTGAAATCTATAGTGAATGCTGTTTTATTTTGTGTGTTTTGCTGTGTACAAAACTCTGCTAAAATATCAAGTGCCGCGTTTACTTCTGAGTCTTGATCCATTACATTATATTGTCCGTAACGTTCAACTCTGTTTGGAGCACCAGTGTATACATCTGGTAAGAAACTTGAATAGTTTGTTCTAGCTGGACCTGGTTGTGATCCTGTCATCGATAAAGGACTGCTTGATCCTCCTTCTGTTTCTATAGATGTAAAATGTCTCTTCCAACTCATTTATTTTTCCTAACCATTATTAACTTGCTATGTGTATATTTCCATTTAGAGCGTCTAGTTTTCTATTTGTTTTTTTGGTTTCTGCAACAAGTTCCATAATGGCACTATTACTTATGCCTCCTCCAGTATAGCCGCCTTTAGTTCCGGTATCGGCTTCTGCTTTGGCAGTTGCTATTGCTTCTTCAGATGGTTGTTCCATTTGTGAAAGCATTGTTGACGGATCTGCTGTCACACTTGGTGTTGTGGTGTTTGAGGCAAACAAACTGTCAGGTAAAAACTTTTTGACCCAATTTGGTACTAAACTTTCTAATATAGCTCCAAAATCAAAATCAAACAAACTAGAAAACCAATTACCTATCCATTTTAGTCCGTCACTAATTCCACCTGTTATCCAATTCCAGGCATCTGCAAATTGTTGTTTTACAGTTTCCCAATCATACAATGCTACTAATCCTGCATATATGGCTGATGCTATACGAGCCCACGGATTTAAATTTGTAAATAGTGCAATCGCGGCTCCGCCTACCACACTTCCTATTTCACCCCAATCAATCATAGACATTAGTTCGTTCCAACCATCTTTGATCAATTGTATTGCATCATTTTTTATATTTTCTAACAGATTTGGATCTGTAAGATAACTTTTTATACTATCAAAAAGTTCACGGAAAGAACCATCATTGAAATAATCTTTTATATTTCCAAATGCATCTTTTATAAAATTATAAGCTTCAGTTACACCATCTTTTATGCCACTCCAATCGGTATCTTTAAAGCTGTCTACTACAAACTTTGTAAATGCATTTATAGAATCCTTAACATCACCCCAGTTGATTCCTTGAAACCAGTTTTTTACTTCCTTAAATAATTCTTTCGTATCATTCCAGAATCCACTGAGTTTATCTCCCCAGTCTTCAAATGTTTCTAACCAGTTTGTGTTTACAATTTTGTCGTAGGTATCTCCTACCCACTTTGTTAATTTGTCCCAAGATTTTTTCAGTAGGTCAGAGTCCATGAGACTATCTTTAAATTCTTTTACCTTAGGTATAATTTCAGTTTGGATCAAATCTACCAAATTGTCAAACATAACTCCTGCTTCTTCTGTTGTTGGTACAAACATTTCAAAAGCTTCTGTAAGCATATCAAGTACACCGCTATCTAAAATTAACACTTTTAATTTTGATGCTAGAAGTCCTATGGTCCTATCAAACGTTGCGGCTCTTTCTGTGAGTTGGTCTTCGGCTCTTTGTTCTGCATCAATAAAACTACCATCCATTTGTTGTATCAGTTTCATTCTGCCACCAAGTTCTAATGCTTCATACAGATCAGGCATAGTTTTTCTTAGATTGTCCAACATGGCCGGCGACATATCCCCCATACGTTCATTAAGTTCTCCCGCAACATTTTTCAAAAAGTTATTAGCTTCTGCTGTCGACATCTTTCCAAAATTTCTACCTTGCGTTTCGAAAGTCGTACTCATGTTAACAAGTTTCTTAGTTAGGTCATCTGTTGGAACTCCGTCTGCAAAGTCTATTAACGATCCTTGCATGTTTTCAAAACCTTTTGGCAGTAGTTGTAAATTTTTAGTAAGTGCGGAATTTCCGTCTGCCATTTGTTTCTGTATTCTTATATCACGTGCCATTTGACGTTGTTGTGCTTCTATTTCTTTTCTGCTTTTTCCTGTAACTTTAGCAAGTACGTCTAATTCTTTTGAATATTGTATGGTACCATCTATAAGCTGTTGTTGTGTCATGCCCTGCCTACGTCCATATAATGTTTGCATTTCACTAAAGGCTAGCATGTTGTTATTAAGTTCTTCTGTAGTGAAACCCATTGCCATCAGTCTAGTACCAGCATCACTGTATCTAAGTTCTTTACTGAATCTTGCGAAGTTCTTAGCACCGTCTCCTACTGAGCCACCAAACTGTCTTAAAACCAAAGCGTCCTCTTGAATTACTCTTGCAAGTTCACTTGTTTGTATTCCTGCTTCTGCGGCCGCTCTTGTAATACCAAACATGTTGTTTCCGAATGAAGCACCTATGGAAGTAAGTTCTCTATACTGTCCAACCTGATCGTCTAGTAATCCACCTATCTGTCCTAGCACAGGTCCTATCAGCGGAAAATTGCTGAAAAAAGACCCCATTGTTTCTTGTCCAGATAACAATGTGTTTGCAAAATTAGGTATTGCTCCAATTACAGAAGTAAATGCTCCTAGTAAAAGATTAAATGCTCCGCCAACTGCTCCTCCGGCCGCTTTGCCTAATCCAGTAATTTCTTCGGCCGCTTCTGCTGATGCTGTTCCAACGTTTTTGATATTTTGGGCAGACTCAGCCGTAACAAATGTGCGTCCACTTGCTGGATTTAACGGACTTGCTGGTCCTCCTAGAACCTTTAATAACGATCTAAGTGTGGCTTCCGAGGCGGCGTTTTCAGCTATTACTTCGCCTACGCCTGGTATGTCAATTTTAACTGCCATGAATTAAGTACTCTGTTTATCCTATACCATAAATAGTTATGCTATATTATATTTAGCAGGAGAAATAAACATGGTAGATAATAACATGATACAAGGTGTTCCAAGTCCAGCTCAGCCGGCTGGAAATCCACTTGCCAAACACCTAAGACAACCTAAGATCTACATCAGATTGCCAAGTAAAGGCAATTACTGGCCAAAAAATGCCATCAATATGCCTGAGAACGGAGAACTTCCTGTATATGCAATGACAGCCAAGGATGAAATAACATTTAAGACACCTGACGCATTGTTAAACGGACAGGCAACTGTTGATGTAATTCAAAGTTGTATACCCGACATTAAGGATGCTTGGCAGGCTCCTTCGATTGACATAGACACTATGTTGGTTGCAATCAGAATGGCAACATATGGACAGATGCTAGACATGTCTGGCAAGATTCCTGGTACTGAAATACAAAAAGATTGGCAAATGAATTTACAAAATGTGCTAGACAGTTACTATGCACAGGAGTTTGTTGATACATTTAAGATCGATGGATTTACAATACAGATGAAGCCTGTGTCATACAAAACAATGACATCACAAACAGTTAAAGCATTTGAAGAGCAACGCATATTTGCAATAGTAAATGACAATGACACTAATCCAGCTGAAAAATTACAAAAGTTCCAACAGAGTTTTAAAAATCTTACAGAGCTTAATATTTCAGTTATAATAGACAGTGTGGTTGCAATTCAACCTGACGGTGATCCAGAAGCTGTGGTCAATCCTATACACATCAGAGAGTTTTTGGAAGGAGCAGAATCTTCCATATACAATCAGATAGCTGATCACATCACCAAAATGAAAGACAAGTTCACGCAGAAACCTGTTACACTTGAAGCTACTGCTGAAGAAATGGAACAAGGTGCACCAAAGTCTTATGAAATGCCGATTGTTTTTGATCAATCAAATTTTTTCGCCTCAGGATCTTAACAAAACCCCTCGACGAAATCCTAGCCGAGGTTAAGGTCCTTGAAGGAGAGGTCAAGCAACTAAAAGATACACTATTTAAATTGTGTTGGTATATGAGAGGTAGTCTCAGCGTGTCCGAAGCCTATTGTTTGACCAACGAAGATATCGAAATAATGAACGCACTTATCAAGGAAAATCTTGAAACTGCTAAAAAGACCGGACAGCCTTTCTTTTAATTTGTTGAATCTATTTTTGCGGCTTTGGGTGTTGTGACCTTGTAGCCCTTTTTCTGTAACAGTGTAACAGCATTTGCTACTTCAGGATCAACTCCTACCTTACCTAGCTTGTTTTTTGCTGTTTGATTTGCAACTGCATCGGCATCACCATATGCACTCTTTTGTAATCTTCCGCCTAGCTGTGCTTGAAATCCTTTTCTCACAAAACCTTTCAGCACCTGTTTTACCTGTGCAGGTTGTAGAGTCATGTCTGCTTCATAAATTATGGAATCGCCCAAGTCTAGTTTCATTTGCTTTGGAGTAAGATTGGTTGGTTCTGGAGTCAAACGTTGTTTGATCTTGCCAGCAACATTTTTTGCTCCCTTGTAAGCACTCTTGGCTCCTTTTGCAACAGCTTTGGAACCAGTTGCCACGGCACTGCCTGCCTTCTTAACAGTTTTGGTTGCCGCTTTTGCACCTTTTTTTACAGAACGCCCAAGTCCAGGTTGTTGGTTGATGAACTTCATTACTTCTGAAGGACTACCAGCAAAGCCTTTTGCTACGATGTAGTTAGCGAGTCCTTTAGCAGTCATGCCCTTTTGTGCAGGATCCTGTTTTGATACAGCAACAAACTCCTTGTATAGATCACTTACTTCTTTATCCAGTTCCACATCCAGCTGTGCGGCCTTGCCCATAGCTGTGTTTTTACCTAATGTGCGTTTCAAAAAGCGTACAGGACCTTCATCAGCCCTTTTTGTTTCTACTAAGATATCTAAGACTTGCATTTCTAACTCCTAACTTATTATATTTATACATTTGAATCCAAAAATACTTATTAAATAAATCCATATGATTACTAGATATAGAATCATGGATAGTTCTGATACAATGGTAGCAGAAGCAAATAGTCCAGCAGAATGTGAGCAAATACTACATCATTTGCGTGAACAAAACCCACACGAACAATACTCTGTAGAAGAATTCGCAGTTAGCAATGTTCGAAGTGGCTTTGGACGTGATCCTGATTTGCATTAAGGAATGAGCTTATCGCTCATTCGTGTTATCGCTATCGCTCTAACACCTGTTATTTGCTGTAATTAAGTGCGAAGCACTTACGTTTCATGTAGATTGTTCAGTCAGACGGAACCTACTAGCGGTTCCATCTATCTCAAGCTTCATGTGAGTTCGCACAG
>MDTE01129734.1_pt1 | contig 10847 bp, 8 predicted proteins | sample 811231 | NCBI WGS metagenome assembly MDTE01 (sample SAMN05326651, study PRJNA326480) | marine metagenome | isolation source: seawater | place: Indian Ocean: Red Sea | collected 2010 | reverse complement strand
GCTGTCAGAACACGAACTGTCACCCGACCTTTTCACGTACGACATGGATTTGTACATCACATTGGGACCAGGATTGCATTTGATAGAGTTCTACCACGTCAACGATTCAATCCTCCAAGATCAGAATTGGGGCAACGGTCTTCAGGCACTAGAATACAGCATTGGTATCACAAAAGTGACCACTGAGATTGGTGAAGAACCATGGTTTGCTCCATCCGATGAAGCAAAGTTTTGGGGAACCACTGTTCGTTGGATTCTTGGGCTTGGCATGATGTTGCCGGCCATCTATCTCGTGTATGCTATGCGAAAGACTCGGCGTAATGCGGCTCGTATTGGTGCGATGAAGCAGCGTCTAGCTATGTTAACAAATCTACTCGATGAAGGAACAGAATCACCGGAGCAAACACGAAAATCATTGGTTCGTTCCTTGGAAGCTGTAGCAACCCTTCCATGGGAATCTGCAATCGCTTCATGGGGTGAGCCACAACGTTCCTACACAACCGATGGAACGTCCATTGCAGTGTGGAATCTTGATTCACGTCTGGCAAAATCCCTTGGCAATTGGCCACTCCTTGTTGGTTTGAACACAGAAAGCGAAACGTGGGATATTGCCGCATTCCGTTTTGATGCACCATACGGTCAAGCATTGTCTGTAGAACATGTTGAACCACGACTCTTGCATCAAGGCGAGGAAGTCTTTGTCGACACCATTGCCAAAGGAACGACAATCTTCCTCACCGTTGACCTTGCAGGAGAGGCAACACAAGTCGATGTTGAACTGAATGGACACGTCGATGGTGTGCCAAGAGGTATGAGAATTCCTACTGCATTGACCCGATTTGATGAAGAAGAATGATCATTCATTTGCCCTTCGCTCGGAAGCATCATCAAGGATTCGTTGTACTTGATCGCTAGGGTTAAGGCTTGATTTCATCGATTCAAGTTGCTTCTTGTCCGCCTTTGAGATCTTATCAGGAACGTGAAGTTTGAGCAAAACAACAACATCGCCACGGCCACTTCTCCGCATATGAGGCAACCCTCGTTTCTTGATTTCAAGGGTATGACCTGCGGATGAACGGGCAGGGACCACGATGTCGAGCTTCTTCCCGTCAATGTGGTCGATGCTGATTTTCGTTCCCAACGCCAAGTCAGGATAACCAAGTGGAAGCGACATGATCAAATCCGATCCGTTTCGTTCAAACCAAGGATGTGTGAGCACTTCGATCTCGATGAGGAGATCGCCATGCGAGCCCTGGCTGCGTTCTGCAGGTTGTCCTTGACCTCGCAAGCGTAGACGTGTGCCGTGTTCTGCTCCTGCTGGCACGTTGAATCGAATGGTTTTCTCTTCAACACGATGGCCTCGACCAGAACAATCAGTGCACGGTGAATCAATCATCGAGCCACTTCCACCGCAATCGCGACAATCTTGAACAACTTCATTGACAAACGGACCTATCTGTTGTCGAACACGTACGCGACCTTGGCCTTGACATTGTGTGCAGGTCGTTGTTTTGCCATCTTTGGCTCCAGAACCTGAACAGGTCTTGCACTCAGCAGGCAAATCGAGTTCAATCGATTCTTCGCTCCCAGTCAAAACCGTAGCCAGTTCGATGCTGTGACGAACAAGAATGTCAGAGCCACGACGTTCTCGGCTGCGACCACGACCACCACCAAAGAATCCCGAAAAGAAATCTCCACCGAGGAGATCCTCAAGATTGATGTTGAATCCACCTCCAGAGAAGCCTCCAAAGGGATTCCCAGCAGGACCGTCATGACCGAATCGATCGTAGTGAGCACGCTTGTCTGGATCCGAGAGAACAGCGTAAGCCTCCTGAATTTCCTTGAATTTGTCCTCAGCATCAGGCTCTTCGCTTCGGTCTGGGTGATAGCGTCGAGCGAGTCGTCTGAATGCGTTCTTCAGGTCTTTTTCTGTCGCTGAACGCTCAACATCGAGGACTTCGTAATAGTCTCGTTTGTCTGCCAGCGTTCCACCCAGTCAATGCCAACAGGCGCTCCACTAAAACCTCACGTTGAAATTAGGCAGAAAGTGTGGTGCCACAGGATTGGCAGTAGCGTTCGGACGGAGGATTACTCGCACCACAAGCGGGACATCCTCCAGTGACAGAGCCTGTCATCGTCTGAACGCTTCCTCCACTCAACATTGCCAAGTCTTCGATGGATTCTTTGCGTTGAACGGGGATGGTTGGAGTTTCAATGTTGGTTGAAGAGATGATTCCACCATCATCACTCATTGTTGTCATGGTTAGTTCATCATTCGAGCGTGTATCTGACATTTTCTGGTTGATCGGAGCAACTGGACGTTGGGCGATAACTGGCGTTTGCTGTGCATTTGAACGTAGGCGTGCGAGACGCTTCTCTTCACGTTCCGCAGCTGTATCCCGGCCAAACAAGCCAAAGATTCCATCGATGATGTTGTCCATCCAACTCGCTTGGCGAACAGAACCGACCGTTGAATCAACCAGCTCATCCATTTCGGTACCGTCTCCACTCATTCGCCTTGTGGCTTTCTGAACGAATCCCTGCTCTGTGAGCATCTTGACATCCGAGGTCACGTCCCTGTCAAGTTCCAGTTCAGGCGCTTCGCGACCAAACGAGCCAATGGTCGAGTTGAGTTGTTCTTTGTTGATTTGTGTGTCCTCTTGCAATGGGGTTTCATTTTCCCAGACACCTTTTGCTTCAGCATCGTAGACGTGCTTCATTTTCTTCATAATTTCAGAACGACGGAATTCATGGTCCTTTGTGACGCGTGTCCGTCTCATGAGCATGAATCCAATGAGAAATCCAAGACCATACCACACAGTAAAATAAACCCAAGAAAGTGAGAGAATGTCTGCTAATGGCGTGACAATGACATGGAGTGCCCCCATCACCAGTAAAGGCAAGGCAAACAGTCCAATTGAGGAGGATTGTCTAGTTGCCATACAATCGACTCGTTCGTTTTCTTCTTATGCATTCGCCTTGGTTGTTTCATCAACGATCTCTTGATGCACGACCTTTTCGAAGCAAACCATCGAGCAAGCCAATCGTAAAACCTGTGTGAAGAATCAACAGACAGAAAGGAACACCAAGGATATGCGAAGGCCCTTTCCTGGCGAAAAGAAGCCCAGAGAGGAGCAAGACGGAACCATATGCTCCAATCAAGATCATCGACCACGTTGGATTGAACAACAGCAGTATTGATGTAGCAATGAGGCCAAACAAAGGCAATAGCTCGCGTATGACGATGCGACGCGGGTGTTTGAGCAACACTTTGGTTCGCCAGAAACCGTAGCGGTGGCTCATCAAGAACCACGACCTGAACGAGGTTCTTCGTCGCATTTTCGCAACAGCGTTCGGAGTTCGGCATAGAACGTATCCCGCCTTGATCAATCGCATGCTCAAATCACTGTCCTGACTTGTTAGAAACGATTCATCCCAACCGCCAACGTCTTCCAATGCAGAACGCAAGTGCAATGCAAAAGCGGGGACGTTGGTTTTCCCTTCCTCATTGAATTGTGCGAATTGTCCAGTACCACCCCCTAATGGGCTGCTCAGTGTTGCATCGATGATTGATTCAACCGTATTCTTTGTCGAATCATCGCCCACTACACGACAGCCAAGTCCTGCAAGCCGCTCGTGTTTGGATTCAAGCCGTGACCAAGCTTGTTTCATTTGAACGAGATGATCTCGTCCAATCGCAATGTGACCGTTGAATTCGAGAACGTGTGTGACGCTCTCCGGGAGTTGTTGCAATGCCAGATTTCGTGCATGTGGCACAAATCGATCTGGATTGTCCAAGAGATGAATCGATGGATGTTGGTTTGGATCGAGTCCATCGCATATCCCCTGAACGATCTCCTTTGTAGCATCCTTGGAACCCCCATCAAGGACAAAAATCGTGTGCTGGTTTGCTGGAAGAGATTGATCGATGAGGGATTGAAGGCACGATTCAATGTATTCTTCCTCATTCAGAACGGGCAGCACTGTCGCCAGCCATGGTTCTGTTGCGCCCATAGGCTGCTCTGTAGCAAATCTGTTTTGATACTTCACATTCACAAGCAGGTTGAAAAGCCGTTTCCTTATCCTCACAACATGGACCTCAAACCGTTAACCTACAACGGACGGGACGAGGGTATCGAGATTGCATTGCATACAACACTCCGTCCTGGAGATGACGCTAAGAATGTCACAATGGCGATACAGACACTGTTTCCTGATGCAGTTGTTGACGATGTAGCAACCCAGACATTTCCCAGCGAGCAATTGATTTCCATAGAATGTAAACATCTCTCCTTTGAAGTATTTTTACAACAACTGCGTCAGCAGTCGATCCTTGATACTGCAATGGATGCAATGGGCAAGAATTTGAACGAACAGAAAACCACGTTCCGCATTTCCCGATTGGCCGCATTTGCAGGAAAAATTGCTTTTTCCTACGAAGAAGCACCATTGGGAGGATGTTTTGAGATTCATCTCGAAGGTATGGGTCTAGCCGATTGGATTGAGGCGAGTACATGGCACTCAGGACGTCAAAATGTTCCACGACAATTGCATGATGAGGCAGCAATGGATGAGCGTGGAGATGCATCAACGTGGCATCAGTAACGTCCTTTGAGTAGATCTTCAACAATCGGAATGTCGGCTTCAAGCCAGTCGAGATTCAACCCTTCTGATGATGAAATCCACTTCATCTCACTATGAACGGACATCTGGAGATTGTCCACATCCTCTGCCTCAACGAGGAACCCATGAATTTCAACGTGTAAGAAAGGATATGTGTGTGTCCAAACGCCTGCTTTTTTGACGATGGTTGCTCTGAGGCTCAGTTCTTCTTGGAGCTCACGTATCAGTGCGTCTTCAGGAGATTCATCTCGTTCAACAGTTCCACCTGGAAATTCCCACTTGCCTGCTTTAGGTTCATTTTCACCACGCCTCATCGCTAGGAAGCCACTTTCCGAAGTGAAGATTCCTGCTGCAACCTGAATGGATGGTTTGTAGAGCATGTGCGCAAGAACCCTACGAACAAGTTTGGATGCTTCCATCACGGACATGTGTTCAACCGAAGGAAGATGGAGAAAAAGGCAAGGAATTGCAAATTTGTGGGTTTGAAGCGCCTCAAGTGTGCGATAGTAGGTTTCATTGCAAATGTATCGTCCTGCGTCCTTTGACAATTCGATGTCAACCTCCCAGTCTGCGACACCCCACTTCTTGACCGGTACAGCGGCTTTCAGGTCACCATTTCCACTGAGCTTTGCACCATTCATTTGACGTCCAGAATTATCCGGTATCCGCATATCGAGAGCGTCCTCTGCAAGAAGTTCAATGCGTGGTTGCGTGCATTCTCCACAAAGACCGAGATGAAGGATTGCGTCCCACTCACGAGAGGCGAGTTGGTTTGCGGTCCAGCTTGAACCATGTTCATCAACCGAAAGGACGTGTTTCTCGATCGACATCTCACTTGAACCCCTTCCAAATGGATTCTTAATCGGAATCAGTGATGGAAATGATTCCACGATGAGCTCTGTTGGATTGACATCATGACTCCCAAACGGTCCAAAGCCTGTGAGAAGTGCACGTGGCATGGTTTGTCCTAGGGTCGATTGTTCTTGATTTTGCTGACAAATTGGCAACAGATTGACAAACCACTGGACGAACCACCCCCTGAGGCACATGACTCCAGCAGAGCAGTCGAAACTCAGTCCTATGCGCCTCGTCACTGAGATTTGGAGAGAAATCTTCCTCGGTGTTGGGATGTGGGGTGCATTCCGCCCCATCTTTGCAGCGCTCTTAGCAGCCATTCCAGGTCTGTTTCTTGGTCAACATTTCAATCGAAAGCATCAGCGTGCATTTGATTGGACGCTTCTGCAGATTCCACTTGCTTTGACCATCGTTTTGTACGTACCACTTTGGCTTTGGTCAATCTACGATGCATGGAGAGATGCAACAGTGATTGTTTCTCAAGCACGTTCACGCTAAGGTCGCCACAACTGATCAGTTGTTGCGAGTTCACCGCTTTTCATACCGGCTAAGTCATTGAGATCGTCTTGGTCGAACTGCGTTGGCAGATCACCACTGAACCATGCGCTAATGGTCACAGTCTCAACGGCCCAATACATAACCGAGTCTTCGTTGTTGGAATGTCCGGGGTGTTCAGAATCTTCATGATCTGCTGGAGAAGTGTAAACGAGGTTTACAAGCCCAAGCAGATGTCCAAACTCGTGCACCATTACACTGTTCTCGATATCTTCTGCTGATATTCGAGGGTTGAAGATGGATGTTGCATCATCGATGGAATCCGAAAACAAAGCAATCGTGGAGGCATCGACCGCGACACCGAGAACACTGTCATCAGAATATGTTCCTTCAGGCATGATGACATGCCAACGTAGAACGGATGTTTGGGGTGGAGCGTCCATCGTCTCATGTGCAACTTCACGAACCTTATTCGCCGTCCATGTGGAAGTTTCTGCAAAACTCATCTCATTGAGTTCGATTCTGATTCCATCCGGCTTATCGCAGACTTGACCAAGTCGTTCCTTCAGCAAGCTAACGGTCGATGACTCAGGGTTGTACCCAGGCGCATGATCGATTTCAATGACCAGTTCACGATAAGCATCGTCTCGCAGACAAGCAAGCGCTAATCCGCCGGGAACGCCCCATGATTCTCCAAGGATGGTTTCGATATCCGAAGCGCAACCTGCCATTGGGATGGAAAGCATCAGACAGGAGAGGAGAATGCCCATCAATTGCTTGTTTCGCATGCATCACACTCCGTACTCTCTATTCTAAAACGTCTGTCCGTTACCACTCTTCTGGTAATTCAATCGGCGAGAACAATTGGCCAGGCCCGGTTGCATCTGCAAGTTGTTGCCTCACAAGTTGCTCCCATGAGCGTAGAGCAAGAATTCCTTCAACAAGGTCCATCTCTGTTTCCACAAGCGTCACACGAATAAGTGTTGAAAGAATATCCATCCGATCTTGGTCAACGATCTTCAGTACTTTCTCTACATCGAAGGAGATTGGATTTGGGTCCACATTGTTTACCTCAATTGGCCACGGTTGAGCGACTCGCTCATTGATTGATGCTCCCGTTTTCTCGACGTACTCGTTGAGCGAACCGAGCAATCCCTGAATATGATGTTGCAAAACAAGCGCAACCTCAGCAACTGGCATGGTCAATTGGCCAATCAGATTCACCATGCGCTCTTGGAGCGTCACCATTGAATCCGTTGCTGACACAGGTCAACACCTACTTCCTCTTGGAGAATCCTTCGATGTATTGCCAACCAAAGTGGTTCCATTGCTCCTGTGTCCAACCTTCAGGAAGACCCGTTGGTGGCAGTGGTGCAATTCCTCGTGGATCCGCCTGGACGGATGGTTGAGGCGCTGGTTGAGGTGTTGGTTGAGGAATCGGTGCAGGAACTTGAGTTGGTTTCGGTGGTAGAGCAGGTTGAACCTTCAACTCAGGAACCTCCTTCTGCTCCATCTCCTCGGTAACGACCTCTGTTTGGTCTGCTTCGAATTCATCATCACCATACTTCATCTTTCGATACATGACAAGCATCCACAGGAACGCAGAGAGCGACGCAACTGCAACAAGATACATGAAGATGGCAAATTGACCATCACTCGCTTGCTGTGCGAGCGCATCACCATCACGTACTGTGTCTTTCTTGACAATGAGTGGATCGACGTTGTAACGGTCCATCTCAACACCATCAACAAGGACCAACAAGCGGTAGGCTTGCGATTCTCCTGCTTCCACGTTCGCTACGACTGGTATCGAAGCAACAGCCGTTATTCCAGCTGATACAGGCATGCTCGTGTTTGCTTCTTCGTTCCAGTAACCGGTATCGACCAAACGCTGGAGGACGAAGCGAACATCGCCCTTTCCACCTTCGTTGAGGACGCTGATTTCAAGTTCAGAGGTCTCACCACGGGTTGGGCTTGGATTGCTCCATTCGATTTCTGTTTCTGGATGATTGAAGGAAATACTCGGTCCGAGAAGGGACAATGGCCATGTTGCAAATGGTTCGTCGATGTTGTTGTCCGACGTATCAAATGGATTACCTGTAGCATCCGAACCAGAGACCCATACATCGACGACATAGGATGGAAGAAGCATTGTAGCACCCATATCAGTCAAATCAATTTCCCCGGTCCAGAAGAACTGATCTCCGAACGGAAGCGTTTCTGGCAATGCCGTCGCTCCGCGGGAAATTTCAGCTTCACCTGCACGGATTCGGTAATGCAAAACAGCAGGATTATCCATGTCGAAGCCATTGTCGTCAACGGTTTCAAGCATAACTTGTAGCGAGTTTGCCTCACCGATTGAAAGAGGTGAGCCAGCAGGGACCTCGTTTAACATGATGGTTTGAATGGTTGGATTTGAACTGTCGACTGCAAAGCGAACTCGCGGCAGAGGATTGGTTTCATCTTGAGCTAATCCTGGCAAGTCATCAAGGCGCAAGCGTAGGTCAAGGTGACCCGAATTGACCGCAGGAACCAGCAAGTCCAGACTGAATTCACCATTGTCTCGTGGAGAAGTTCTCCATACGTGATCGAAATCACCAAACACGACATCGAAAGCACCTGGAGGAGCAGGCGTCTCATCTTCGCTAAACAAGACGCGTCCAGTGACTCGAAGCGCTTGTCCGCTTCCGATTAGCGTCTCCTCTGCTTCATCGTTGTAGTGATTTGTACCATCACGAAGTTCAACAGCCTTGATGTGGCCAGGTTCGGTGTAGAATCGGAAGTCGTTGTCAAGACTCCAAGCGTTGGAACCTAAGCCACTGATCTTTGAGAAACACGGGGTTGTTTCACCCTCATTGCACGGTTTGTCCGTCACCTTGAGAACTGGAATGAAGTGTTCAAGGCCATCGGTATCGTAGACTTCAGGGAATGACCATGTCAACTGGAAGCGAGCACGAATCAGCAACTGATTGGCATCGTCACCGAATGTGGAGACTTGCGAATAGAGGTTGGAGACAGCGATGTATTCACCACCCGACTCAAGTCGAGCCTTTGGCATACCGTTCTCGTCTTCTTCAAGCTGGATGAAAATCGATGTCTCTTCGTCGTTGACATCCTCTCCGAGAGCGAATTGGACGAATTGGATATCGTCCCATCCGTTTCGATCGGAAAGGACCACTTGAGCCGTATACATGACGCCAGGGTGAAGCGGTTGCTCGTCTTCGTGTCCGATAATGCTTGAATTGGTCAAATCGACAACAGGTTCGAATTCTTGTCGAATCCGGTATGTGGATGCATCAGCGTCCCAGTTCGGCATGATTTGGCCCGGAGCATAACCACACACCTGCGGTGTTGGTGGACACACAGGACCCCCTCCCATGGCAACCTGATTTTGTTGACCATCCTTGCCACTTACAAACATCGATACAACCTGTCCATGTTCGAGCATTGAGTCGTCGACAAGACCGTTGAAGATGTTGAGACCACCAGCGATGGTTTCAGGCGAAGAAAGAATCTTCTCAGTGTACTCATCTTCTTGCGGCAAGCCGTCGAAGTTGAAATCGTGACATCCAATGGCGACTGTGGACTTGCACCCAACCCAGTAGTGGAGACTGATTTGTGTTGGCGGGTCTACGCTGTCCTGAATGTTGACCGTGATCGCTTGACCACCAGGTGCTGGTGGACCAACATGGCGCTCTTGGCCATCAAAAGGCGTCACGCCCAAGACAAGGGGTGAGTTTCCATCGAGAACAAGTCGAATGGTATTGTATCCTGGGTTCGTGAAGGTTGAACCATTTGGCAGGTTGACCGCTTCAACGGAGAACACCATGCCGCCTGGACTCGATTCAATAGGAGACATGAACGTCAAGTTGTATGAACCAAAGTTCGGATTGGATTCTTCAGCGAGAACGATTGGTTGTCCGATTGGATCACCGTCATAGGTGACGTTTTGGCCAAGCACTCGCAAATTGAACTCACCTGAAAGAGGAGAAAGTTGCGATGACTCGAAGTGAATCTTTCCAAGGAAGGAAAGATTCTGTCCTCCTCTAACCCAATCTTGAGCAAACAATTGTCGGCCGGTTTCATCAAAGACTTGCAAACCATCGAGCTGAATGTCGTTCTCAACTCGTAAACGCATGTTTTCTGTTTGCCAGTTGTTGACGGCAGTTCCCAACGAATCTTTCACAGTGAGCAGGGCCTCAGTGGCAGCCTCGTCGTCCCAACTCCAGTCGACAGTCACAGGAATTCGGATTGTGCGTACATCGTTCGCATCGAGGAAGGATGAGCAGTTCGCAGTGTCAAAGGAAACAATACCGCCCGCGTCATTCAATGTGCTGCATGAATCGCCTTGTTGCCACTTGAAAGTTGGGTTATCACCACGGGAGTTGTTGAGTGAAGCAGTGACCTCGGTAACGAAATTGACTTCATCACCATGAGCGACTTTGATGATGAGGTTGCGTGCAATACCGTCAGGCGCTGCCATGCCTCCTTCAAATGCCGCACTGATGGCATGTGTGTTCATCTTGTAGGCAATGTCGATGTTTGTGATCTTGACCCGGCCAGATGTTTGTGCTTTGATGGCAAGTGGAACCTCAACCATGCCGTCCCCGTTGTCAGGGATGTGGTCATTGAAGGCATCAACAAGCGTTGGTTGGAAGTCAACTTCAACGCCAACTTCTGAATCATCGCTCACGTCAATGGCAGATTCATTGAGGAAAAGAATACTCTCCCAATCAAAGGTACCGTCGGCTCCAACGTCAATGCGTGGACGGTCAGGATATCCTTCCTCGTAGAACAATTCGAGACTGTCCATAACGGGTGTCTTAAACCTGTCCGTAGAGGTCATCGTCACAGCGTAACGCAGGATGTTCCCT
>MDTE01201345.1_pt1 | contig 10848 bp, 11 predicted proteins | sample 811231 | NCBI WGS metagenome assembly MDTE01 (sample SAMN05326651, study PRJNA326480) | marine metagenome | isolation source: seawater | place: Indian Ocean: Red Sea | collected 2010 | reverse complement strand
GTCGTGGGAGTCATGAGAATGGTCGTCGTGGGAGTCATGAGAATGGTCGTCGTGGGAGTCATGAGAATGGTCGTCGTGGGAGTCATGAGAATGGTCTGCATGAGGTTCATGCATTTTTTCTTCTGGTTTCAATTCAAAAAAAGCCATTAAACTAAGAGATATGTATCTAAATTGAAAATCATAAATCCATATCAATGAAAATTGAGTTTTTTTTTACGGTTTTTGGGACTTTTTTACCATTTTTATCAACCCGAAAACCGAACCTGCAACAAAAAAGAAAGCAGCATATTCCTTTCTCAATAAATTTTGATAAATTACTATCAAAAAACATGCAATTAAAAAATGAAAAAATACTGCAAACTTAATAATTTTTTGATTTATATTTTTGAGATTTTTTTTTAAAAAATGATGGATCAAAATCCAAGAATAAAAAATAAAAAAACCCAAGAAAAATGAAAAAAGAAACTCCTCAGGCCAGGTTTTTGAAAAATCAGTCATAATCGAATAAATGTTCATAAGTTTAAAAAGAATTAAGAATTTAAACTTTTATGCACCCTTATCAACAACCTGCTTGCAGCACCCAAACCAAACAAAAAACCAATAATTAAACCAGTAGGTTCTGATTCATTTGCTTTATCGTAAATCTGACCAAAGTAAACACCTATACAAATGCAAATAGCAATTGCCCATCCCAAACTAAAGTCTTCAGCAGTTTTTGAATATTTTCCAGATTTTTTGATTACTTGCTTCTCCACCAATGAAGCAAATCTTCCAAAGTCTGGTCAAGAGAAATTTTTGGTTGCCATTTTGTTCTAGCTTTGAAATGACTACAATCACCAAGTAACAGAGGAACATCACTCGGCCTATCTAAGTCCGGATCCTTTATTACTTTTGGATTGATTGAAGAAAGTGCAATAAGTTTTTCAAGTAAAACAGAAATCGAAATTGCTGTTCCTGTACAAATGTTATACACCTCTCCAGGTTTACCTTTTTCAACAGCTAACTTGTAACCAGCAACAACATCTCTCACATCTGTAAAATCTCTTTCTGCATCAAGATTCCCAACTTTTATTACAGGATTCCCACCTCTTTCTATATCAACAATCTGTTTAGCAAAAGCACTTGCAACAAACTCTTCACCTCTTCTTGGTCCAGTATGGTTGAAAGCTCTAGTTCTGATAACTTTCATTCCGTAAGATTGATGATATTGATAACCTAAAAAATCTTGTGCAACCTTACTAACAGCATACGGTGAAAGAGGTCTTAGTGGATTGCTTTCCTTTATTGGAGTTTCTTCTGGATGAACAAGACCATACTCTTCTGAAGAACAAGCTATCTGAATTACAGGATCTAGATCTAGGTCTCTAACTGATTCAAAAAGATTAACTTGACCAGTGATATTTGTATTTATCGTATCTGCTGGAGCTCTCCATGAAGTTGGCACAAAAGATTGAGCCGCTAAATGAAAAATCCAATCAGGATTAGCTTCTCTTAATATGGTTCTCAAACTTGTCGAATCTTGCAAATCTCCTTCAAGCAAATTGACAGACTCTTTAACTGATTCCAAATGATGTAAAGGAGATCTTCTTCTTATCAATCCAAAAACTTCAACATCTTCATCTAGTAAAAATTCAGCAAGATGACTTCCTGCAAAACCACTAATTCCAGTTATTAAAGCTCTCATTGTCTTCCCTTTAATTCTATATTTTTAAATTCCAAATCTTTAAAATCTGAAAAAATTGAAATCAATCTATTGTATTTTGAAGTTCTTTCACCCCTTGCAGGAGCTCCTGTTTTTATGTATTTTGAACCTGTACCTACTGCTAGATCAGAAATAAAATCATCTTCTGTTTCTCCGGATCTGTGACTAACTGACCAATCCCAACCAATGGATTTAACTTTTTTAATCGCCTTTATTGTCTCTGTAACAGTTCCCACTTGATTTAATTTAACTAACAATGTATTACATAATTTTTCTCTTATTGCCATCTCTATTTTTTCGACCTGAGTAACCAAAAGATCATCTCCGACAATATTTATAGACTCCCCTAATTTTGAATTTAAATAAACCCACCCATCAACATCACCTTCGTCAATACCATCTTCAATGGAAACAATTGGATATTTTTTAATCCAGTTTTCATAAATTGAAGTTAGTCGATATGAATCAATAAAAGAACCTTCCCAACTATACATATTATTATTGAACAATTCTGAACTTGCAACATCCAATCCTAAAAAAACTTCTTTCCCTAAGTTGTACTTAGAACCGGAAACAGCCTCTACAAGCAAGTCTAATGCTGAGGTATTGTTTTTCAAATTTGGAGCAAAGCCACCTTCATCACCTAATGCAATTGACATACCCTTATCTTTAATCAAAAACTTTAATTGATGATATATCTCAACACCTGCTTTCAAAGAACCCATAAAATCTTCCTTTAGAAAAGGGATAACCATAAACTCTTGAACATCTAAATTATTATTTGAATGAGCACCACCATTTAGAACATTCATTGTTGGAATTGGTAATGATGGTTTCATATTGCTTATAGATGAAATCCACTGAAACAACTCAATATTCTCAAGAATTGCTCCAGCTCTACACATTGCCATTGACAAAGGCAATAAACAATTTGCACCAAACTTTGACTTTTGAGAAGTCCCATCAAGTTGAATCAAAGTTTTATCTATTTTTTCTTGATCTCTTGGATCAATATTTAGTATTTCTGGGATAACAACATTTTTAAGATTTTCTAGAACCTTATCCACCCCCTTCCCTTTCCATGAAGAACCACCATCTCTAATTTCCAAAGCTTCATAAGTTCCGGTAGATGCTCCAGAAGGAGCATTGGCCCCAACACATTGACCATTCTCTAAGTAAAGTTCAACCCTTACTGTTGGGAATCCTCGACTGTCCAGAATTAATCTTGACTTGTAATCTTTTATCTGTTTGGCCATTCGATATTTAAACCTCTTGAAATCGCTTCAATTGCTTTTTCTTTATATGTCGGATTTGAAGACTTGTGCTGCAATAAAGCACTTCGACAATATTGATAGGCATAATTTTTTGGAATTTCTTCAGCAGATGGTAATTTTGTCCCTTTTCTCCATTCGCTCCACATAAAATTCAAGACTTCCTCATTCTGTTCACACCATTTTTGAATTTCAAAATCATTGACACCGATATACAACTCCATTACTTCTTGATACATTAGTCTTTTATTAAAATGCACAACCACATCAGCCCAAGAAAGTTTATTGCGGTTCAAAAAATCAACTAAATTTTGATTGTTTTCGAAATTTGACCCTGCCCAAGACATTGCTGCTGATTCGGAAGAAACATGATTGATTTTCAAATTCCTTAAAAAACCTTCCCTTAAAGAAAGGCTTTCCAAAAAGATATCCTCAATCAAATTCTCATATTCCGAATCATCCTTTAGAAGACTTTCGTTAAACAACAGGAAATCTGGTCTTTGTGAAAGGTCGCTTTTTAGAAAAGAAAATTGATTGATTTTGAACAAATAATCATCATTCCTGTATGCACATCCACTTAGTAAAACAAATGTAAGAAAAAAAGAAAAAAACTTCAAGATTTAACTAAACTGTTCCAGGTAAAGCCTCTTCAGGCCTGTCTTCTGGACTCATAAGAAACTCTTCGACTTGTCCAGATCTAAGAACTACAAAACCTAAAGTATCTTGAGGATGGCTATCACGAATCAAACCAGCAAGTTCTAAAGGAGTAGAAACAATCTCTTCACTTGTGTTCTCTTCTCCATTGTAGAGCCTTCTAACCCTTGTTAAACCAAGGATAATATCACCCCTTGATAAACCTTGTCTGGAAGCAGGTGAATTAGGGTCTACATCCTGAACCATCACTCCTGACTTTCCTAAATAATCTTCTGGAATGTTAGCATAAATAGCCAAAGTATCATCAAGAGGCCTTAAACCGACTCCAACCCAAGGATGAAAGACTTCTTCACCTTGCATCATTTTATAAACAGAATCCCAAACAATATTTGATGGTGTTGCAAAATTCAAATCTAAAACACTAGTCATTAAATATTGTGGAGTTCCTTGATTCTCTTGAACAGAAAAAGACATTAAACCAATTATCTTTCCATTAAGATCAATAAGAGGTCCACCTCTGTTAAAAGTGAAATTATGAGCATCTGTTTGAATCATATTTGGCATAAGGTAACCATTAGGTAAAAAATAATCTCTTAAAGCAGAAACTATACCCCTTGTAGCTGCTTGTTGTTTTGGCAAAGGTCGACCGACCGCTATAACAGTTTGCCCTTGAGTTAACTTATCAGAATCGCCAAAAGAAGCTGCTTTGAATAAAGTATCAGCATTATCAACTTTTATCAAAGCAACATCATTAAACTTATCAGAACCAACCAAAGAAGCAGTGTATTTTTCTCCTTCAATTGTTACATTTATCCTTAAAGCATCTTCCATATTTTTTGCTGTTGTAACAATAAATCCATCTGGAGAAATAACAACACCTGGAAAACCATTTATACCAACTGTTCTAGTAAAGGTCCCAGAAAGGCTAATCCCATATCTGTTTTCAACAACCTCTATAGAAGCTAAAGACGGATCAATGATTTCAAGAGCTTTCACAGTTGGCAATTGAGATGTATCTAAATCAAAAGTTTCAACTTCTTTTGCAAAAATGGATGGTGTAGAAAAACAAACTAAAAAAAATATAGAAAAAAGACTAAGGATTCTCATAAAGTCCCTCCAGCGAAATTACCTTCGCCTGGTTGTTCTCCCAAGACAACAGGAACATTGAATATCTGTCCACCCCTATCAACTGAAAGAATCACCTTGACACCTTTATCTAATGAACGAATCCAAAACCTTGCCTCAAAAGCGTCTTTTGGCATTTTCATTTCTTTTTTTGTTATTTTTCCATTTGAATCCATATCCCATGCAATCTCAATAATCTTATCTCCTTTCCTCAAACCAGCTTTCGCAGAAGGGCTCTCTGGGTAAATGTCAAAAACTTCAAAAGGTGTTTTCACCTTGTTTCTTGCCTGTTTGACAAAAGTGTCTGAAGCACGATCGTAACCCTCTCTACCTCTAAAAGCTCCGCCGCCGCCTAATGGATTTCTTCCTTGTATACCAATATCATCAGACCATTCAAGTGTCATCCTGTCAATAAAAACATAAAGACCTAACCATGGATAAATAACACGACCATGATCTATTGTGTCGAACAAAGTCTTGCTAGCATCATTCGAAACTATTGCCATATTTTGTCCTTCCAGCATTGAAGAACCAGCAAAATTAACCCCTACCTGAAAACCACTCTCATCAAAAAGAGGTCCTCCAGAATTTCCCCCATTAATAGTTGCATCAGTGTCAAAAGTATGTGAAAGCTCTGTTCCGTAATCCCAAACAGTTGAAGTCCCTCCAATTGCACCATTCCCACCAAGCATCCTGTTTACCAACTGTGGAGAAAGAACCCTATCCCTGACTGATCCTGCAGTTACAGTATTTTTCAAAAGAAAATCTTTATACATTGTGAAATTAGAACTGTCTCCAGGGTTTCCTATTGCGTAAACCTGTTCCCCAGGAACAACATCATCGGAATTTCCGAATTCAACATATGGCCAAACGGTATCTTCGTCTCCAGGCTCAGGAACAATTTGAAGAATTGCAATATCTATTTTGCAATTATTAAAAAGCAGTTTAGCATCCTGTACTGAACCGTCATTAAGACGTATAAAAGCCCATCTCTGCTTTCCCCATCCCATAACATGACAGTTTGTCACTATATGACCTTCGGGTGTTACTATGGAGCCAGAACCACCACCTAAAACAAAACCTGATTTATCTCCAGCATAATCTCCACCACCTGAAGTGACTGTTACTGTGGATTGAACACTCGTTGATACACTCTCCACCCATTCAGGATCGTCTTCTCCAAACACAAATGCAAAAAACGATACTGCAAACAAAACCAAAAAAATATTTTTTAAATTCATAAACTTATACCTCATTAAAACCAACTTTCGTCTTTAAAATCTATAACCTTTCTAACAGCCTTAAAATCAAAATCCCAAAAAGATCCATTTCTGTATATAGTAACAGTATGTCCTTTCATAGATGGATTTTCTCCAGTTATCCAAGACCCGAAAATAGACCAAAAATCTTCATTAGTCTCTAAATTTACACCATCAAGGGCTGTAATAATATCTCCAGTTCTAAGACCTGTTCTCCAACCTGATCCACTTTCAGAAAGACCAGGAATATACAAACCATTTCCAATATATCCAGTTTTTAATCTAATCTCTTCAGGAATTCCAACAGGGTCTAAACCCCATTCAACATGAAGATACCTTCCACTCTCTATCAATTCAGGAAGAACTATCTTAATAACATCGACAGGTAAACCGAAATTCAAAAATAAATTTTCAGAATTTCTTTGTTTGAATGTTGGCATTCCTAAAACTTCACCTCTTAAAGAAAGTAAAGCCCCTCCTTGCTGTCCTCCATTTAAAGCAGCATCAAACTGAAAAAAAGTAGAAAGTCCTCCTCCAAGCTTATTGCCAGATAATGTTTTTGCTGCAACAATGCCTTTTGAGGTATTACAACAAACACCTTCCGGATTTGGAGACATGACCATTAAGGATTCCCCAACAGAATACGGATTTTCAGCAAGTTTTAAAGATGGTATATGTGGTCTCTTTATCTCTAACCTAATAACAGCTAAATCTGTAGGGACATCGTAACCAACAACTTTCGCTTCAACACTCCTGCCATCATTAAAAAGAACTCCAATATGTTTCGCATCTCTTATATTTGAAGCAGTAGTAATAATTAAACCATCTTCGGAATCATAGATAAATCCGCTTCCTATTTCACTATTGCTCACATCTCCATAAACAGAAGGTGACATCTTTGATTTGATAACTTTGATACCAACTATGCTATTTCTTGAATTTCGATAAACCTCTTCAAAACGACTTCTTTCAAAATCACCTAAATCAACATCAGAAAAAGATGCCAAAAATAAACAAAATAACATTTTCAATACTTTCATAAAATTCTCCCTGGTCCTCCTGGAGGAATTATTGGAGGAATGCCGGGCAAGCCTGGATCCCCAGGTAAACCTGGATCGATTGGACTTGGAGAATCATCTTCTTCCTGGCTTGCCTGCTCCTCGTCGTCATCAAGGCCAAATCCAACAAATTCACAAACCTCGGTAGCATCCCTTGGACCAATTATCTCTAGCCTATTAACAACATCCCTTATTTCAGGAACCAGTTTTGCTAACCTTTCAGCCTCCCTTTTTTGACCTGGTGTCTCTATTGTTCCCTCAAGTATAGCCACTCTATTTTCAACACGAGGCTTTATGACTCCATGATTACCATTATCTTTATCATTGAGTTGTAACTGCAAGCAAACATCAGAGGAAAGTTGTACCAAAAGAGCGGCTTCAAGAGTTTTGTCAATTGCTTCTTTTGTTTTTTCTAAAGGAGCAATTTTTGTTTGCTCTGCAACAGTTTTGCCCACTCCCATATTCATCAAGCAAGCTTGAAGAGATAGTAAAGAAAAAATTAATATAAAAAACTTCATATCTTATAACCTAAGGATTATAAATTAATTCTTATATAAAATTCTACGAATTTTAGATATTTACTGCACTAAAGAATAATCAAGAACACTAGCTTGAATATAAGCCGGTGAAATCATCTCACTATAAAAACCATAAATCATACCCCCGACAAAAATCACCCACATAAATCTCGAAAAAATAATAGCAGTATAAGATTGAGAGTTAGACAATCTATAAAGTTGTCCAAAACCAAGAACAGACATTCTACAAAGCATTACTGAGGAAAGAATAATCAAAATAAAACCAAGATAAAGAGAAAAACCTTGTGTGAAAAAAGACAAAAGCAAACCCATTCCAAAAATACAACTATAAGGTGTTAGAAGACTAGAAGCAAAAAATGTAGGACCAAACCTTAATTCACTTTTGACAATAAGAGAGCCTAAATAATTACACAATGCATTTGTGAACCAAAGAACAAGAACGATCGCAGGAAACCATTGAATAAACATATCAACATGCTGTCTAAAAAAATTAATCAAATTCTGAGCAGTGCCTGCTAAAACAATATAACCTTTTTCAGGATCATTTCCAACTTGAGAAAAAATACTTGTCTTGTTCATCTCAAGTTGTGCAGAAACGAATGTTGCATTAATTGCAGAAAGTAATATACCTCTAAAAGATGCAGCAAATCCAACAAACAAAAAAGAAGAGCACAAAACTAAAGCTAATGGATAAAAAAAAGTTTCTCCTTTACCAAAATCACCAAAAAGTTCTCCTGGATCTTCAAGCCCTTTAACAAAATCATTGGCTCCTTTTTTACCAAGGGACAAAAGCAAAAAGACTCCTATTAAAAAAAAAGTTAAAGCGGTTGCTGACCTTTGTGTAATGGTTATGAAACCAAGATCAAAAACAACAGGGTAAACAGAAGTAAAAAACATATTCTGAAAATCTTCAATCTCGCTTTTTTCAACTAAAGAAAGATCTGGCATCCATATTCTGTAAAGAGTCGCTGCTTCTTGACTGTAAACTATCCACCAAGAACCATTTTCGCCTTTTGAATCTTGATAATCTAATCTTGATATGTAATGATTGTCTGAATAACTAGTTGTTGAAAGAACAGAAAAACCAAGATTTTCTTCAAGGTGTCTCTGTAACAATCTTGACTTTAAGACAGTTGTTGAAACTTGTCCTGAAGAAACTGAAAGAGGAACTGATCTTATATCCAAGACTTTATTGGAACCCGAGTTACAAACAAACCTGTCTCCAACCTCTTCAATCTTCAACCAACCCGGCTTGAAATGCTTACCAGAAGAATATTCTGTATCTGGAACAACAACTTCCCATGAATCCTCTCCAAGTGAAGAACAGTCCCATACAGAAGGTAAGTTCAACCTGATACCGGTCGAATCATCAATAACCGTTGAGTTTGCTACAAAAGAAAACGAGATTAAAAAGAAAAAAACTAAACCAATCCTTTCAATCATAGTCAGATTTTAATTTTAAATAAAGTAGGGATGAAAAAATTCACCCCTATTCATTTAAAATCCGCCCATTCCAGGCATTCCTCCTCCTGGAGGAGGTCCTCCCATTGGTTGTTCTTTTTCTTCAGGAAGATCACTGACCATAACTTCTGTTGTCAAAACCATAGAAGCAATACTAGCAGCATTCCTTAAAGCGCTTCTTGTTACAACAAGAGGATCTATAACACCAACCTTAAGCAAATCACAATATTTTCCTGTTAATGCATTGAAACCATTAGATCCTTTTTGCTCTTGAACCTTCTCAACAACAACAGAACCTTCGTAACCAGCATTTTCAGCCACTCTTTTTAATGGTTCTGTAAGAGCATTTCTTACAACATTTATTCCCCAATTAATAGAAACATCATCGTCATTTAGGTTTTTAATTTTGTCAATACACCTTAAGAGTGTAACACCACCACCAGGCACAACACCCTCTTCTACAGCAGCACGGGTAGCTGACAAAGCATCTTCAAATCTGTGTTTCTTTTCTTTCATTTCAACTTCAGTTGGAGCACCAACCTGGATTTCAGCAACACCACCAGCAAGCTTGGCAAGTCTTTCTTGTAGTTTTTCTCTTTCCCAATCACTATCTGTAGCATCTATCTCAGACCTGATTTGATCAATCCTTCCAAGAACTGCTGGAGACCCTGAATTAGAACTAACAATAGTTGTATTGTTTTTGTCGATAATAATCTTTTGAGCAACACCCATCTGAGCTACCTCAACATTTTCTAGTTTTATACCCAAGTCTTTGCTAATAAATTCTCCACCAGTCAAAATTGCTATATCCTGCATCATGGCTTTTCTTCTGTCTCCATATCCAGGAGCTTTGACTGCACAGACATTCAATGTTCCGCGCAACTTGTTCAAAACCAAAGTTGACAAGACATCGTTTTCAACCTCTTCAGAAATAATCAAAAAAGGCCTTCCATCTTGTGCAACCTTTTCTAAAATTGGTAAAAATTCTTGAGCATTACTAATTTTTGATTCATATATAAGAATCAAAGCGCCCCTTTCATCCCCACCTATTTCACATTTCTGCATTTCTTTATCGTTTGCAAAATATGGACTTTGAAAACCTCTGTCAAACTGCATACCTTCAACAAAACCAGGTCCAGTAGTTAAACCTGTTTTTGATTCTTCTATCGTTATGACTCCATCATTTCCAACCTTTTCAATTGCTTCTGCAATCAATTTTCCAATTTCAGGATCATTATTTCCAGATATAGTTGCAACACGCTCTATATCTTCTCTTCCCTTAATTGGTTTAGCTGTTTTCTGAAGGTTTTCAACAACAGCATCAACTGCTGCCTGTATGCCCCTCTTTAAAAGCATTGGATTAGCTCCAGCAGAAACGGCCTTCAAACCTTCCTGAACCATTTTTTCAGTCAAAATGATAGCAGTGGTTGTTCCATCTCCAGCAGCATCATTAGTTTTGCTTGCAGCCTCTTTTGCAACCTGTGCACCCATATTTTCAAAAGGGTCAGGAAGTTCTATCTCTTTAGCAATAGTAATTCCATCGTTTGTGACGACAGGAGAACCAAACTTTTTATCTAAAATTACATTTCTTCCTCTTGGGCCAAGTGTTTGTCCAACCGCTTTAGCAACTTGCTGAACTCCTCCCAAAAATTTTTCTCTCGCTTCAGTATTAAAAATCAATTGTTTTGCCATAATAATTTAAACCTCTTTATTTATATTTATTTAATTTGTGCAAGAATATCATCTTCTCTAAGAATTAAATATTCTTCTCCCTCATGC
>MDTE01127538.1_pt1 | contig 10848 bp, 7 predicted proteins | sample 811231 | NCBI WGS metagenome assembly MDTE01 (sample SAMN05326651, study PRJNA326480) | marine metagenome | isolation source: seawater | place: Indian Ocean: Red Sea | collected 2010 | reverse complement strand
TTGTACAGCGTTTGTCCGTCGCCAAGTTGGCCTGCTTCGCCCCATCCCCAGCAAAACGCACCGGCGTTCGTGAGCGCACATGTGTGCCCGTATCCAGCGTCAATGGAGGTTGCATTCCTACTAGAACCGCTACTGAGGGATTGCACGTACGTCGGCACAAGCATGTTGGTGAAGGAGCCGGTACCGAGTGCCCCAAACCCATTCCATCCCCAACACATCACACTTCCGTCGTCCAGGAGCACACAAGTGTGGAAGGCTCCAGATACAATGGCGACGGCGGGACGTGGTGTTGGTGAGGTGTAAACGGGTGTGGTGCTAGATGACACGCCCCATCCTGCACCCAACTGGCCGTAACTACCATCCCCCCAACACATCACGCTGCCGTTGGTCAAGAGCGCACATGTGTGGTAGCCCCCGGTAGCAACATCGACTGCCTTCGCACCCGTTGGCAGAGAAACATTCACTGGAAGGCGGGAGTTGGAAGTCCCTCCATTGCCCAGCTTCCCGTCCGTACCTTCGCCCCAACACCGGATGTCACCGGTGGTATCGACTGCACAGGAGTGATATGCTCCTGCTCGAACCACGGCTGCAGGATGGTTGGACCCATATCCTTGGATGAAGGTTGCCGTTGGTTGTGCTGTTGGGCTTGATGAGCCAACCTGGAGTTCGCTGTTTTCACCCCAACAAGCGACGGACCCGTTGTTGAGTACTGCGCAGGTGTGCCAGACACCTGCATCAATGTCGGCGATGGATGATGGAACAACAGCAACTTCAGCAGGTGACGATGATTGTCGCAGGCCTATGCCCAAAGCACCGTACAATCCAAGACCCCAACATGCAGCATTTCCATCATCCAGCAGGACACAGGTATGGAGATTATTGAGGGTTAAAGCAACCGGTTTGGCCGTTCCGTTCATGGGTTGAACGAGCACGGGGGTGGTCGAATTGTTGGCGGTGGCGTCTCCGAGTTGACTGAAGACGTTGTTGCCCCAGCATGACATGTTCTGGTCAGTGAGCAAAACGCAGGCATGGCTCGAGCCAACGGCGATACTGATGGCGTCGTTATTTCCAGGGAAGGAAGCAACATCCTGCGGGGTGTTTCTGTTCGCCGTGGAGTTGTTTCCAAGTTGACCATAACCGCCTGCACCCCAACACGAAACGGCACCGTCATCAAGCAAAGCGCATGTCGAGTTCCCCCCAGCATCGATCGCAATGGCTTTGCGATTTTGCCCGAAGGGTTGGACGTACCAAGGCGTGTCATCGTAGGCGTTCGTGTATCCACGACCAAGTTGCCCGACAGAATTGTTTCCCCAACAAGCCACAGAGCCGTTGACGACGATGGCGCAAGAGTGGTCCCCTCCCAGGCCCAACGCCTTGACCGCACCAAAGGAACTCATGTCAACAAAGTTGCTGTATTGAGGGCCAGTGGAAGGGAGCTGCGATGGTGATGAGCCGACTTGCCCTCGGTTGTTAGCTCCCCAACACGACACGTTGCCATCGCTGATAATGACACAGGAGTGGTCTGCACCGGAATCCAAGGCTACGGGGAATCCTGAAGTGCTAAATGTCGCCGCTCCCGAAGGTTCTTCCAAATTTCCACTTGACCACCACGACTGCGAGGCTTGTTGCTGTGCCGTCGAGCCCCAGCAACTTACACCGTTTCCATAAGGGCTGGAGGCAAGCACGCAGGTGTGAGAGAAGCCAGCCGAGATGCTCATCGCTGTAAGGTCGGTTGAAGCATTGATGCCGAAAAGAACCGAATCGGGGACAAACTTTGGCTCGGTATCCAAGCCGTTACCGAGTTGCCCGTCTTCATCATCACCCCAACAGGAAACGGAGCCGTCATCAAGGATGGCGCATGTGTGAGATCCACCCGCTGCCAGTGTCGCCTCTGAGAATACGGTCCCTTCGTGGAAACCAGGAGCGTTCAGGACGCTGGGTGCTGGAATCACCTCCGCGGTGTCGTTCGACGCCTCAAGCACCTCAGCAGACCCATCTGCAGGGGCATGGACCGAGGCCGCCCAAGACTGGAGGATGAACATGAAAATGACGATGACGGAACCGAGAGATTTTCCACCCATACTGTAGTTAAGAAAATACCTCGTAAATACATTTTCCCTACAAGCCCACCCAAACAGCAGCCACCGTCCTCGAAGAACGCATCCGAATATGATGCGAGAGTGAGGTACTTCGCACCTATGATTCGATAATGGGGCGCCGCTCCTGTCTGGCTTTGTGAGCAATTTCTGCTTTGTCGAGGATGTACAGCGGTTCAAATCGGGCGGACAACAACCCGATGAGGTGCCATCCCAGGCTCAACACAGGTGTGGCGATCATCACGGTGAGGGATGACCACATGACAATGTTGCCCTGCGTGGGCCCCCATGCCCAACCACCGATCAGAGCAATGCACAGGGGCAGGAACCAACGTGCTGCATAACTTGGCGTTGACATACCCTTGTGGTCGCGACGAGGTGCAAAGGCGTAGCGGAGAACATCCATGTTAACCATGGACATTGTTTGGTATATGAACCACCGTTTTGAGACGCATGCTTGATGAACGACGACCCCCAGCAGGGAATTACCTGCAATGATGATGGCCTCTGCCGAATGCTGTTTTTCAGTGACGATTGATGGGCGAACTGAGCGGGTACCACTCAACTACGGTGATTGGAATGCTACCCGTCCGCCAACCGCACTACCCGATACCGGTACCGCTCACGCCGGTTCCAGAAGGGTTGACCGTTTGGCGTGCTTCGACGCCTTGGCAGACCGTGCGTTCAATGCTCGGATTGGTCATCGTCTGTTTCTTCGTGTCACAAATCGCTGTCCTGATCGGAGCGGGATTCATCGACGGCGACATGAACGGAAGTTTAGGACCCTTTGACCCGTTTGCCACGTTCTTGGGAGGCATCTGCCTTTCCCCGATGTTGATGCTGTTCTTTTTCCTGCGAAGACCAAACCTCACGCACACCGTTCACGCCTACCCCTCACACGAAGGGAAAAACGTGCATGCGCTGGCCGGTGGAACCGTCGTCAATTCACCGCAGGCCACCGTCGTACAACATCACATCTTTCGCTCGACGGCCCCGCTGGAGATGCCTCGTCCGATGCACCTTTGGATGCTGTTCGCCTTCGGCGTCGGGCTTTCAACCATCTGCTTGCTGCCGCTCACGATCTTTGGAGCCAACCTCGCAACCGTGCTGTTGGCCGTGTTGGTGGTGTTGCCGGCTTGGCTCATCGGCTTCGCTACGCCCGTGTTTGCTTGGTGGTCCATCACAAGCCGCCACATGGGCATCAACATCTCGAGAAGGGATGCTGAGTGGATTTTGGCAGCAGGTATGTTGTCAACCATTCCAGCCATCATCATCAATTCCGTCATTACACCCGTCATGATCCATCCGTTTGGTTTGAACGCTGCTGCATCTGGAACACTCGGTGAAGGCATTGTTCTGTTCCTTTCCGCCCCGATCGGTGAAGAATTGAGCAAGGGGTTGGCCGTCTTGTTTCTGAGCCACCTCATCATTTCGCCCAAGCACGGTTTCTACGTCGGCTCGACCGTTGGGCTTGGCTTTGCACTGTTGGAAAACGCACAGTACATATCAATGGCCTTGGCAAGCGATTACAGCAGCATCACCTACTTCTTTACGGCAACCCTGCGTGGACTCAGTTCCATTCCTGGCCACGCCATGTGGACCGGTTTGACCGGTTATGCGATGGGGTGTTGGTTGGCTCGGGGTCATCGACTCCCGAATTTCTCCAAAACGGCCTACCTCTCTGAAGACGCCGAGGCCAACTGGGTGTTGTACGACAAAAACGGACTCCCCGTCACCACCTCAGGCTGGACGACCATGCCTTCCGACCGCATGATGCGTTTGCTGGTGAAGCACCAACGCCATGCTTGGGCCATGCCAACCACCGTACAAGGTGGGCTTTTCCTGGCGATGTTGGGCCATGGTTTGTGGAACGGCTCCTCTTGGGGCGTGGGAATGTTGCTCAAAGACGGTGACCCCGTGCTCTCCGTTCTCCTTCAATTGGCATGGCTGGTCGTGATGGTAGCTGCACTGTGGTTCTGTATCCTCAGGTGGCTGCCCACCATCGTTTTTAGCACTGAGAACATGGCATGATGTCCTAAATCGGGTGCGGTCTTCAAAAAGGATACGCCTGTCCCAAATCTTGGGCAAAGAGCCTTTTGTCGCCAAGGTGGTCGTTGATGGACATGTTTACCAGCGGACCAAACGTAGGGAACCTCCTCGTTACCTGCGGCCTCGTCATCTTCCTTCTCATCGCTTCAACAAAAGCAAAAATGCTTGACAAAAGCGGCTCACAAGCCGCTGCATTGCTCGGTTTGGTGGTTGGTGGCCTGGGACATTGGACGTGGTTGCTCATTCTGCTCGGCTTCCTGCTCAGTTCCCACAAGGCGACAAAATGGCGTTTTGAAGAAAAGAAGGAACTTGGGCTCTCTGAATCCAGCGACGGCCACCGTGGTTGGACCAACGTCGTGGCCAACGGTGCTATTCCCGGATTGATTTGCATTTACGCCTACCTCGCCAACGATTGGTCGAGCACCGTTTGGATTTTCGGAGCCGCCGTCGCCGTTGCTGCATCCGACACCTTTGCAAGCGAAATCGGATGCTTGGACCCGAGGGTGCGCATGATCACGAATTTCAAGCCATGTGTGCAGGGTGAGAACGGAGGTTTCTCTCCCAACGGCCAACTGGCTGCTGCTGTAGGATCCTTTGTGGTGGCCATTCTCACCTATGGTACGTGGTTGCTTACTTCAGATACATCCACCGATTTGAACGGGCCGCTCCTGCTCGGCGTACTCGCCTTGACTGGATGGATTGGATGCCAGGTTGACAGTTACCTCGGCGCACTGCTCGAAAACCGTGGCTACCTCACCAAAGGTTCGGTGAACGCACTGGCCATCACGAGCGGTGTGGCGATCATGAGCCTGTTCTTGTCAAGCCTTTGAGTATCCTGTTCATCGGTGCATTGGCTTCTTGAACCGAGACCGTTTCGTCATGCCATGGGGCGGCAAGCGTGGGCGATTGCAAGCCTGTCCCTTTTGTTGTGCATGGGCCTCTCGGGCATGGTCTCTGCCAATTCCTCACCAACCTACGAGCCAGGTTTTGTCGAGTGGACGATTTCCCCGCACGAGCGCTTATTTGTCGAAGGTGATGATGTTGAAAATGCAGTGCTCCAGCGCGGCCAAACGGATTCGGCCGTCGGTGGTTTCACCGTTGGTGTCACCACCGAACCGGTTCAAGTGTTCACGTTGCAAAGTCCACCCGTTGAACAATCGGTCGAAGCCGAGGTGTTCATGAGTGTCTATTTCTCGGTCATTTTGGAAGGCGGCGGTGGGCCGCAAACCTGTACCCGACAAACTCTTTTGGACTCCTCGACAACATTGTTCTACTCTGTAAGTGTGGGGTCAAATGAACTCTACAGCACATCGGTGACCCAAGTTGTCGACACCACGGCACAAAACGACGCGATGAATTTCTCAGGCGAAGAACAAAACGTGACGCTGAGTCTTTCCCCCGGCGAAAGCATTTCCCTCAGCCTCTCTATCCAACATTCCTGCCTCGGCTCGCAAGCCCGTGTCCAATGGGGAGGATTTGAGCACAACAGTGGAGGGATCATCATCGAAGGTGTCCTGTACGAACCAGAAGCAAGGATTTTGGTTGACGAATCCCGCCTCTCCCACGTCGAACTCGAACACCGATTGCCGTGGGGTTTGGAAGATTTGCGCGATGAAAAGTGGGAGATTTGGGGGCCTTTGGAACCCACTGAAAAATCCATTCGAGACGGTGAATACCTCGTCGAGACCAGTGCAAGTCGCATCCGCATGACGCGGGACTTGGGTGGCAACAACACCGTCTACACTTGGTCAGGAGCCAAACCCCTCCCGATCGGTGAAATGAACTTGCAGTTCTGTCTACGAACGGTCGCTGGCGACCTGAACAGCGATTGCCACGCTGAAGGCATCCTTCGCTTTGAGGTCACGGCGGGCGACGAAGGGTTCGCCAGTGCCGCCATTTGGCTTACAGCGACCACGCTGTTGGCGCTCTTGGGTTATGTCGCCAACGCCTTCCGAAACGGATTGCTCCTACCGATTCCCATCTTGGGTGCGCTCGCCGTGTTGGCGTTGCTGACCTTGCCGACGGTGTTCGACCAACCCAATTTGGGTGCAGATGCCGTTATTTTGGACAACACCAAAGTCTTGGACAGTGAGCTCACGCGTCTCGACGGTTCATCGGTCAGCGTGAGCGAACTCATCAACGGTCACGAAGCACTGGTCATGGGCTTGGTCTTACCGGGGTCTGAGCAAAGCCTCACGCAAACGAACGAATTCAACCGAACGCTCGACCAGTTGGGGGAACGCATCGAGGTGATTCACATCGTCACCGGAGAGGATGCGCGCATGACAGATGCTGCCTCACTGGCGGAAGCGACCAATGCTTCCTGGACCATTTATCTCGATGAAGAGAGCGCCTTCTCGAAGAGTCTGCCCACTGGAGCTTCCGATGCCGTGGTGGTGCTTGACCCAGGTATGCACGTGACGTTCGCCCAACCCTCTTCTGCAGCCATGCTTGACATCGTCGAAGCGGTTGATGCCATCAAATCGGGTGGACCAAATTCATTCGTGTCCTACTTTGCCCTCTTCTTCGGTCCTGGCTTGTTCTTGCTCTTCCTCGCCCTCCCTCGTGAAGAGTGGACAGCGCCTGAAGAGCCGTTGCCGCCCGGCCTTCTTTGGGGCTCGATCATCGTTGCATCCGGCGCTGGCATTTTGATGATCAACCTCCCTGCACTCCTGCTTGCCTTGGCGCCCGTCGGCATGACCGCTCGCTTTGTGCTTGACATTGTGATGATGCTTTGGATGATCGAAATGTGTTTCTTCACCGCCAAGCGAGGCGCACCCTACGAAGCCGACATGTTGGGCAAACTGATTCATGGTCGCTTCCCCAAAGCCTTCCAAGCGTGGCGAGACCCCGTTGACATGAACCGTGATGCCATGCTCGGTGTATGGCTCGGATGGTTTGGATGGCTGGCGTTCCCCAATCTCTTCACACAAGCGGTGGGCTCGTCCGCCCTCGCTGGCGGCGGTGGTATTGGCATGGCGTTCTTCTTCCTCTTGCTGTTCACCTTCTCGGGAGGATTTGTCGTGTTGCTGCTTCGAATCGTGGCCTCTTGGGGCGGTCCTTTCTCTCGTTTGTTCGGTAAATTTGGAGGTGAGGTCTTTGCACAATTCGTAGGGTGGATCCTCACGCCCATTGCCCTTTGGATGGCGATCAACGCCACCATCAATGTCTTGGAACTCGGCGTCTTCTGAGCACGAGCGTTACCTCGAGACCTTAACTCACAACGAAGCGACCAAATCTGCAAGCACAGCGTGAACATCCTCGGCTTTGGTCACACCGCTGGCGAGCAACACGCCCTCGGCGCCCAATTCCAATGCTTTAGCGACGTCCTGACCGTTTTTCACACCAGCGCCACACAGCACACGAACATTCGGGTTCACGGCCTTCACAGCTGCGACTGTATCGCTCACGATGGCGGGGTCTGCGGTGGTCACCGAAATGTCGCCACCGATGAGTTCGGGAGGCTCCACCGCAATGAAGGTGGGGTTGAGGGCTGCCAGTGCACGCGCTTCATCGACATCGGCAGCACAGGCACACACGGGAAATCCATCGGGCAGCATGCTCAAAAGCGATTCAACATGGTCAAGCGGTACTTTGTGTTCAGCGTGGTTGATGAGGCTTCCAGTCGCACCTCTTGCCATCGCCGTCTGCGGTTCAAGCCAACCTGTGAAGCCACCAAGGCCCACCGGGTCGAGGTGTTGCGACCAAACTTCCACACCATCGCCTTTGGATGCCAAGACGCCCAAATCAAAGGCAGAAACGGCTGCGACCATGGTCGCTCTCTCGTTTGCCTGTTCGCTCATCGCCTTGAGCAAGGCTTCGGCGGATTCGCCTGATGCGCTTGCGTAGGTCTTGAAGTTGACAACGATCATTGGGTTGCTCATGGACGACGGACACCGCTTCTTCCATTTAGCAGATTTCATGCCCCGTGAAGGAACATCGCCAATTCACAACGGCCAATGTCCGCCATGAAGGACCGTAGTATCAGGGACATGAGCGCCGTGGTCAACGACAACGCCGTCCAACGAGCACCCGTCACCCACGCTCGCCCCTTCGCCAACCAAACACATGGAAAGGGTCGAGCCTTCGCCAACGACCGTGTTTTGCAGCAACGTGGACGACTGAAGGGTTGAAGCCCCTACACGGCAACCCTTGGCGACCATGCTGTGCTCGATCACGGCATCTTGATGCATGTTTTTCAAACAGTCGCTGTCGGCATACCAAGAAGGAACCGCTCCAGCGAGTTGCCCGCTGGTGAACCGTTGATGCTGGATGCTTGCTTTCACCGCATGGTTCCAAGCAGCAGGTGTACCTGCGTCGATGAAATAGCCCTCAAAAGGGAGACCACTCAACAGGCCTTCGGCGGCCAATTGGGGAAAAACATCCCGTTCTATAGAATGTCTCCCTCGAGGCATCCATTCAAAGACATCGTCGTTGAAGATGTAAGAACCTGCATTGATGAGGTTCGAGAAGACTTCTTCGCGTTTTGGTTTTTCTTTGAAACGGGTGATCTTGTTTTCGTCATCCAAACCAACGATTCCAAAGCGCGTGGGGTCGTCGACTTCCCAAAGTCCGAGGGTCCCCACCGAACGGTTGGTGCGGTGAAGGTTCAGCAAGGTTGAAGCATCAAGGGACGAAACGATGTCTCCGTTGAAACAGGCGAACGTTCCGCTTACGACATCCCGGCAGTTGCCAAGGGCGCCCCCCGTGCCAAGCGGTTCGTCCTCGGGCACAATTCGAACATCAAAGGGGGCATCGTTGTGCTTGAAGTACGCCTCAATCTGGTCAACCTTGTAACCACCGGCGACCACAACCTCATCGACCATGTCCTCTGGAAGCGAACTCACGACGTGTTCAAGCAATGTACGGTCAAGAACAGGAAGCAGCGGTTTGGGCACCGTGGCCGTCCATGGCCGCAGCCTTGAGCCGATACCGCCTGCCAAAACAACGACCTGCATCGCCCCCTCCTCTTCACGCTATGATATGAAAAGCACCCTTGTTCCATCACACAAACGCCGCCTCCAAAGTATTCAAAGACGGGCTTTCGTTGGTTCCTCTTGGAGAGTACCATGAACATTCACGAGTACCAAGGCAAAGCATTGCTCAAAGCCAACGGCGTCCCTGTCCTTGAAGGCGTTCATTGCACGACGGTTGAACAGGCACTGGCGGCCTACGATTCGCTGGGCAGCAAAGTCGTGGCGGTGAAATCACAGATTCATGCCGGCGGCCGTGGCAAAGGCAACCTTCACCACCCCGAAACGGGTGATTTGGTGATGGAGGGTGGTGTGAAAATCGCCTTCTCAAAGGAAGATGTCGAAACCTACGCCACCAACATTCTGGGCAACATCCTCGTCACGATTCAAACGGGTGCGGATGGGAAACTTGTTCGAAACCTCTACGTCGAATCGGGTTGCGACATCGCCCACGAATACTACCTCGCCATCTTGGTTGACCGCGAAAACAAGGCGGTGCTGATCATGGCTTCAACGGAAGGCGGAATGGACATTGAACACGTGGCTGAAACGACACCCGAGAAAATTCACAAAATCTCCGTTGACCCAAATGCTGGGCTGCTTGGCTACCAAAAGCGTGACCTCGGCCTTGCCCTCGGATTGAGCGGTGCAGCCCACAAGGCCTTCGCCAAAGCTCTTGCATCGATGTACGAGATGTTCGTCTCCAGCGACTGCAGTATGCTTGAGATCAACCCACTCGTTCGAACCGCTGATGACGGCATCGTTGCCCTCGACGCCAAAGTCTCCTTTGATGAGAACGCTGAGTTCCGTCACAAGAACTGGGACGACCTGCGCGACCTTTCTGAGGAAGAAGAGGTGGAAATTCGGGCCAAGGAAACGGGCCTTTCCTATGTCAAACTCGATGGCAACATCGGCTGCTTGGTCAACGGCGCAGGATTGGCGATGGCGACCATGGACGTCATCAAACTCTACGGCGGCGAGCCGGCCAACTTCCTCGATGTGGGTGGCGGTGCCAACGAAGAACAGGTCAAGACGGCCTTTTCCATCATTCTTGAAGACCCGAACGTAAAGGGCATCCTGGTCAACATCTTTGGCGGCATCATGCGGTGCGATATCATCGCCCGAGGTGTGATCGCTGCGACCGAAGCGCTCTCTCTTGATGTCCCACTCGTGGTCCGTCTGGCCGGTACAAACGTGGATGAAGGAAAGGCCATCCTTGCCGCATCAACCCTCAACATCCACCCTGCGGACGACCTCGCTGAAGGGGCGCAGAAAATTGTGGGACTCATCGGAGGTGAGGCCTGATGGCGATCTGGATTGAAGAAGACGCAAAGGTCCTCGTGCAGGGCATCACCGGCAAGCAAGGTATGTTCCACGCCGACAAGATGGTGGAATACGGCACCAACATCGTCGGCGGTTGCACTCCCGGAAAGGGCGGCCAAACGGTTGACCTGCAAGGGAAAGCCTACCCGGTCTGGAACTCGATGTTCGAAGCCATTGAAGCGACCGATGCGGATGCAACGGTCATCTACGTCCCGCCACCCTTCGCAGCCGAAGCCATCATGGAAGCAGCAGATGCTTTTGACTCCACCAAAGGGGAAGGCGTCATCGTCTGCATCACCGAAGGAATTCCTACCCTGGACATGGTCAAGGCGGTCGCTTTTGTCGAGAACCGACCCGGCGTTCGTCTCATCGGGCCCAACTGCCCGGGCATCATCACGCCCGGTGAG
>MDTE01006087.1_pt1 | contig 10848 bp, 10 predicted proteins | sample 811231 | NCBI WGS metagenome assembly MDTE01 (sample SAMN05326651, study PRJNA326480) | marine metagenome | isolation source: seawater | place: Indian Ocean: Red Sea | collected 2010 | reverse complement strand
TGTGTTTTGGCACTAGCTTATTCTCTAATAAATGATAAATATCATCCTTGTATTTATGATGGCTCTTGGGCTGAATACGGCATAATTTAAATTAAATATGAAAAGATTTACTAAAATAACTTCAATAATAATTATTTTTTTTCTTATAATTACTGGCGTTGTTATTTCTAGAATAATGATCGACAAACATTTTCAAAAAAAATTTAGTAAAAGACCACCGCCTAAAATAATAGTAAAAACTGTAAATCAAAAGGAATTTTATAATAAAATTGAAACTTTTGGAACTGCAATACCAATAAGAACTAAATCATATAATATCGAAAAATATGAAATTATTTCACCAATTAAATTTAATAAAAAAATAGAAAAAGGAGAAATAATTGCAAAATTAAAGTCTAGGAATATTATTGCTCCATTTGATGGTATAACGGGTAAAAGAGACTTTTCAAATGACCTGGAAGTTTCTCAAAGCTCCTTAGTAATAAATTTTGAAGATGCTTCTACAATATATGTTGATGTAGATATACCTGAAGTTTATGCACCATATATTAAGAAAGGTCTAGAGGCTGAAGTAAAATTCTCTGCAAATAATCAAAAATTTTATCAAGGTATTGTGGAGTCAACTTCCAGCAGAATTAATACAAAAAAAAGATCTTTAGCGGCAAGAATTCAATTTGATAATTCAAATTTAGATATATTACCAGGTTCACTTTTAGAAGTTTCCATAAAATATAATGAAAGGAATTCTTTAAGTATTCCAGATACTAGCGTCATATTAGAAGGTAATAAAGTATATATCTATAAAGTAGACGAAAAAAATATTACAAAAAGAATAGAAATTAAAGTTGGTAATAGAAGTAAGGGTTACCTAGAAGTTAAATCTGGATTAAACGAAGGTGATGTAATAGTTGCCGAAGGTTTAAAAAAAGTTAGACCTAACGGAAAAATTAAACCTATTAAAAAATAATGTACTTAACAGATATAAGTATAAGAAGACCTGCATTTTCATGGGTATTATCCTTAATACTAGTTGTATTTGGAACTTTTGTTTTTTGGAAATTACCAGTTAGAGAGCTTCCTTCTGGATTACAGCCACCAATTATCCAAGTTCAAGTTGAGTATGCATCGGCGTCTGCTCCTATAGTTGATGAAGAAGTTACTCAAGTTATTGAGGATGTAATTGGAGGAGCTGAGGGTATTAAAAATATTGACTCAAAATCAGAAAATGGAAAAAGCACTATCAATATTGAGTTTGATATTGAAATTGATTTAGATAATGCTGCAAACGATATAAGAGAAAGAGTTGCAAGAGTCATTAGCAAACTTCCATCAGAATCAGATCCTCCTAAAATTCTAAAACAATCGGCTGGATTTACTACTACTATGTGGTTAGCTTTATCTTCTTCTACTTGGAGTGACTTAGAACTTGGAGATTATGTTGAGAGATTTTTAGTTGATCAATTTTCCAGTGTTAAGAATGTTGGTAGAATTAGAACTGGAGGACTAAGAGAATTAAGTATAAGAGTTTGGATTGATCCAATAAAATTAGCAGCAAATAATTTAACTATTCAAGAAGTAGAAAATGCACTTAGAAATGAAAATATACGTCTGCCGGCAGGAACTCTAGAAGCAAACAATATTGATCTAACAATAAATATTGACAAATCCTATGATGATTTAGAAAAACTCAAACAATTACCTATTAAAAAAAGCAAAGATAACCCTGTAAGACTCTCAGATATTGCAAAATTAGAATTTGGACCAGTTTCTTCAAAGGCTTTATTTAGAGCTCAAAGTAAAAATGCTCTAAATTTAAAAACCGTAGGGATTGGAATTTATGCAAGAAGTGGGGCTTCTACAGTTGAATTATCTAAGGAAATTAAAAAAAAAATTATAGAAGTTAAAAAAAATCTTCCTGATGATTTGAATTTAGAAATTGCTTTTAACAGAGCCACATATATTAGCGAGGCAATTAAAGAAGTTTATAAAACACTAATTATTGCCTTTATTTTAGTTGTAGTAATCATTTACTTATTTTTAGGAAACCTCAAAGCAGTAATAGTCCCAGCAGTTGCTCTACCTGTAAGTCTTATAGCAACTTTTTTAGGAATTTATTTATTTGATTTATCAATTAATATTTTTGTTCTTTTAAGTTTTATTTTAGCCATAGGAATAATAACAGATGACTCAGTTATTATGACAGACGCAATATACAGAAGGATAGAAGATGGCGAAACTCCTTTGGTTGCAGCCTACAAAGGATCTAAACAAATTACCTTTGCAATAATTGCTACAACTCTAATTTTAGTTGCAGTTTTTTTACCTCTCATATTTATAGAGGGAATAGCAGGAACATTATTTAAAGAAACTGCTATTGCACTTTCTTTTGCAATTGTAGTCTCTTCTTTTGTAGCTTTAACTTTATCTCCAATGCTAGGTAGTAAATTTTTAGATAAAAAAACAAAATCTAATTTTTTAGTTAATTGGTTTAGTAAATTCTTTAATGGCTTCTCAAATTTTTATACTGAAACTTTAAATTTTTGGTTAAACAAAAAAAAGACAATAATAGCTTTTATAATAATAATGATAATTGGTTCTGGAGCGTTATATAATTATACAAAAAAAGAACTTCTACCATTAGAAGATAGAGGAGCTTATTTAGTTATAGGATTTACAGATGAAGGTAGTTCTTTTGAATATACTCAAAAAAGAGCGATAGATGTCGAAAAAAGATTAATTCCTCTATTAAAATCAGAAGATAGTCCATACAATAAATTTTTAATGATTGTTCCAGGTTTTGGATCAGAAAATAGTTTTTTAATCATTGCTTTATTAGATCACTGGAAAAATAGAAATCAAAATTCTCAAATTGTAATGAGGCAAGCCATAGGAAAAATAGTTACGGTTCCTCAAGCTGTAGCTTTTCCTATTTCACCTCAATCAATTAGGGTTTCTAACTATAACAAGCCAGTTCAAATGGTTATTTATGGAAATACTTATGATGAATTAAAAGAAGTTCAAACTAAAGTGATTAAATTGTTAAGAAGAAATGGAAATTTATCTAGAATTGAGTCAGATTACACTACAAACAAACCTGAAGTAAAATTAATAATAAATAAAAATAAAGCTAAGGATTTAGGAATATCTTCTCAAGCTATTGGCCAAACTTTAGAAACATTATATGGAGGAAAAACAGTTACTAAATTTAATAAACTTGGTAAAGAATATCCCATAATTTTACAACAGTATTTAGAGGATAGAAAAGATAAAGAAAGTTTAAGTAAAATTTTTGTTAGATCAGAAAATACTGGAAATTTGATTTCTCTATCAAATTTAGTTGAATTTAAAGAAAAAGGTTCTGCAAGTAAATTATCAAGATATAATAGACAGAGGTCTATTACAATTTCAGCAAATATAAGTGAAAATTATACATTATCTGAAGCTATTAAATTTTTAGAAAATATTATGTCTCAAGTAGCACCAGATAAACAAATTGCATGGAAAGGAAAATCTGAAGAGTTAAAAGAAACTAGTAACGAATTATATATTATTTTTGCATTAGCTTTACTAACTGCATATCTTGTAATGTCTGCAACATTTAATTCTTTTATTCATCCTTTTATAATTGTATTAACAGTACCTCTCGCAGTTTTTGGAGGACTTGTATTTATACAATTTCTTAACACCTCAATAAATATTTTTTCACAAATTGCTCTAGTAATCTTAATAGGAATATCTACAAAAAATAGTATCCTAATCGTCGATTATACTAATCAATTAAGAACTAAAGGAAGAGAAATAGAAAAAGCTGTTAAAGAAGCTTGTAGTTTAAGGTTCAGACCAATTATAATGACTTCTCTAAGTACTATGATAGCAATGATGCCCTTAGTAATTGGAAATATAGGACCAGGAGCTGGGGAAGGATCTAGGTTAGCTGTCGGAGCAACAATTTTAGGAGGAATGATAATTTCAACATTCTTCACTCTATATGTAACACCATCAATGTATTTAGCATTAGCAAAAAATACTAAAAGAATTGATGCAGTAGATATTGAACTTAAAAAACAGCTATCTAAAAAATAATATATTTATTTCTATTTAAAGAATTTTTACACTTAGATAATTGTTTTTTATAAATATTAGATTGTTTTTCAACTTTTTTAGCTAAACGAATAACTTTTTGATTTTTTTTATAATTTTTATAACCTCCCCACCCTTCATGATATGCGATATATTGTTTAAACGCATCTTTAAGTGATATTTTTAAAATTAAATTTGTTTTATTTGTATACCAACCAATAAAATCAACACTATCTTTAAATCTTGCTCTTGTTGCAAATTTATTTCCTGTTTCATTTTTATATTGTTCCCAAGTTCTCTTTACTGCTTGAGAATATCCAAAAGAACTTGATGGTCGTTTAAAGGGTATTAACTTAAATATTTTCTGCCTTGGTGGTTTTGCTAAACTATTAAAATCTGATTCCATTTTTATTATTGCCAATTGAATATTAATTGGAGTTCCCCATTTTTGCTCTACTTTTTTTGTGTGTTTATACCAAAAATATTTTTTATCAAATATTTCACAACTATTATAAGTATTTTGAGGAATTGATGAACAAGACGTAAAAAATAAACAAAAAATAATTAAAAATTTATTTAAAGATTTTAAATCCATTTATCTATTTTTAAAATATTGATAAAATTTAAATACCAGAAAAACTAATAATACTCCAAAAAAATTTCCAAACAAATCTGAATATTCAAAATTTCTTTTTGGAATTATTAAATGACAAAACTCTAAAAATAATGAAATAGTAAATAAATAAATAAATAATATTCTTTTTTTTTCAAATGAAAAAATTCCTAAAATAGTTAAATTTAAAAAAATATATAAATGATTAGATGAAATGATAAAATTCTCAGTTAACTGTGGTTGCTTTTGAAAATCACCATAAACTACCCATCCCAAGATACTTCCTGGAAAAAGATATAAAATAATCAATATTATATTGAAAATATGAAAAGGTATTTTTGTTAATAACAATATTTTTTTCATTTAACTAACATATTTTTTTTTATATTAAATTAACTGTAATAAAAATGAGTTATTTGATTCTTATTAGACATGGACAAAGTACCTGGAATCTAGAAAAAAAATTTACTGGATGGGTAGATGTAGATTTAACAGATAATGGTAAATTAGAAGCAAAAAAAGCTGGAAATTTAATAAAAAATGAGAATATAAAAATTGACTATTATTTTTCTTCATTACAGCTAAGAGCAATTAATACACTAGAGCTAATTCAAGAAATTTTAAAAGATAATAAAAGCTTTAAAAAAGCATGGCAACTAAATGAAAGACACTATGGAGAACTAACTGGTCTAAATAAAACAGAGATGAGTGAAAAATTAGGAAAAGAAAAAGTATATCAATTTAGAAGATCATGGGATCTTAGACCTGATCCTTTAGATATAGATAGCCCATTTCATCCTTCAAATATTAGTGCTTATAAAGAAGTTCCGAATAAAAATATTCCAGATACCGAATCTCTTAAAGATACTTATATAAGAGTGACAAATTATTATGAAAATGAGATTAAAAATTATTTAAATAAAGGAAATATATTAATTGCTGCACATGGTAATTCAATAAGAGCTCTATGCAAATATTTATTTAAACTAGATGAAGTTCAAATATCTAAACTTGAAATTCCAACAGGAAATCCTTTATTGATAGAATCAAATAATAATGAAATAAATAAATGTAGATATCTAGATAAAAATCGTGCTAAAGATCTTTTAGTTTTTTAAAAATTTCTAAGTCAGTAAGATGATAAAAATCTAGTTTACTTTCAAAACCATTTAATTTTTTTGATTTAATTAAATTTTTCCAAATTTTAGAAATTGAAAAAATATTTAATTCCTTTTTTTTAAAAACATTTCTATTCATAATTTGACAACCTATATAAATATAGTTTTTATTTGTTTGATTATTAATTAAATTATTTTCTAAATTAAAATCTCCCTTTAAACTCTTATCAAAACTTAAATCTTTATTTACTAACATAAGTATATTTTCTGATTTTTGAGAAAAATAAAAATTAATCATTGATTTTATTTCTTCTATATATCTATTTTCCCACAACGTATCTGGATTAAATACTAAAAAATTTTCTTCTTTTGAATTATTCATCATATTTAATATACCACCCCCTGTATCTAAAATTTTCTCTCCTTCGTCTATTATCTGAATATCTATTTTATAATTATGTTTTTTTAAAAAATCATAAAAGTGATCTTTTAAATAATAGGTATTTATTAAAATTTTTTTAATACCTAAATTAATATTCAAATTGATACAATTTTCTAACAAAGTTAAATTTTTTAATTTTAAAAGTGGTTTAGGAATTTTTAATGTAATTGGGTTTAGCCTTTTTCCAAAGCCTGCACAAAGAATTAATGCTGTATTTATATTCATTAAAATTATAATTTTTTATTAAATGTTTTTATTAATAAATTATTTAAATTTTTAAATAATTTATTATTATTTGTTCTTAATTTAATTAAACTCCAAGCAGAAGGTATAAGCTTCAAATATTTTCTTTTATTATCTCTAACTGCCAGTCTAGTAAATATTCCTATGATCTTTAAATTTCTTAAAACAGAGATTATCTTAAAATCATTTGTAAATTTCTTAATATTTAATTTTTTTTGTTCTTTAATAAATAATCTAAAAATTTTTTCTTTTAATTTTGGAGTTGTTTTAAATCTTACATCATCAATTAATGAAGCCAAATCGTAAGCTTTGTTTCCAATTAGAGCATCTTGAGTGTCAATAACTCCAATCTTATTTTTAATTATCATCATATTTGAAACATGAAAATCTCTATGAACAAATACATCATTTTTTAACTGAATTTTTTTAGCCAATTTCATAATAATTTTTGCATATTCATTTTTAAATATTGAGTGTTTTTTTTTAGATAGCTCTTTATAAGCATACCAATTTGAAAAAAGCTTGGCTTCCTCAAGTAATATTTTTGTATCATAATTTGGAATAAAATATTCCTTATTATTAAAATTTTTAATTTTTTTATCTTTTATCAATTGTATTTTTTTAAGAAGAAAAATTATTTTTTTAAAAATTAAAAACTGATTAATTTTTTTTTTTTTAAATATTTCACTTATTCTTTGATTTCCAAAATCTTCAATTTCTATAAAATTTTTAGAGTAATTTTCACTTAATAATCTTGGAGCTAAAATATTATTTTTAATTAAAATTTTATTTATAGCATCATATATAAGAAGATTTTTTTTTTTCTCTTTTTTTGCATAAACTATTATCGATGATTTGTTATTTCCTTTTTTTCGAAAAAAAGTTCTAAAAGATGCATCACCTTTTATTATTTTCAACTTTTTGGACAAGATCATTTAGTTTATAATTTTTATATATCTATTTTGATAATTGTTTTCGTACTCAAACAAAAGTTTTAAAATTTGATCTGGATTTTTTTCAATTTTTTGAGGCCATTCAACTATAAAAATAGATTTTTTTTTATTATCAAACAAATTTAAATTTTCGATTTCTTTATAAGATTTTAATCTAAATAAATCATAGTGTTTAATTATTAAATTTCCAACAACATATTCATTTATAATATTAAATGTTGGACTAGTAACTTGTGTTAATTCTTCATTATTATTTTTTTGGAATTCATTAATCAAATATTTTGCAAAAGTTGTTTTGCCAACACCTATTTCTCCATAAAGATATAGTACATCACCTTTTTTAAGATTACTTTTTAGTTGTTTAGCAACTTCTTCTGTTTTTTTTTCTGAGGATATATCTAACTTATTTCCTTTAGTAGCGATAAGCATTTGGTTTGAATGGACCTTCTACATCTACACTTATATAATCTGCTTGTTCTTTAGATAGTTTTGTTAATTTTGCACCAACTTTTTTTAAATGCAACATAGCTACTTTTTCATCTAAATGTTTTGGAAGAACATATACTTTATTTTCGTAATTCTTATGATTATTCCAAAGTTCTATCTGAGCGATTACCTGGTTTGTAAATGAAGCACTCATTACAAAACTAGGATGACCAGTTGCGCATCCTAAATTTACAAGTCTTCCCTCTGCTAACAAAATAATTCTTTTTCCACTTGGTAATTCTATTTCATGTACTTGTGGTTTAACCTCAGACCATTTATAATTTCTTAAAGCTTCAACCTGAATTTCATTATCAAAATGTCCTATATTACAAAGTATAGCTCTATCCTTCATATTTCTCATGTGATCTGCTGTCACAATATCTTTATTTCCAGTAGCTGTTACAACTATATCAGCTTTATCAATTACCTCTTCCATTAAAACTACTTCATACCCTTCCATTGAGGCTTGAAGTGCACAAATTGGATCTACCTCAGTGACTAAAACTCTTGCCCCGCTTTGTCTTAACGAAGCTGCACTTCCTTTGCCAACATCACCAAACCCAGCAACAATTGCTACTTTTCCTGACATCATAACATCTGTTGCTCTTCTAATTCCGTCCACCAAACTTTCTCTACACCCATACAAATTATCAAACTTTGATTTTGTGACTGAATCATTAACATTAATTGCTGGAACCAATAATGTTTTATTTTTTTGCATTTTATTTAAAGCTTTAATTCCAGTTGTTGTTTCTTCTGAAACTCCTTTAACATCTTTTAATAAATCTTTGTATTCGTTATGCATAATAGCTGTTAGATCACCGCCATCATCTAATAACATATTCGGTTTCCAATCTTTTTTTTTTTCAATAGTTTGCTTTATACACCAAACGTATTCCTCTTCTGTTTCACCCTTCCAAGCATAAACAGGTATGCCAGCTTTAGCTATTGCTGCTGCAGCATGATCTTGTGTTGAAAAGATATTACACGAAGACCATCGAACATCAGCACCTAAATGAACTAATGTTTCAATTAATACTGCAGTTTGAATTGTCATATGAAGACAACCAATTATTCTGGCGCCATTTAGGGGTTTTTTGTCTCGATATTCCTCACGTAAAGCAATTAATCCTGGCATTTCACTTTCAGCTATAGATATTTCTTTTCTTCCAAAATCAGCTTGGGATATATCTTTTACTTTAAAATCTTCCATGTCAAATTTTCTACAACAAAATTCGATTTAATCAATAAATCTTTAAGGTTTTGGAAATATAATTTCTAAATTAGCACCTTTCTTATCAAGTCTATTTTTAGCATTAATTGAAGCCTTATGAAGTTCAACTAGATTTTTTACAATGTTTAGTCCTAAACCTGAGTGCTGACCAAATTTATCAGGTCTGTTGCTGTAAAATCTTTTAAATATTTTAGAAGTATCTTTCTCTTTAAAACCTTCTCCCTCATCATTAACATTTATAACAACCTGATTATCTATATTTTTAGAAATCTTAACTTCAATATTTGTATTATCTTCACTAAAAGAAATTGCGTTATCAAGTAAATTTGCAATTATTTGTTCTACTCTATTTTCTATACCACTTATTGTATAATTTTTATTATTATCATTAATACATGAAATATTTATTCCTCTCTTAACTTGATAGATGTTATTATAATCATCAACGACTGATTGAATAATTGGAAATATATTAAATTTTTTAAATTTCTCTTTTGAAAGAGCAACTTCATCTTTTAACATTTGAGAATAATCTGTAATTAATCGCTCAATTCTTTGAACATCATGACTTAGAATACTAACTAATTTTAATTTTTGATCTGAGTCTTTAGCATCATGAAGAATTTCAGATGCGCTTTTAAGTGATGCCAATGGGTTTCTAATTTCATGAACAAGATCAGTAGAAAAATTTTCTGCATTAGAAATTCTTTTTTGAAGCTCCAAAGTCATATCATCAAGAGAGTTCGTAAGAAGTCCCAATTCATCGTTTCTAGATTTTAATTGTTCAATATTAATTTTTTTATTATCTTTATTTTTAATTTGTTTCGTATAGCTAACTAAATTCTGTATTGGTTTTAAAAAATATCTATTTAAAACATATGAAAATATAAGAATAACAAGTCCTACAGCAAAAGCCGTTCTAATTATAAATGTTTTTCTTTCGTCAATTGCAGCTTTAACGTCATTGGCATTTTCAGTAATTGCAATATAACCAGTATTTTTCTTGTCTTTAAAAACATTTTTTATTGTTGTTAATTTAAAATTATTAAATTCGTCTTGAATAAAAGTGTAGTGTTTTCCAAAATTTTTTGAACCTGCATAATTATAAAGAATATCTTTTAAAGATACCAAATTATCATTTCCAATATTTATATTTTTTTTCTCAATAATTTCTTTATTTTTTTCATCATTTAAAGTCTCTAGTTCAATAATATCTAGTCTTGAAGAAAATGATCTTGGATCAAGATCTAAAGTATCAGTGTCACCTATTAGTTCTAAATTGTTATTAAAAAATATTACTCTATCAAGATTTTGGAATATAAACCTTGTTGAAAATAAAAAACTTCTAATATCTTCCTCATTAAATTTTATCTCTAAAGTATTAAGGTTTTCAATTGTATTATTGATTATTTCTATATGATTAGATGATTTTTTTTTAATTAAATTTGGTTGAATATTTTTAAGGTATAAAAAAGTGAATAAACCGATAATTGTAAAAAAAATAAAATTTATAAATAAAAACTTTTTTAAAATAGATAAATTTTTAATAAAATTACTCAGCATTAACTAACGTTCCATCTATATCCACTTCCATATCTAGTTTCTATAGCTGAAAATTCAGGATCTACTTTTTTAAATTTTTTTCTAATTCTTTTTACGTGACTATCAATTGTTCTATC
>MDTE01145975.1_pt1 | contig 10849 bp, 9 predicted proteins | sample 811231 | NCBI WGS metagenome assembly MDTE01 (sample SAMN05326651, study PRJNA326480) | marine metagenome | isolation source: seawater | place: Indian Ocean: Red Sea | collected 2010 | reverse complement strand
CGTTACAAGGCAGTGCGGGTGGCGGGGCGGTATTTCGTCGACGGCAAACTCGATCTCGACATGTCCTTCGACCAGTTCGCCGAGATGCGCAACGCCATGCAGCACGAGGGGTTCACCGCCGATGAGGCCGCGCAGAAGGTGGAGATTCGCCAGACCATTTTCGGGGCCGTTTCGCCCGATGGTCTGCGCTGGACCCCACTCGAAGAGCCGCTGCGAGATCTGGGCTCGCGGACGCTCGACGGCGAGTACTACGTCATCTACGACGAGGACAAAGGCGAGTATGTCGCCTACCACCGTGGCCATCTGGAGCGTCGGCGGGCGGTGCGCCGCAGCACCGGAAAGAGCTTCGACGAATGGTCAGAGCCACAGTTCGTTTTCATGCCGGACGGTCAAGATCCGATCGACGCCGATGTCTACGGATCGGGCTACGTGCGCTATCCCGGTAAGGTGGCCGGCGCCTCCGGGACCGGTGGAGGTCACCCCGCCGGGGGGGACACAAGCGACAACGGCGGCATATACAGCGGCCGGCTGCACCTGATGTTCCTGCCGTTCTACCACCGCACAACCTCGACCGTAGATGTGCAGCTGGCGACGAGTCGGGACGGCCTGCTGTGGAGCCGGCCCGAGCGCGTGCCCATCATCGAACGGGGCGAGTACGAGTGCGTCTATTCGCGTCGAGACCTGGTGGCACTCACCGACGAAGAGTGGGGCCTGCCGTTCCAGGGCACCCACCATCGCCACGACTTCAAGACCTACGACAGCGACAACGACCCATATCAGGCCGAGACCAGCTCCATCGAGTGGCGCTGGGCGCTGTGGAAGCGGGACCGGCTGGTGGCGCTCGAGGCGCAGGCTGAAGCCCGCTTCACCATGGTGCAGAAGAAGTGTAGCGGTACCGAGATGCGCCTGAACTACGAGACCGAGAAGGGTGGCTGGGTACGAATCGAACTCGTAGAGCCGCCGGTCACCCCGCCCACGCCCGTGGAGGCCTTTCCCGGGTACGGGCTGGATGATGCCGACCCCCTCGTCGGCGACGAGCTGTCGCGGGTGGTAACCTGGAACGGCCGCTCGGATCTGTCGGAGCTGAAGGGACAGAACGTGTCCATCCGCATCCACATGGCGCGGGCCCGGCTCTATTCCCTCTTCATCTGAGCTCTTGATCTGCAAGGGATTTTGCCCTTTCCCTCCGCGAGGATCACACGAAAAACACAGATCATCATGGATGAGTTCGGCACTCGACTGGCTGGGTAACTATCTGCTGGTCGGCGGACTGACCCCGGGACAGGTGGTGCGTATCGAGTTCCCGCTGGTCGAGACGGTGGAGAAGCACACGGAAAAGACCTATGGCCTGGAGTACCTGTAGGCTGCAGGGTAATACACTAGTCGATATCTCGCCGCGCCCTGACGCGCCGGCCTGTGACGATATGGCGTCAGACGATGGGAGTCAGTACGCAGTCAACAAGGGGTACCCCCTGTACCTGCGGGACGTTTACAGAGCGACCGGGGCACCACTGCAGACAGTGGAGCGCTATGTGGCGCCGCGACTGATCTGAGTATGCACTCGGTCCGGAGAGTGGCTTATGCGCTTGGGAAGATTCCGATTTACTAGATGGAGGATCTAGCGCGCTGCGTTTTACACCTCGACTCCGACCAATACTGCTCGCTGAGAAGCACCTGTATCACACGACCCAAACCCCACCGGTATCAAAAACCGAGGCCTGAGTGCTAGCCAATAGACGACGGCTTTGGATTTCCCGTACTTTCATTCATCCTTCGATACATCTACAGGTAGATGGAGACAGCTGGCGGCGTCTTTGGTATGATGGATCCGGTGTGTCGCCTTTTGGTAGTCCTCAGGTCGCGCCCAGGCAATCTCGTCGACGAAGGTCTGCGGGTTCCGGTCGTAAAGCGGAAACCAGGAGCTCTGGATCTGCAACATGATGCGGTGACCAAGGCGGAAGGTGTGGTTCACCTGCGGCATGGGCACGCGATAGGGCAGGACTTCTCCGGACGGAATTGGGCAGGCCTTTTCGAAGCTCTCGCGGTAGCGCCCGCGCAGGATATCGCCGGAGATCATGAACTGAAAGCCGCCCATCTCGGGCTGAGCAGGAACCTCGTTCGGGTAGAGGTCGATGAGTTTGACAACCCAGTCCGCATCAGTACCCGTGGTCGAGGCGAAGAGTGTGGCTGCCAGCTCTCCGCGCAGGGTGATCGGTGCCACGAGCGGATCGCTGATGAAGGTGATGACATCCGGTCGGTCGGAGAAAGGACGCTGGTCATCAACGAGCCAGCGCCCCCAGGTCGAGCCGCTGGACCCCATGTTCCGGATGGGGCGCTGGCGATAGGGAACGGGCTTGGCGGGATCGGAAACGTACTCGGTGAAGGATTCATCAACGGCGGCAGGCTCGAAGTCCAGGCGACCATCGGGATGCAGGTAGATCGCCGTCGATTCGAGACGATCCTCGGGCGGCCAGGCCGCGAACTCGCGCCATGTGGTCCGACCGGTGTCGAAGGCCAGAACGGGGGGCAGCGGCTCGGCGGGCCGCTGCCCTTTGAGATGGTGATCCCAGAAGGGCTTGAGCATCCCGTCGCGAAACTGTTTCGACGTATCCGCATCCCATCGCAGGCTGCCAAGCGAGGAGCCGTCCCCGGTGCTCTGGCCATGACACCACGGACCAATCGCGAGATGGGTCCTGCGCGCACTCCGGTCGCGACGGATCATCGCGGCGTGGCTGGCCAGCGGTCCGTAGATATCCTCCTGGTCGAATAGGCTGTGGACGGTGAGAACGGGCACCTTACGCGAAACTTTGGCCAGCTGGCGGTCGAGGGCCTGGTCCTGCCAGTAATCGTCGTAGACGGGATGAGCAAGAAGACGCTTCCAGGCGGAGAGCCTGTCGAGTCCGTATCGTCGGCCGAGTTCGCCGACGGAGCCTGCCTCGAGGACCGCGGTGTAATGATCGTAGTAGCCCCAGGGGATCGCGTGCTTGGCGTTCTTCGTGGAGGTCTGGCGGTAGACATAGTCCATCATCGCGGTCCGAAACGCACCGTGACGGTAGAAGTCGTCGCCGATCCAGGAGTCGACCATCGCGTTGACCGGGACGGCTGCCTTGAGCGCGGGATGTGGCTCGAGAAGGGCCATCAGGGTGAGCAGTCCGTCGTAGGAAACGCCCGTGATGCCAACGCGGCCGTTGTTGTCCGGCACGTTCTTGACCAGCCAGTCGACAGTGTCCCAGGCGTCGGTCGTCTGATCGACCTCACCGCTGTTATACGGTCCGCGAGGCGGCATGGTCATAATGTATCTGCCCTTCGAGCCATAGCGACCCCGAACGTCCTGATAGGCGCGGATATAACCATCGCGCACGAGGTCTTCGTCGGCCACAGGCAGATTCATCGCGATGTCCGGACTGGATGTGCGAGAGGCGCGACCCCCAGCGTTGTACGGGGTGCGCGTCAGAATGATGGGCATTCGACCCCGTACGCCTCGCGGCACGAAGATGATGGTGAAAAGCTCAACGCCGTCGCGTGCGGGGATCTTCGCCTCGATACGGGTGAAGTTGTGCGCGTCCGTTTCGGTTTTGAAACTGCGCGGGATATCGCTCGTGCGAGCGAGGTCGCCGGATGTCGCTTTCCTCTTGGCCATTGCTTACTCCCTCATTGCGCACACCTGATTCCATGTGGATCTACTCGATCCTCCTAAATTCCTAGTCGACTCCCTCCTACCCTGCCTAGACGCTGGCTCGTGCACATTCGATTCGACCTGGGAACTTGGGGGCATGCTCTAGCAGGTAGGAAGTATAGGAAATCCAAAGCCATCCGCGCTGCTCTCGGCGGGATACCGGCGCTGGCCCCCTATCCGTAGCGACCCTCGATATAATCGGCGGTCTCCTGCTGCTCGGGGGTGACGAACATATCCTCGGTCTTGCCGTGTTCGACGACCTTGCCCAGCAGCATAAAGACGCATTCCTCGCTGGCCCTGCGCGCCTGGGCCATGTTGTGGGTAACGATGAGGATGGAGTACTGGCCCCGCAATTCCCAGATCAGTTCTTCGACTGCCTCGGTACCCTTGGGATCCAGTGCCGAACAGGGCTCATCCATCAGCAGCACGGCGGGCTTGACCGGTAAGAGTCGAGCGATGCACAGCTTTTGCTGTTCCTCGAGCGAGAGATCGGTAGCCTTATCCCCCAGCTTATCCTTGACCTTGTCCCACAGCAACACCTGGCGCAACGCGTCCTCCGCGATCCCATCCTGTTCCTCCTTCGAGCCGTGCTTTTTATTGTGCAATTTGTGGCCGAAGAGCACGTTGTCGCGGATCGATATGGGCAGGGGGTTGGGGCGCTGGAAGACCATGCCGATTTGCTTGCGCACCTGTACGAGTTCGACCGCGGGATCGTAGACGTTCTGGTTCATTACTTCGATGGTGCCGTCGATGCGCACATAGCCGAGCCGCTCGTTAATGCGATTGACGCTGCGCAGCAGGGTCGATTTGCCACAACCCGATGGACCAATGAGCGAAGTGATGATCCCGTGTTTAATATCGAGATCGACATCGAAGAGGGCCTGGAAATCCCAGTACCAAAGATTGAGTTGCTTGGTGCGGATAGCGTATGGGGATGGACTCTTGGTCATTTCCATGGATTCTCGGTGCGTATAGGTTGTGTGGCTAACCGAATTTCCCTTCGATATAATCCCGGGTGCGCGGGTCTTTGACCTCCCCGGTGAAGAGGTCCTCGGTTTCACCGAGCTCGACGCATTCGCCCTCGAGGAAGAAGGCCGTGCGGTCGGCCAGGCGCCGGGCCTGCTGGACCAGGTTGGTCACCAGAATAATGGTGATCTGGCTCTTCAATTCCCTGAGCACATCCTCGATCCGCATGGTGGTCACCGGGTCCACCGCGATGGAAAATTCGTCTAGCATCAAGAGATCCGGGTCTTGCGACAGGGCCCGGGCGATGGTCAGGCGCTGTTGCTGACCGCCCGAGAGCATGCTGCCCAATGAATCCAACCGATCCTTGACCTCGTCCCATAGCGCGGCCCGCGTCAGGCAGCGTTCGACAACCACATCCAATTCGGCTTTGTCGCGGACCCCCGACAGACGCGGCGCCAGGGCGACGTTGTCGTACACGCTCAGCGGCAGACCCACCGGCAGTGGAAAAACCACGCCGATACGGCTGCGCAGCGAGTACAGATTGCGCCAATGACGGGTGTCGCGACCATCGAAGCGGACCACGCCATCGACGTGCATATCGACATTGAACTCGTCCATGCGATTGAGGGCCTTGAGGAACGAAGTTTTGCCCGCGTTGGCCGGACCGATGATGCCGAAGATCTCGTGCTCGCGCACATCCAGCTCGACATTGCGCAGGACCACCGAATCCCCATAGCGGATCGTCAGTCCCTCTACCGCCAATTTGAGCGGCGTGTCTACCACTTTTTGCGACCTCGTAGATACATGCGCAGGGCAATGGAGAGGCTGTTCATCACCAGCACCATGCCAATCAACACCAGAGCGACGCCATAGGGCAGCTCTTCCGGAACCCCGGGAACCTGGGTCGAGACGACGAATAGGTGTAACGACATCGCCATGGTCTGGTCGAAAATGCCTTGCGGCAGGAAGGGCGTGAAAAACACCGCGCCAGTGAACATGATCGGCGCGGTCTCGCCCGTCGTTCGCGAAACTTCGAGAATCACGCCGGTGAGAATGCCGCTGACCGCGTTGGGCAAAACCACGCGGCGGATGGTCTGCCAGCGAGTAGCACCCATATTCCAGCAGGCCTCGCGGAAGGCCAGGGGCACCGCCAGCAGCGATTCGCGGGTCGCTACGATCACCACCGGCAGCGTCATAATCGCCAGAGTCAGACTGGCGGCCAGGATCGAGGTCCCGAAATCAAAAAACAATACGAAGGCGCCGACGCCGAAAAGGGCGTGGACGATGGAGGGCACCCCGGCCAGGTTGATGATCGCGAGATTGATCATCCGCGTCAGCCAGTTGTCGGGCGCGTATTCGCTGAGATAGACTGCCGCCGCCACGCCCAGGGGCACCGAGATCAGCAGCGCGACCGTCACCAGCCAGACGGTGCCGATCAGCGCGGGGAAAATGCCCCCGGCCGTCATGCCGTCAACAGGATTCTGCAGTAAAAAGTCGATCGACAGCACCGACCCGCCTTTGTAGGTCAGGGTGGCCAGAATGAGCAGCACCGGAAGGATGAGCAGGCCGGTCATGACCCCGAAGAGCAAGCGGAAGAGCGTCTGGATCCGGGCATTTCTGACATTGAGGTCAGTCGTCTCGAACATGGCCTTTAGCTCTCGCGGATCCCGCGCACGATCAGATCGGCGCAGAGATTGATGAAAAAGGTGATGACAAACAGAAAAATACCGATGGCGAATAGCGCCTGATAGTGTTCCGAGCCCACCGCAGTCTCGCCCAACTCGGCGGCAATGGTCGCCGTCAGCGCGCGAACCGCATCGAAGAGCCCCTCGGGGATATTAACCGAGTGACCGGTCGCCATCAGTACTGCCATGGTCTCACCGAAGCCCCGTCCGACACCTAGGAGCACCGCACCCAACAACCCGTTCTTGGCCGCTGGCAACACGACCCGCACGATCATCTGCCAGCGGGTAGCACCCATGGCTTCGGCCGCCTCGCGGAAGCGGTCGGGTACGGCTTTGAGAGCATCCTCGGCGATCGAGGTCATGATCGGAGCGGCCATCAGGCCGAGGATGACCCCGGCATTGAGCACATTGAGCCCCACTGGCACGTCGAACCACTCGATGATCAGGGGATTCATAATGCTCAAGCCGATAAAGCCCCAGACCACAGACGGAATCGCGGCCAAGAGCTCGACCAACACCTTGAGGAATTCGCGGGTTTTGCCGGTGGCGAATTCGGCGATGAAAATGGCGCCACCCAAAGAGAACGGGATGGCCACCACCATGGCCAGGCCGGTCACGCTGGCAGTGCCAGCCATCAGAGCCAGAATGCCGAACTCGGGAGCGTCTTCATCGCTGGGAAACCAGTAGGGCGTGAGGAAAAACTCGCCCCAGTCCATCTGCGCGATGAAGCCGTAACCCTCTTTGGTGATAAAGATAAAAATACCGATGATGAAGATAATGGCGGAGATGCCACAGATGAATACCAGCGCCTGAACCGCTTTGTCGACATACCAGTCCAGGTTGCGTCGATCGAGATCTTTGCCGCGAATCGCGTCGCTCAACTCAGGCGCCCCCTTCCCCACCGTGCAGGGTCGTCATCAACTCGTCAATAAGCGAGGCCAATGTCCGGTACAGGTCCTCGAACCTCCCATCGGAGGTGTCACCCACCTCCCATTCCAAGGCGATGGCGTGGAAGGGCACTACCTCCACGTGGGATTGAACCGTCCCCTGCAAACTGACAATCACGTGATAAGTGGCCACTTCGGCGGCCGGATCCAGTGCTTTGGGCGTCAGGGTCTTCAACTCGAAGCCGCGCTCGGCCATAAAGCGATCGAGGCCGGCATCCACGGTCGCAGCCGCCTGCCGACCGGCGGTCTCGTACTCGCCGTACTGCGGAAAGTTCTTGTGGGCAATCGCCTGCGCCATCGGCCCCAAGACGGAATTGTCCCCGTCGAGAAAAAGGATGCGGTAGGACTTGGGCGGCTTAGTCTGGCCGGTAACGGCGAATACGGCTTCCTCGCAAATGTTCTTGGCTTGGTCGACGACGCGGTCGAGCGAGTTGAAAACCACCAGATAGTTGAATAATTCCTGCACGCGGAGATTGCCCTCCGCTTCGGCGAGGTCGTCGAATACCGTGCCGAAACCTCGCGTCACTTGGTTGGCCCTGACAATGCCGCGTTGCGCACCATCGGCATCGCCTTGGGCGAAAGCCGCCACAGCCTGGTCCAGTACCTCGTAGGCCTCGTCGGCCATGCGCTGCATCCGCGCTTGGAAGGCATCGGCCGGGGGATGCCCGATCTGCACGGTTTCGCGGCAGATGTTCACCGCGTAGTCACCGATGCGTTCCAGTTCCAGATTGACCCGCATCACTGCCGAGACGAAACGCAAGTGCCCAGCGCCGGGCAGGTGTACGGCGAAAAAACTGTGGCATATCCGATCGAGCTCGCGGCTGGCGCGATTGATAGGGTGGTCGCCCAGGATAACCGCGTAGGCCAAGGCCGCATCGCCAGCCAACAGGGCACGGCCAGCATCGGCGAGCCCGGTTTGCACCGCTGTGGCCAGGTCCGCGAGTTCTTCGCTGATATGCGCCAGATCCTTTTCCAGGCGCGCCTCGTATTGGCTCATACCGATACCTCCGCAGGTTTTACCAGCGCCGGACTAGTTGCCGCACGACACGTCGCGTACCGAGGCATAGCCCTTGCCAAGAATAATGCACTGGCCCTCTTCGCTGTGGATCCAATCGAGATATTTTTTGATTTCGCCTTTTGGTTCGCCATTGGTGTACATAAAGAGCGGACGGGCGATGGGATAACTGCGGTCGGAAGCAGTCCCCACCGAGGGACTGACACAATCGCCGCCATCGGCCTTGTCGATGCAGGCCATCTTGATGTGGTCAGTGGTATAAGCCAGACCGCTGTAGCCGATGGCGCAGGGCGTCTTCTCGACCAGGTCGACCACGTCTTTCGAGCCGTGCATATCCAGAGTACCCTGGCGGTACTTACCCTTTGACCCGAGCACGGCTTTCTTGAAATAAGCATAAGTGCCGGAGTTGTTCTGGCGGCTAACGACCACGATCTCGTTATTTTTGCAGCCGGGCACCTCCACCCCTAAGTCGCTCCAGTTCTCGTATTCCTTACCACGGGCGTAGATCTTAGCGAGCTGTTCTATGCTCAGCGAATTTATAGGGTTGTCCTGATGGAGGAATACCGCCAACGCATCATAGCCGACCACGTGTTCAATCGGGGTCTGCCCGCGCTTTGTGGCCAGGTCGATCTCCTTCTTCTTCATTTTGCGGCTGGAGTTGGCGATATCGACCGTGCCGTTGATCATCGCGGCAATGCCGGTCCCCGAACCGCCGCCGGATACGGCAATGGCCACCTCCGGATCTTTCTGACTATAGGCCTCAGCCCAGGCCTGGGCGACGTTGACCAGAGTATCCGAGCCCTTGTTTTGGATGGCGGTGCGGGCTTGCACGTCCAGCGTCAGCACAATGTTGAAGAAGAGTGACAAGATGATTACGCGTTGGAGATTCATCAAGGGCTCCTTGCCGGGAGATCTGGTTTGCGATGGGAGATTGCTGATTATTGCAGTTTTGTTACGGCGAAAAAGTATATATTCTAAAGCAAAAAGGCGCAAACGGATCCACGTCAATCAGCAATCCCTGAAGTGTCTCTTAATAATTTCTTAAAATTGTCGATTATGGCAACCAAGTCGCAAAAACGAGAGCTTGCACAACTGGACGTCGTTCTACCTGTTCGGCAGCAGCGACCGCTTTTTGGTCCACGCCCAGCGGAAATTCGATTTCATCAATGAACAGGTGAGCCAGCACGGCACCGGACATGGCTACCCCATGGTGGTGCAAGAATACCAGCCGGGCGACGACCGGACTGCAACGGGGTACCGAAAGGTGCTGATCCAGGCGGAGGGAATCGGAAAACAGGTGTTCGGTCAAGGTCGACGGGGCTTGCGGGGATGTTCCGGTCAGTGATAAGGGCCGGGGATTAGGGCTGGCCTCACCATTCGGTAAAACATTAATAATCAACCTATTAGAAGGAGAAAGTAGGACTGCCGTGTCGCAGCAATCGGAACTGAACGAGGCCGCTCAATATATTGCTTGCGGAAACTTGGAGGCTTTCCGCGCTCTGCTCGAGAAAAATAGAGACCGCGTGGTAGAGCGCGGCAACGAGTTACTCAACGCACTCGCCTCCACAGATATAGAGCACGAAACTCACCCGGAGATGGTCCGACTACTCGCAAAAATCGGCGTTGATTTGGAGCCTCGTCGGAAACTGCCTCCAGTGCGATCTGCTGCTAGCTTGGGCAATGTTCGCGTGTTGGGGGCGCTGCTCGAATCCGGTGCATCCCCGGACGGCTGGCACGGCGACCTGCGGTCGCCTCTTGCCGAAGCCATTTACTGGAATAATACCGCTATCATCCGACTGCTCCTCAACCATGGGGCCGCGATTTCGGAACTCCGCACAGCCGCTGGCACGGGAATGATGGATCGCCTGAGCGAATTAATGGAATCAAAAATACATGAGCGTCACGTTCGAGACGAGGCGTTCGTCTATGCTTGCCGAAACCATCGCTTCGAGGCCGCCGAGTTCATGCTGAAAAACGGGGCCTGTGTGAATGCCCGAGAGCCGGGAGACTGGCAGCCAAAGGGGCAGTGCGCGACCTGTCTTCATCTGGCGTGCAGTAGAGGAGATCGAGAAATCGTTGTGTTTCTCTTGCAACACGGCGCGGACCTCGCCATCAGGGATGACTTGTGGAAAGCGACAGCCCTGGGCTGGGCGGAACACAACGAACAAGAGGAAATCGCCAGATACCTGCGGAGTCAGAGGGCACCATTATAAATGGAGCCTTACCCGGATGAAATCGCGCTTCTAAACAGTCATTGTCAGTGCGTTGCTTGAGTCCGAAGCGCTAGCGAAAAAGCAAGCGACCGAGGCCGGGCGGCTATTTGCTCGACGTACCGACGCCTGACCCGATCGAAAACCCACCTAGTATTATCGCCGTTGAAGTTTATTCTATACCCTCAGTGATGCGACACACCCGTGAAGCTAAGCGAAAAGTTTCCGAGGCTGAACTGAATGGGTTGGTTTTCTAGGGAGCTATTTCCCACTCCGCCGAAGGTGCCATCTTGAAGTGATCGAAATCCTTTGTATTGACCGAATAAGACAAGCGCGTTGGCGATGAAACT
>MDTE01137977.1_pt1 | contig 10849 bp, 7 predicted proteins | sample 811231 | NCBI WGS metagenome assembly MDTE01 (sample SAMN05326651, study PRJNA326480) | marine metagenome | isolation source: seawater | place: Indian Ocean: Red Sea | collected 2010 | reverse complement strand
TGGCGATGTGACCATTTTTAACCTGGAAGGCAGGGGTGTACAGGGCAGACCAGATTTGTTCGTTTTCGCTGGCAGGGCAGGAGGAAACGATGAGCCCATTGGGCACGGCCGCCAGCAGGTGACAGTTTAGATCGGGGTACTGGGCGCCGTGGGGGGCTATGGGGGTGTGAAAAGCCTGTGCCAGGGCGGCGAGTCGCAGGCCGCCGGTAAACCCGCCTCCTGCCAGGATATCGGTCTGCACTACCTGAAGGGCACCCTCTTCGAGAAGTTTTCTGACGCCGTAGAGGGTGCCCTCGCCCTCGCCGCCGACGACCAGGGAGCTGGTGGCCGCCTGGACCCTGCGCATGTAGTGCGCTTCGTCGTCCTGGCGCACCGGTTCCTCTATCCAGTAAAGCTGGTAGGGTTCCAGGCGACGGACGGTCTCTATGGCTTCGTCGCCGTCCCAGGCGTGGTGTACATCAATCATCAATTTCCTGTCCATGCCGATCAATTCGCGGGAGCAGCGCACCCGCTCGACCACGGCGGCGGGATTTTCGGCCAGATACATGTGGATTTTTATGGCGTCGTAGCCCAGGTCGGCGAATCCTTTGACCTTGGCCGCAATGCCCTCGGGGGACTGGTCCGGGGCACTGATGTAGCCGGCGCCGTCGGCGTAGGCAGGCACGGCGTCGCGGTAGCCCCCGAGAAGGCGCCAGACGGGTTGTCCGCAGGCCTTGCCGTAGAGATCCCACAGGGCCACATCCAATGCCCCTATAGAGGTCATGGCGCCGCGTCCAGGGCCGCGCCAAACCGCTTCGTACATCTGTTCCCATAGCTGCGAAATTTGGCGCGGGTCACGGCCGCAAAGAAGGGGCGCCAGATGGCGTTCAATCACCTGGGGGTCGCCGCCGCGGCCCATGCCCTGCAGCCCCTCGTCGGTGTGGATGAGAACGATGCTCCACTCCCGATTTGATGCTCTTTCGGGGGGGCCTATGGGACGTCTTATAATCAGGTTTTCTACCTTGGTGATACGCATGGGAATCTCCTCTAAAGACCAGTGATGTGGCGGATATTCTGGGGCACTTTGCGCAGCCAGGCCAGGTGGGCCAGGGCGTTGTCGCCACCGGCGTAGCGCTCCATAAGCTGCGTTTTCTCCCCCTCGGTCGCCTGTAGTAGCTCCATAAAACGATCGCAGACAAGATCTACTTCGGCATCGCTCATCTCAATGGCGTCGATCATAATATAGCCCTCTTCCACGTGGTGGGCCCGCAGTCTTATCGAAGGGGTCCCATCGGCCAGGGCGCGAGAAAGGGCCTCGGCGCTGAGGCCGGCTTGCAGGGGATCTACATCCATGCGGGCGCGGCTGAAGGGGTTGCCATTCGGGTCCGGCTCCACGCTCATCTTTATGCCGCCGATGTCCTCCAGACGAGCGATGATGTGGAACATCTTGCGGTCCTGCTCGGCCCGCCACGCTTCCACGTCCATGCCCATGCGGTGTTCAAGCGCGGCCAGCGCCCCCAGAATTCCCTCTTTGCCGACTTTCATCGGTCGTCCGATGCCCCGGTTCTGGAGCACCACGGCCTGCACCAGATCGCGGCGCCCACAGACGATTCCCGCGGTAGTACTCGAAAGGTACTTGTGGCCGCTGCAAATGGCCAGATCCACTCCGGCGGCGATGATCTGGGGTATTTGAAAGGACTGTGCGGCGCCGTCCACAACCACCGGCACGCCGCGTTCGTGGGCGATGGCCACGGTCTGTTCCAGGGGAATGCAACCGTGGCGGATGGTGTGGTGCGAGACCACGAAGACGACGGCGGCGCTGCGTTCGCTGAGGGCGTGTTCCAGGTGGCTTTCCGAAGCGCCGTTGACGGTGCCGATTTCGACCACGCGGGCGCCCGCCAGGCGAATAGTCTGGGTCAGGGGGGCACCAAAGTTGACGGCGTGTCCCTTTTGCAGTACCACTTCGTCGGGCATGCCCGCGGAGTCGGGGAGCTGGGCTATTTTGCCGAGGTCGCTACCGCTCATACAGGCGGCTACGCCCAGGGTGATTCCGGCAGCGCTGCAGGCGGTCACGCAGCCCCACTCGGCCCCGGTAGCTGTGGCGATGATCTGGCCGGCGCGCTCCTGGAGTTCGTCCAGGTCAAAGAAGCAGGGCAGGGCTGCGTTCACCTGGGTGGCGATTTCGGGGAGTACGGCGGCCCCGGAGAGATGGGTCATTTTGCCGCAGGCGTTGACGATCCGGGAGAGCTGGTATTTTTCGTAGAGATCCATTGTAATCCTTTCGTCGTCGGCTTGTGTGTAGGGCATAAAAATCGAGCAGTATGGTGCAGGTTTGGGGATTGTATCCCAGCTGTTTTATGCAGCGCTGAAGTGCTCTTTCCCGATTTTCCTGCCCCGATAAAATGCCCGCGAGATCCGATTTTTCTTATCTTTATGCGGCGATCTTGCAAAATGTCGTCTAAGAAAAAATTCCTCTCCATTCCTTGCCCAATCTAAGGCTGCAAAGGCCGCCAAAAGCCGGATTGCGGTTACCGGGCCCAGGGGCGGTGCTTAGCGAGAGATTCAAGAATATAAAGTACATCGGCTTCCGCGGGCCATCGTTTTGGCAGAAGTTTTTTTGCCGGAGGCTTTCATCTTCACAGAGGAGCAAGCGGCATGATAAATTTCCCCCGTTCGACCTTTACCTGGAAAAGCAAGCCCTTCGAGCCGGATCCGCACTACCGCTACAGTGGTGGTTTTGTGGGCAAACCAGGACAAGCTTACCACGTCCGTTTTAATCTGGAGGCCAGTTGCGAGGTGCGCGACGTGGCAAGCGGACAGGTGAGCGAACTGTTTCTGGGGGCTCCTTGTCGTTCCGAATACACTATTGCAAAGCGGAATTTATTTCAGCTTCCAAGTGGCGAGTGGCGCATGGCCTTTAGCCGCAAACGCGGGTTGGGCATTGCCAGGCGGCCGAGCGATGAGGTTGAAGAAATAGCGGCGGTGGAGTTGGATGGAAAGTTTCCAGCGTACAAAATCGATATTCGTTCGTTCGCCGAGACCGAGGAATTAAACGAAGTGGGCGCCATTATCGAAGCGACGCTGAACAATGATTTAATCAATGCGCGTTCCACTTACCGCGACGCTGCCCGCGGCCTGGAGATTGCGGTGGAATATCCGGCTAATATTATCAATCTCAACGAGGCCGATGGGGAATTCCAAATTTGTACCGGTCCGGTTCTGCTGCCGGATCTGGCGACCTGGGATGGCTGCGATGTACAGCGGGTTTTTGTGGCCCATGTAGCCATCTCCCGGTTCGACCGGGTGGAATTCATTCTGCGCCGGGAGGTCGAGGTCGCCGAGGGCGAAAGAGAATGGCTGGACAAAGCGCGGGGCCGCGATCGCCTGGAATTGCACGATCCCGAAAACCCACCACCGGGGTATCCGCCCTCGCGGCCCCGTCCAACGGTGTATAATGAGCTCTGGGATCTGGAGGCGACCAACGTGGTACTGCGCACCGGCAATGGTTAGAAAGCGCTTTCGGGCAGGCGTTTAATAAGGGGAAAAGCCTGAAGATCCGACCATAAAGGCAACGCGGTCCGCAGGTCGTATGCGCGCCGGGGCTCAGCCCACACCTGCCGACTTGCCTACGCTACTTGTGCTCGCGCCGCAAACAAATTTTAAGACCGGGATCTAAGAGTGTCCTGAGACCCGCGAAAGCGGCAAGTTGGTTGCCCTTTTCCCAGCCTATTGCGTAGCCATCGCGCCGCGGGTCCGAGCCGCCGATGAGTGCTTTAGAGGCAGGGTCGATCAGGATGGCCTGGGCGCTGCCCGGCCCTTCCCAAGGGCCCAGGATCTGGAGTTCGTGGCCCCTTTGGGCCAGCCCCTGGCGAACCTCTGCGGCAAAGCGGCCTTCCAGCTGCAGGAGATTTTCACAAGTATGCGGCACCGTCGACTCCATCGGGTTTTGCAGACTGCGCCAGCGCGGCGCTTCGACCGCCTCCTGTGGCGTCATGCCGAAATCGATAATGTGGGTGAGCAACTGGAGGTTGGTCTGCACCTGGGTATCGGCTCCGGGGGTGCCGCAGATCAGGAAAGGCTCGCCATTCCGGGTGACGATTACCGGGTTCATAGTGTGGCGCACGCGCTTGCCGGGCATCAGACAGTTGGGATGGTCCTCGTCCAGGTGCCAGTAGGTCATGCGGTTGTTGAGTAGAATGCCGGTATCGGCGGCAATGAGGTTCGAGCCGAAACCGGATTGGATACTCTGCAGGACGCAGACCGCATTGCCCTGGCCGTCGGCGACGCAAAAACAGGTGGTGTCCTCAACCGATTCGGGGAGGCCGGCCGGAACGTCCGTGGCGGCGCGTTGCAAATCGATGCGGCCTGCCTGCCGAGCGGCGTAGTCTTTGGCTAGCAGACCTTGTAGTGGGGTGTCGATCCAGTCGGGGTCCGCCACGTATTTTTCCCGATCGGCGAAGGCCAGTTTCTTGGCCTCTACCATCAGGTGGATGCTCTGCGGGGTGTTGCAACCCATGGCGCGGAGGTCGAAGCCCTCGACCACGTTGAGTTCCTGCAGCAAGATATGGCCGCTGGAATTGGGGGGCATCTCATAGACCTCGAAGCCGCGGTAGTTAACCTGAATTGGGTCGACCCAGTGGGCGTGGTGAGAGGCCAGATCCTGGGCGCTCAACAAACCGCCGCGCTCGTGGCTGAAGGCGGCAATGGCAGCACCAATTTCGCCTTCGTAGAGAGCGCTGCGGCCCGCGGCGGCGATTTTTCCCAAGGTCTTACCCAGGTCCTTCTGGTAGAGCAATTCGCCCGCTTCGAGGGGCTGGCCGGCGCGGGTGAATACGGCGCGGGTGAAAGGGTCGGCGGCAAAATCGGCATTTTGCCCTTTGAGGGCCGTGGCTAATTTGTAGCTCACGGGGAAACCGTTTTCGCACAGGGATACAGCGGGGGCGAAAACCTGCTCCAGGGCCAGCGTTCCGTAGCGCTCGTGGGCCAGTAACCAGCCGTCGACCAGACCTGGAATGGAGACGCTGCGGATGCCTTTCATGGGAATGCCCCCATCTTCCAGGTAGCACTCACGGGTGGCTGCTTGGGGTGCCGCACCGGTGGCGTTGACTCCTGTCACCGCGCCGCTATCCGCCTGGTAGATCAGCAGGAAACCATCGCCGCCCACCCCGGAAGAATGGGGTTCGACTACGCCCAGTGCGGCGGCGGTTGCAATGGCCGCATCGATGGCATTGCCGCCGCCCATCAAGATCTGGATCCCGGCCTGGGAGGCCAGGGGGTGCCCAGAGGTCACCATGCCATTGCATCCCATCACATCCGGACGAAACGAAGAGTATTGCATGCCGTGTGGTGATGGCATTTAAGCTGCTCCTCTTCGGTGCCAGATCTCTTTGAGCCTGGGCACCAGAATAGCCGTTTCCCGATCGTGAATTTCGCCCTGCCACCCATTGTTTTCAGCGGCGTTGGAACGCGCTGCCGAAGCCTGAATGATTTCGGGCAGATCCAGAGCGTGAAAGCGAACGCTGAAATACCCGTCATCGCACAGCTCAATTTCGCGGAACCCCAGGGGAAAGCCGATAAGGCAGGCCGTGTCGACGATGAGAAAATCGCGGTAGGTGCGGATGCGGTTGCGGTGTCGGTGCCCGGCGAAGACCGCCACAATCGCCGGGTGTTCGCACACCGTGGCGAGCAGGCGATCGGCGTTTTGCACCATGCCGGCTCCCGCTTCGTAGCCGGGCAGCATCCAGCTGTGCAAAACCAGAATCAGGGCGCAGCGCTGCTCCCAGGCTCGGGTGGCGGCCTGGCGGAGCGCCTGGTCGAGTTCATCGGTCCACACGCCGCTGCCCTCTTCGATGGGGTCGCACTGGTGATAGATATGGCTCAGAGCCAGGTGCAGGTGTGGTGACGCTTCGACTATGGTTAGCGGTTGGGGCAGGGGAAACTGTTTTTGAAAGTCTGCAAAGGAGCCTTGCTGGGCATCGGCATCGTGATTGCCGGGTATACAGTAAAACGGGGCTTCAAAGCCGGCAAAAACTTCGGCGACTTCGCCAATGGAGCGCAGAAAAGTTTCCCGGGGCAGTTCGAACGACGAACCGCCGCAGAGCAGATCGCCGCCGTGCACGATGAAATCGGGTTGCAGGGCATTGACGGCGGGTACCACGGCCTCCATGACCGGGCGGCCCCTGGTCAACATCTTTGGGGCGCCGTAATCTTTGGGTGCATCGGGGTAGTAATGGCTATCGGTTACAAATACAAAGCGAGTGGACATATTAGCTCCAGCGTTTGTGGGAAGATTTATCTGAGGGAGAATAAGATATTGTGCCACAAGTGTCCAGGAGCGCTGGGCCGCGCCAAATTGGCGGCCGCTGGAAAGGGATTTGCGCCGCGCCATTTTTTGGTGCCGGGCCGCCCCGTACCCGAATCGATCTCCCCACCGGACCGAATATCTGAAATTGCCCTGTCTCGATCAGCCTGCAAAACGCAGTAAGAGCCCTATTTTCGGGCGGCTTCAGACCCGGGCCTCAGCAGCAGTCGTCGGGCCATTCCCGGATTCCGCGGATTTACCGACCAGTGGCGAAGGCGCTACAACAATTATTGACCTGGGGCTTGCCAGGGACAAGTTTTTGCGCCTTAGTTCTGCCCTATTGGAGCGGATTTATCCTTGGTGCTGTACGGGGCGGCGCAGGTGCAACATGCGCAGGACCCAGGACACGGCCAGGGCGGAAAGGAGGTGTTTCAGGGTGTGGCCGCTGAGCAAGTTGCCAAGGGCGAAGATCGGCCCATCGAGCATTTCGAGAACTTTGGCCACGGCGTAAAAGCCCACGACGCCCCATAGGTCCCCGGTGCGGGTATAGCGCGCCGGGAAGAGCAGAATGATAAGGGGGATGAGCAGCATGGGGCCGAGCTGTACCACCAGATAGAGGCGCAAATCGCCCGCCCCCTTCATTTCGCTCAGATTCCAGTAGATCACGCTGTTGAGCCCCAGGATGGCCAGGGGCAATAGCAGGGCGAGGCCGACCTTGAGGTTAATGCGCTCGGCAATCACCGCCGCCAAGAAAGACACGAAGACCAGGCTTAGGGGCAGGCGGTCCCAGGCCAGACGGCCGTTGTCGGGAGCCAGGTGGTAGTAAGTCGATCCCATGCTAGTGAGCACAATCCCGGCGAAAAAGAGGGCATAGGGCACGAGCTCGGACTTTTCGACGAATCTCTCTCCTTTTTGCAGCTTGAATTGGCGCCAAACAAAGGCCAGTCCCAGGGTGCCGATCAGCAGAAAAGGCAGATTGGAAATGACATCAAAAAAATTGGGGATGCCCAGGAGCATGCGCCGATCGGCAAAATTGTGATATTCGGGATCCTGGGGCATGGGTGGCAGGAGCAGGGCGACCACCAGAAGGGCCAGGGCCAGGCCGGTGATGATGAGCAAACGGGTAGGCCTATTCATTGCGTATCCTGTATATGCGTAGAGGGATCAATTGGCGCCCGCTGAATTCCATGGCGTTCGAGATCGCGCCTTCAACTCCAGGCGCTGCGCAGGCGATCAATCCAGTTAGCGTGCATTATTCGGGTGATTTCGGCATCGCCATAACCACGCTCCGAGAGCAGGGCGGGGATTTTGTTCAGATCGGCTATGGTTTGCAGATCCGCCGGGCTTTGCTCCCTGCCGTAGCCGCCGTCCAGGTCGGTGCCGAGGGCGGCGTGCTTGGCGCTGCCGGTTAGCTGGCAGATGTGGTCTATGTGGTCCACCACGGTTGCGAGGGTGATGCTGGAATTGTCCATGGCCTCCCTGTCCCACAGGGGGGAGAGCATCCACACGTCCATAGCTGTGCCTATGACGCCGCCTCGCGCCGCCAGGGCCTTGATCTGGTCGTCGTCGAGCTGGCGGTCGTGGTCGCACAGGGCGCGGCAGCCATTGTGGGTAGCCACCAGGGGGCCGCCAAATATCTCCAGGGCCTCCCAGAATGCGCCCTCGGCCATGTGGCTCAGATCCAGGATTATGCCCGCTTTTTCCAGTGCTCTGAGCAGGGGGATTCCGCGTTGGGTCAGCCCGCCCGGAGCCTGAGTGCCATGGGAGTAGGCACTGATGCCGTAGTGAACCAGGCTCACCACGCGCAGACCTTGATCCCACCATTCGCCTACTTGCTCGGGGGCGACGATCGGGTCGGCGCCCTCCATGGTGAGGACAAAACCCAGGGGCGTCGAAACGGGGTCTTTGTCCCAGGCCGCCAGATGTTCGTCCAACTCTGCGCAGTTGCGCACCTGGCGCAGGAAGCCGCGGGCTTCCATCAACTGGTAGTAGGCCAGTTCGCCCCTGGCTTTGGCATAGGCGATGTCCTGGGTGCGGGCGCCGGCAAAGCGCTTGCCCATAGAAGCCAGCCGGCAGTGCACCGTGACAAAGAAGAGACCGATGCCACCCTGGCGCAACTCGGCAAAGTTTACCACCCCGGCACCGCGTCCCTTCTGACCCATGCCGGCTTCGTCGGCGCGGATCTTGGCGATGGGCTGGGTCAGGTCCCGGTTCCAGTCGAGCGCATTGTGGGCGATGTCCAGGTGGGAATCGATGATCAGCATGTGGAAGTCCTTTCGCGGCAGGGCTAGTTGTACTCCGGCCACAGGATGGTGCCGTCGAGATGGCCAAAGCGCTTTTTGAGTAGCTGCAGATGTTCGGCGGGGAGAGGGGGACCGAGGATGGCAGCTGTGCTCTCGAGCAGATGATCGGGGTTGCCGGTTCCCACCAGCAGGGTGTGGATGCGATCCTGGGCAGCGGCAAAGCGGTAGGCTGCAGCGGCAAAGCTGCGGACCGGTCCGCGCAGAAGGAAGTCCAGGTTTTCTGCGTCCAGGTCGAGTTGATCGAGCAGTTGGTGCAGCGCCTGGGGGTCGGTGAATGCAGCGCGTGCCGCGCACATGCCGAGCACGCCTAGATCGCGTTCTTGCGCCAGGGGGAAGGTGCGGCGTTCGGCCTCCTGGTCGAAGATGCTGTACTGGATCATGATGGTGTCAAAGATGCCGGTTGGACAGGCCAGGGCAGCCATGTCTTGAGCGGGGTCGTTGCCCGGGCTCTCCGTCGTGCCGAGAAAGCGGATCTTGCCCTGTTCCCGCAAGCGGATCATGGCCGGAACCAGGTCCTCGAGCAACAGCGGCAGGGCCGGCGCACGCGCTCCGTGTAATTGCAGCAGGTCGATAGCCTCTGTGCGCAGGTCGCGCAGACTCCTTTCGACGGATTGGTATACATGGGCTGGATCGGTCAGTGGCCGGGCATGCGGATCTTTGTCGTGGACGTTGGGATAACACCAGATTTTGGTGGCCAGGTAGACTTGATCGCCAATGCTGCTCAGAGCTGCGCCCAGGGCTGCTTCGGTGCCGTAACCGGGAGCGGTGTCGATGAGGTTGATGCCCAGATCTACCGCCTGTTTGACCAGGCGTTCGACCAGGGCGTCGCCGCCGTGGGACAGGCCCAGCCTGGAGGGGCCACCCGAGCCCAGGGCGACCCGCGACACCCGCAGACCGGTGCGCCCAAGAGTTCTGTAGCTCATGTCGGGAATTTGTCCCATTGCAAGTTTTCTCCCGCACCAGAGCATAGGTATTTTGCCGCTGCTGAGCAAGTCGATTGACAGTGATCTGCAGGCCATGTATTATCACTGTTGGGGTTGAAAAAATGGCTGAAGGGAGTGTTGAGCGCGGGGCTTTCGGGCACTGTGGGAGATTTCTCTCGCAATCCTAAGGCGGCGACTTCTCGCAAACCACCGGGGTTGTCTCTCGCCGGTTCCTTTTCGCCAAGAAACGGCCGCCGCCAAATTTTCTGTCCGGCCCTGAAAAGGCGTACAATTGCAGTCGATTTGATAAGTGAGTTCGGGGCGTGCTTTATGCGCATTCAATTGCGCCGGGCAAAACCTGATAAAAAAGGAGCGGAATGTGAAAACTTATCGCGCCGCGGTAATTGGTTGCAGCCGCATGGGCGGATTTATCGATAACGAGGTAAGGGCCGGAGAAAACATCGTATTGCCCTATTCGCATGCGGCGGGGTACCTAGCCTGTGAGCGCACAGATCTGGTAGCGTGTGCGGATCTGCGGGAGGATGTCATGGCGGAGTTCGGCAAGGCCCACCAGGTACCCAAAGAGGGCCAGTACACCGATTACCGCGAGATGCTTGCGCGCGAAGAGCCCGATATCGTCAGCGTCGCGACGCAGCCGGAACCGCGGGCCGAGATTGTCGTCTACGCCGTCGAGCACGGCGCCCGGGCAATTTATGCCGAAAAGGCCATGGCTGCCTCTATGGAGGAGGCCGATGCCATGGTCGCGGCGGTGGAAAAAAATGGCGCGGTGCTCAACCTGGGCACCAACCGCCGCTGGGATCCGGGTTACGACAAAATGAAGGAGATTATCGACAGCGGCGAGTTGGGGGCCTTAGAAACCCTGATTATTTACGATAATTCCCGTCTCTTCAATGGCTCCAGCCACACCCTGGATTTGATTTTGCGTCTAAACGACGATGTGCCAGCCACCTGGGTCCAGGGACATTTGCCCGAGGGTGACGAGATTTTCGCAGGAGATGTGCTGCGCCAGGATCCCCTGGCCGAGGGCATCATCCAGTTCGCCAACGGCGTCAAAGGTTACGCCCTGCTGACGGCGCGCCGCAGCGAATTCGAGGCCGTGTGCACGAAGGGAACGCTGACGGCATTCAACAATGGGCAGGGTTGGCGAGTCCGCCGTTTCGGTACAGCTGAATACAGCGGTTCACCGATGCCTGAATACGAGCGCGCCAGTTCCACCCTGCGGTTGGTGGAGGATTTGGTTCATGCCCTGGACACGGGAGAGCCGCCCCGTGGTGGAGTGCGGGTGGCCCGGGCAAATAACGAACTCATTTTTGCTTTTATTG
>MDTE01013185.1_pt1 | contig 10849 bp, 10 predicted proteins | sample 811231 | NCBI WGS metagenome assembly MDTE01 (sample SAMN05326651, study PRJNA326480) | marine metagenome | isolation source: seawater | place: Indian Ocean: Red Sea | collected 2010 | reverse complement strand
CAGTAAAAAACAATCAGCATTAATCACGATACCTGATTCTGAAGTTTCTAGCCAAATCGATATACAAGAAGAATTGAATGATGATCTTTTGACCATCAATGAAACGGACGATCAAACACTAACACTAACTTCATCGCAGATCGAGCACAAAAATAATCAAACATTATGGAAGTTGTACAGTAAATCTGAAGCCATTGAATCTATGAATGGTAGCAGTACAACTGAGACTCCAATCCAATTTCCAGAATCAATGGATCAAGATTTCATGCAGGGTCGTTTTGATCATTCGCCTTCAACGTTGGATATTGAAATGTTTTCCAATGGCGGCATAGCAATAAAAACAAATATGGCAGACATCCCTATTTACGTAGATGGGAAGTATGTGGGTAAAACACCAATTGTAAGTATCATTTCAGTTGAGCCCGGTTGGCACCAGGTCAGCAACTTCAAACCTGTCCAAAAAAACGCACTTGGCTTAGGCAAATGGTCCTTTGTGAGCAATGATCATAATAATCAGGCATTCGGCGTTCAAACAGTTTATGTTGAATCGGGAAAGATTTCTGAAGTTCGCCTTAAATACAATGAATTGTGGACACCCTCTATTAAGCCAAGAGAACTAAAAGGTGGAGGGTATATTGGTGTGCCGATGGTAGCAGTTCTTTTATTTTTTATTTCACTTTTATAACGTGCGAAGATGAGCACAAATCGTATTATGTCCGTTTTAGACTAATCGGAATAATACGTGATGTGGCTTCATCTTTTTTTAATTTCCAACCCTATCCAACTGCAATATTGAATCCCCTGATTTTATTCCTTGGAATAATATTCTGAATAACATTATTTATCAATTTATACCAAAAGAAATAAAATTTATGTTTAAAAAATTTAGCAAGATTTGGCCTTTAGCCCTATCCGCAACTCTTGGCTTCCTGATGGCAGTTATTCTTTTTATGCCTAAGGTGTATTCCGGTAATCAAAATGTGTACAAAATTTTGCGGGAAAAAATGAATGTGCTGCAGCAGATTATATCCTATGTGAATCATTTCTATTTTGATACCGTGGATATGGATAAAATCATGGATGGTGCATTTCATGGTTTGATGGAAGAACTTGACCCTCATTCCACCTACATCCCGGCTAAAGAACAGGAGAATATAACTGAATTATTTAAGGGGAAATTCCAAGGGATTGGAATTGAATTTGACATTTTAGATGGGTTTATTACCGTCATTTCCCCGGTGCCTGACAGCCCCTCCGATATTGTTGGACTTATGTCCGGCGATAAGATTATCGCCATCAACGGTGAAGATGCTTACAAGATCACAAAGGATGAGGTTTTTAAAAAGCTGAGGGGACGTAAAGGAACCAAGGTAGATGTAACCATCAGTCGTATCGGCGCTGCAAATCCTTTTGATGTGACTATTATTCGGGACAATATACCAATTCATAGCGTCGGCGCTGCAACCATGATTGATAATGAAACCGGGTATATTTTCTTAAGGCGGTTTTCCGCTACCACAGAAAAAGAGGTGACTGAGTCAATCGAATCCCTCCGCGCTCAAGGTATGAAACGGCTTGTATTTGACCTTCGAGGCAACAGCGGCGGATTTTTAGAGCAAGCGGCAGCTATTGCAGATCAATTCATAACCATGGAAGATACCCTTGTTTATACCATTGGTAAAATCAAAGAATCCAACCAGATTTTTATGGGCGACTCCAATAGGGGTTATGATGATTTTTCCTTAATCGTTATGATTAACCGCGGATCTGCCAGTGCCAGTGAAATTGTATCCGGCGCGGTTCAGGATTTGGATCGTGGACTTGTGGTAGGAGAAACCAGTTTTGGCAAAGGGTTGGTTCAACGGCAACTGCCTTTAGACAGCGGCGCAGCGGTCCGCGTTACAATTGCTCGTTACTATACACCCTCTGGAAGACTCATCCAGCGGCCTTTTGAAAATGGCAATGAATTAGCGTATTATCGTGAGTTGTATGAAACAGACCGAGAGTCCAAGATTGACAGCCTGAAAGAATTGCGTCCTAAATATGAAACAAAATCAGGACGCACTGTATATGGCGGCGGCGGGATCACCCCGGATATTTATATTCCTTATAAGAGCAACATTAATGCGGAAACGGGAAAAGTACTGCGCAGCGCCAAACGTCCCATTTTTAATTTTGCCTCTGAATTTGCTTCAACCCATCAGGAAGAGTTTCAATCTTTCCCTGAATTTCGGGATTCTTGGCAAGTCTCCGATGAATTATTCAATGACTTTCTTGTTCATCTTGAAAATGATTCTATCAATGTAATCCACGATTCACTCCGAAATAATTCAGCGGTGATTTATAACAGGATTAAGGGAGAAATCGCCGGTTCTATCTGGGGCAAAGATGAAGCAGCAAATATCCGATTGCAGACTGATAACCAGATCATTGAGACCCTTAAACACTTTAATGAAGCTGATGCTTTCTTACAATCATTCAATTAAATTAAGTGTCTTTTTAAATAACATTTTTAACATTTTAAATCACTTAATTAGATCATAACCGGAGTAACACTATGGTCCATTACTTCTTAGAGGGCGGTGGCTTCATGTGGCCGATCCTGATAACATTGTTGTTTGGAATTGGATTTGCCATTGAACGATTCTATTCACTCATGATGTCTGCCGTCGATTCAAAATCCTTTTTTGACGAAATAACCAACGCAATTAATGAAAACGGCACCAAAGCAGCTGCAACAGTTTGTGAAGAAACCGAAGGCCCTGTAGCGGCAATTTTCCATGCGGGACTTTCCCGGATGCACCGGGGATTGCAGGATGTTGAGAAAGCAATCCAAAATGCAGGCGCCATTGAAATGGCATTCCTTGAAAAAAATATGATTTGGCTGAATGCTGTTATCACCATTGCACCCATGCTCGGGTTTACCGGCACGGTTGTGGGGATGATTAACGCTTTTGACGCCATTAAAGCAGCTAATGATATTTCACCGGCAGTTGTAGCCGGTGGAATTTCACAAGCGCTTTTGACCACTGCCTTCGGGCTGATCGTGGCCATGATTATTCAAACTTGCCAGAATATTTTTGTCTCCAGAATTGATAAACTCGTTTTGGATATGGAAGAGCAGTCTGTGAAAATCATGGATCACTTGTACGAGCAAGAAGCCAAGAATCAGTAAATACCTGGCGGCATGGCCAAAAAACGCAGATTCAAAGGCGGGGAAATCCCCACCTCATCCATGGCAGATATTGCCTTTCTGCTTCTGATCTTTTTTCTGGTTACTACCACGATTGATACAGACAAAGGATTGGGCATTGTACTCCCGCCACCGGGTGACATGGAAATTGAGATCAGGAAAGAAAATATCCTGAACTGCCTGATCAATTCTCAAGGAAAAGTGCTCTTGGATGAAGAACCAACAAATGTGGAACAAATTCACCGCATTGTGGGTCAAAAACTTAGGGAAAATGATAAATTGATCATTTCAGTGAAAGCCCACGCCAAGACAGCTTATAATGATTATGTACGGGTGATTGATCAATTAAAAATGGCTGATGCCAAACGAATCTCAATTGCCAACAGTAACTAAATGAAATTTTCACGCAAAACACAAATTTCAAGCGAAATACCTACGGCCTCTATGCCAGACATTATCTTTATGCTCCTGGTTTTTTTTATGGTCACAACGGTTCTAAAAGAGTACTCCGGACTCCCTGTGAATCTGCCAAAGGCCAAGCGGATCGAAAAGCTGAAATCAAAGCGGCACACCGTTCAGGTTTGGGTGTCCAAAGAAGGTCTTATTTCCATTGATGATCGTTTACTTGGCGTAGATGATGTTTCCCTGGTGATGTATGATAAACGGGTAGCTGATCCGCAAATTGTTGTATCCTTGAAAGGAGACGAAGAGGCAGAAATGGGACTCATCTCGGATATTCATGATAACCTTCGGAAAGTGGAAGCTTTGAAATTGAATTATTCATCCAAAACGCTGGTGGACTGATGGAACACATGAATCCACTGAAAGCGAAATACCCGGTTGTAATCCGGATTACAGGCCTGATCGGTGTTGCGCTTGTCATTATGAATTTTCTCATGTTTCCGAGATTTTTGAATACCATGGAATTTGAAGAAGTAGATCAGGTCATTATTGAGAATATTGATATTCCCCAAACGCAGCAAATTGACAATACACCCCCGCCGGCACGGCCTTCTATTCCGGTGCCCTCTGATGATGAAGATATTGCAGATGATTTGACATTGGATGAATTAGACTTTGATGATTTTTCAAACCTGGATGCGCCACCGCCACCGCCATCCGGTCCCAGAGTCACATTTATTCCTTATGATGATCCACCGCGACCAAAGTCTGCAATTAGACCGGTTTATCCTGAAATCGCCCAAGAGGCAGGAATTGAAGGAATTGTGGTGGTTCAGGCTTTTATCGATGAAAAGGGCCGCGTGAAAGAAACATTGATCTTAAAAGGTGTGCCCAATACCGGTTTGGATGAGGCTGCTATGGAAGCCATTCGCCGTACTAAATTTGTTCCGGCAACACAACGGGAAAGGGCCGTGGCCGTTTGGATTTCAATCCCGGTTAATTTTAGACTTAAATAAAACAACCCGTCATTTCTATAAACTAAAAAGCCCCAATCATTATTGAGCGGGGCTTTTTTACATCAAAAATGTGAAGGAATCTAACCTTTCACATTGGCTCGATGGTATTCCCAATTCATTTTTCTGATATAATCCACTGAGATCTCTTTCGGGCATTCTGCTTCACAGGCACCTGTATTGGTGCAATGGCCAAAGCCTTCCTCATCCATTTGGTTCACCATATTAATGGCGCGCTGTTCCCGCTCCGGCTGACCCTGTGGAAGTAAGGCTAATTGCGACACTTTGGCTGCAACAAACAAACTTGCGGAAGCATTTTTACAGGCAGCCACACAGGCGCCACATCCAATGCAGGCTGCTGCATCAAAAGCATCCTCAGCAATATCTTTCCCAATCGGAACAGCATTACCATCCGGTGCGCTCCCAGTGTTTACAGATACAAACCCGCCTGCTTGGATAATGCGGTCAAACGGTGTACGATCTACCACAAGATCTTTTACAACAGGAAATGGTTTGGCTCGCCAAGGTTCGATTGTAATGGTATCGCCATCTTTAAAATGTCGCATGTGAAGCTGACAAGTTGTTGTCCCTTCAAGGGGGCCATGAGGCCGACCATTAATCACCATGGAGCACATACCACAAATGCCTTCTCTGCAATCATGGTCAAAAGCAACCGGTTCATCACCAACGTTTACCAATTGTTCATTGAGTACGTCCAGCATTTCCAAAAATGACATATGTGTGTTGAGCCCGGAAACATCAAAGGACTTAAATCCACCGGAGTCGTTGGGGCCATCTTGTCGCCATATTTTTAATGTCAGGTTTAGGTCTGCCATTACTTGTAACTCCGTTGTGTTAAATGAACGGTATCAAATGTCAGTTTCTCTTTATTTCGGACAGGAGCGTCACCCTCGCCTTTGTATTCCCATGCGGATGAGAAAGTAAAATTTTCATCATCTCGCTTGGCTTCACCTTCATCGGTTTGAGATTCTTCTCTGAAATGTCCTCCGCAAGACTCATTCCGATCCAATGCATCTCGGACCATGAGCTCGCCCAATTCAATAAAATCTGCCACGCGCCCGGCCTTTTCCAATTCGGGATTTAAAACATCGTCCCTTCCCGGAACACAAACATTTTCCCAATAATCTTTTTTCAAGGATTGAATATCACTAATGGCCTTTGTGAGGCCAGATTCATTTCGGGCCATGCCACAATACTCCCACATAATATGGCCTAAATCTCGGTGAAAACTTTCCACAGAACGATTTCCATTATTATTCAGCAATTGTTCATTTCTTGCGCGGGATTCTGATTCTGCTATTTCAAATGCTTCATGATCTGTGGAAATCGCAGGCGTTCTGATATCGTTTGATAAATATTGTCCGATAGTATAAGGCAAGACAAAATAACCGTCGGCTAGTCCCTGCATCAGTGCAGAAGCGCCCAATCGATTGGCGCCATGATCTGAAAAATTACATTCGCCGATGGCATAGAGCCCCGGAACTGTTGTCATCAAATTGTAATCAACCCACAATCCGCCCATGGTGTAATGGACGGCGGGGTAAATCCGCATGGGCATTTTATACGGATTGTCACCCGTAATTTTTTCATACATTTCAAATAAGTTACCGTATCGAGCACTCACCACATCTTCGCCCAATCGGTTGATGGCATCCTTAAAATCAAGATAAACTGCGAGTTTTGTGGGACCCACACCAAACCCTTCATCGCATCGTTCTTTGGCTGCACGAGATGCCACATCCCGCGGTACCAAATTCCCGAACGCTGGATACCGCCGCTCTAAATAATAATCTCGATCTTCTTCAGGAATCTCTTCTGGTTTTCGATTATCGCCTTGTTTTTTTGGTACCCAAATCCGTCCGTCATTTCTCAATGATTCTGACATCAATGTGAGCTTGGATTGATACTCGCCGGAAACAGGGATACATGTTGGATGAATTTGTGTGAAACATGGATTCCCAAACATGGCACCTTTTTTATAGGCTTTCCAGGCAGCGGTCACGTTGCTTCCCATTGCGTTGGTGGACAAATAAAATACATTGCCATATCCGCCTGTTGCCAACACCACTGCATGGCCAAAATGGCGTTCATACTCACCTGTCATGAGGTTTCGAACAATCACACCTCTTGCCTTGCCATCTATTTTTACAATGTCCAACATTTCGTGTCGGTTATACATTTTTACGCCGCCTTTGGCAATCTGTCGGCTCAATGCGCTGTAAGCGCCTAATAACAATTGTTGGCCTGTTTGTCCTCGAGCGTAAAATGTTCGTGAAACTTGCACACCCCCAAAAGATCGATTGGCCAAAGTGCCGCCGTATTCCCTCGCAAATGGAACGCCTTGGGCAACACATTGATCAATGATGTTTGTACTCACTTCTGCCAAACGATACACATTGGCTTCTCGTGCGCGATAATCGCCGCCTTTGATTGTGTCATAAAAAAGTCTGTAAACGGAATCTCCGTCATTTTGATAATTTTTTGCTGCATTGATTCCACCCTGAGCAGCGATGGAGTGAGCACGTCTTGGGCTATCCTGAAAGCAGAATGCTTTTACATTGTAACCCATTTCTGCCATGGAAGATGCAGCCGATGCGCCTGCCAATCCTGTCCCAATCACGATGACTTCTAACCGTCGCTTATTGGCAGGACTCACCAACGGAACTTTGGATTTATAATTTGTCCATTTTTCTGCTAAGGGGCCGTCTGGAATTCTACTGTCTAACATTATATGCTCTGTAAATACAAAATGATTGGAATGCTGGCAAATGCCAATGGAACCAAAATGGAAAATGCCGTGGCAAATTTCTCAATTGGGTCTAAATATTTTCTAGTTTTAAGCCCCAGCGACTGAAAGCCTGACCCGATGCCATGGTGCAAATGAAATGCCAGTAAACACATGCTGAACACATAAAATGCCGCGTACCACAACTCTTCGAATGCTGTTACGGTAACTGTGTAAAGATCTCGATTCCCCCAAGGATCATTTCCGATGGAACCCCAATGTATTTCATACCAAAAACTCCGCAAGTGGATTACAAGAAATATCAAAATGAAAACACCAAGAAGCGGCATATTTCTGGAAGCCCAACTGCTGTTGTCTGCACCTGATGAGACAGCATAATTCACCGGTCTGGCACTTTTGGATTGCATGGCAAGAAAAAGAGTTAACAGTGTATGCAACAGGATTGAACCATAGGTTAAAAAAGAGAGAAGTTTAACGCCGGGATTCTTGGTCATGAATTTGGCATATTCATTGAATTGCTTTTGGGCGGCTTCTCCGGACAACATAATCAATTGAAGATTCCCGGCTAAATGTCCTACAAGAAAAAGGACTAAAAACAAACCGGACAAAGTTGCCAGCGTTTTCCTGAAAAGCGTCGATCTAAAATATGAATTCATTCAGTATAATAATCCAAAACCTAGGACGGAAATTAGGGATTCAAACGTGTTGGTGCACGGAGAATTGATGATTCAGTCTTCGAACTTTATTGAAAAAAATGCGCTGGTGAGCCATAAACCGAACAATAAGTATAGCGCAGTTTTAAAAGGAGACAGAGGAATAAAATTGAACACCAAATAGGTCACACCAATCAGGACAAATAACAGCACACCCAAAATTGAATTTCGAGCTAAGGCCGTTCCCATGCGTGTGACTTGAACATATGTGATAATCAAAAGCCCAATGGAGATCACCCACCAGCCAAAGAAAGAATAGATCACTTGTAAATAATCCGGGAGATGTGCATTGATTTCAGCAGCAAATAAATTGCTGAATGAGGTTTGGAGTAGCGCTTCATTGGGCGGTTGATCCAGCATCCAGGGTTCCGGATGAATGAGCCAACCTAGACCTAAACCTATCGTCCCAAGGCCGATGAGGAAGAGGGGAATCCAAGTGAGATTATGAATTGATTTTTGATTCATGAGCGTCGGAGAAATTACAGATATGGATGGTATAAAAATCCAATAACCTTTCAGGTTGTTAGCCTTCGATGAAAAAACACAGACCCCTCAAGCAAGATGCTTGAGGGGCTGTGGTTTTATATATATTGATTTGTTTATAGAAGATAGTCTATATTTTATCAACCACAAAAACACCTTCTGAAAAGGTAATAGGTCACCAATTGAGTCCGGCATGAGACCCGGAACGGGGGGGTGAGCAAATGATTACTCCAAATATCTCCTTCTTCGGCAGGAATAAAAATGAGATAACCGCTAGGCGTGAAAGCCAGCGGTCTTTTTATTTAATAAGTGTTATTGGTTTGCAAAGAAGGATGTGATAATGTAATGGAAGGAAACTAAGCAATGAATAAACAATTAATAAGATTATTTCTGATTTTGGTAATTGGAAATACTGCTTTTGCAGAAATCTCCAACTATTCTTATAGGATGAATGGTCTTGGTAAAGAATTGTTAGATTTCACAAATGATGAATATTCTGATATTTACTACAATCCTTATTACATAAATAAGATCGAGGGAATAAGAATATTTTCAAATCTGAGTAATTTAAATGGAGCGATGCCCACCAATTTTGCAGAGACTGATATTAACCTATTAAGAAACACACTATACCCGACAAACTTGATCGGTGGGATTGGCAACTGGAAAGGTAATAAAGTTGGTGTAATCTATTCATCTAGCGGTTTTGCTATTAAGTTACGAAATGAACATACAAGTTCATCTGTTTATAATGGATTGAATCTTAATACAGGTTCAGGTGATTTTGAAACAAAAGGCGTTCTTGGCGGACGCGATATTAATCTTTTTTATGGGAACCAGAATTATAGCTTCCTTTTAAAGTTTAGCACATTCTCATCAGGAATAATGTCAACTGATAATGATGAATCAGTTGAATACACCGCTACAGGACAAACTGAGAGTAAATGGACAGAGAAGGATGAGTATGGCATGATGAATAATACCTATGTTATGGGTATTTCTGCAGGAAAAGTGGAAAAATTAGAACAAAGCGAAATTTCAAAATCGGTTGGTATTGAACCTGCTTTTTTGAATGTTTCAATAAAAGATGTGAGCAATTATTTGAACCAGTATTTTGAATTGAATGATATTAATGGTTATAAAAACGACTATAACAATAGTGAATCTATTTCTGTTTCTGGATGGTCTGCATTTGGGCGTTATAGAGAGCAGTCTTTTCTTAACGAAACAATTACATTTTCAAGGGTACTAAAGTTATCAGCAAATTGGGTTCCATTTTCATGGACATCAAAAAATTATGAACTCTATGAAAATTGGGATACCGGTTGGGGCGATGAATTCTTTCGTCATACTTACAATGAATCAAAACAAAAAAATGAAATATCTGGTAATGCATTTATCATTAGCACAACAGGTGGGTATGGTTTTGAATTAAATTTTCCTGAATCTATTACCAAACTTATTCTTGGTGCTAAAGTGAAGTATTTCTTTGTTTATTTCAATGGAAATGACGCCCCCGACGTAACTGAAAACACTTATTATAGAGTCTATCCAAACGCCTCAAATGATGACGACGATTATGGTTATGAAAGCACCCTCAATAATAATAAAAGCATTGAATTAGCCGGACAATCTCACATTATAAGTTTAAATTTTCCAATTGGCGTAGAAACCAAATTATCAAAAAAATTGAATTTGCGATTAGGTGCCAATACTTTGCTTCCATTATTTGGTCATGGAAACATCAAATATTCAGAAGAAGATGAACCAAATTCTAATTACACAAGAATCACGCATGGACCTGACAAGGGGGAGATAAACCAACAAACCAATGATTCACCAACGTACAAAAGTAGTGACAAATTCTCAATCACATCATCAAATGCCAATCTTAGTTCATATAATTTCGGTCTGGGTTGGGAAATAAATCAAAACTTACACTTGGACATTCTTCATTTTTCAAAGTTGACGGATCTGGGAACTTGGTGGTTTTCACTCGGAATTAAATTTTAAGTAAAAATATGCACAACGACTTTACAATACCCACTCCATAAAACACCTAAAAACAATAAAGCTTTAATTAAAGTCTTATAATCATTTTGGTTGTTAGCGCAAGCTAAAGTCCCTAGGGACTTTAATCACTTTCTGAACCCAAACGGCCCTTCATCCATCACTCTTTCAAAAAATGAATCAAAAAACTTCTCTTCTCCTAGTTTCCGTTTTTTGAGCCCCAACAAAGCCATTTCAGCAACCCATTGGTTCCATTCTCTATAAGTTT
>MDTE01160944.1_pt1 | contig 10850 bp, 11 predicted proteins | sample 811231 | NCBI WGS metagenome assembly MDTE01 (sample SAMN05326651, study PRJNA326480) | marine metagenome | isolation source: seawater | place: Indian Ocean: Red Sea | collected 2010 | reverse complement strand
CGATCGAGCACACCGACATGTCCTTCTACAAGCGTACCGAAATCTTGCACGCCACGGTCTCGTTTGATTGCAGACATGGTCATACCTCCGGCGAAACCCAAAATAGCAATGACGGCTGCCATGCATGCTGATTGCCAATAGTTAAATGGGGTAGCCCACCACAACAGAATGCCTACGAGCGTCGAGCTGGCGACGCCTCCACAAAAACCTTCCCAGGTACGGCTGGAATTGATCTCGGGAGCAATCACATGTCGCCCCAATAGCTGGCTCCAAAAGTACTGCATGACCTCATTCAGCTGAGCGATCAACAGGAAATAGAACAACAACCCGGCAGTCGATACATTCGACGCGACGTCAACTTCAGTGGCATTCGTCTCTTCCTGAGCAGCCTGGACGGAACTGGCATTGTAGGAAACCAACTCCAGGTCCAATAAGGCCGGCGCGAAACTCAGCGTGTACACGCAAATCAACAATCCGGCTTGAATCTTGGCGGCGCGTTCCAAAAAACGCTTATAGTCACCGGACAAAGCGATGCGCGCTGGAATGAACAGAAATCCGTACACCGGAATAGCAATGCTGTACAAGCCGAACATTTCTGGCCCCAACCAGATCAGCACGTATTGCAAAGGAGCCAATAGAAAGAACACCCAAAAGAGTGCTCGATGGTCAGCCAATCTCGTAGGCGTCAGAGTGATAAACTCTCGCAATGCCCAAAAAGATATCACGAAGAACAGCCCGATGGTGGCAGCACGTCCGATCAGAAAGGCCAATGCAACACTGGCACAAAGTAACCACCAGGCTTGAATCCTGGAATTCAACGTGCGCACGACAGCCGGGTGAATCGCACTGTCTGGTTGCCGTTTCAGCAATTGACCGATAATGGTACAGACCGCCAGGATAGCGAGCACCACAGCAAGCAGGATCTGTGTAGGTTCCTCACGCAGCAACATTGTACTTCACACGTCACCTTTCCTCTTAGACGCCCTTGAGTCGTTGAACGGCTGTCCGTGCGCGGGAGAGGAAATCTTTTTTTGGCTCCCTGGCTTCCAACCAAATGGGAGGACCAAAAGTGACACAGCTTAGTAGTGGAACAGGCAAGAATTCACCACGTGGTAGAACACGATTCAAGTTTTCGATGTACACCGGGACCAATTCCAAATCGGGCCGCTTCTTGCTCAGATAATATAATCCACTTTTGAACTCACCCATTTCGGAATTCGTATTGCGTCCACCTTCTGGAAAAACAATCAGTGAATACGAATCACCGATTTCGCGAATCATCAGATCAACCGGACTTTGGTGCACCTTGATCTCCCGACGGTCAATCAGCAACGCGTTGAAGGCGCGGGCAATGTATCGTCGCAAGGGACCACGTCCCCAGTAGTCGGCTGCGGCAACCGGTCGAGTCAATGTGCGAATCTCTCGCGGCAGCGATGACCAAATCACCAACGCGTCAAGATGGCTCGTATGATTAGAAAAGTAAACACGTTGACAGGTATCCGCATGGCAATCTACCCAACGAGCCGTGACGCCACTTAACGCTCGCGCCGACAACGAAATGATCTGCTGCGTCAACAGCAGTGGTGGTGGGTCTCGGTGTTCAGAAAAGTCACGGATCAACATGGTAGTCTGCCCGGTGGGTCCAACGCGTCGAAGAGAAGTGATTCCTTTGTCCGTCCGACCCGCACCCCCTACCCTAACAAGGTGCACCTGACTATTTACGCATCTTATTTTAGCACACAGGAATTCCCGCTAAAAGGCGGAGATATCGAATCTGATAGCACGTTCTCCCCGTTCTATTTTGAATGTCTTGTCACCGTCCTTGGACACGACGGCCACTGCCCCTAAACTGGTGTCTGGTACCAACTGGACGATCATTCTGAAAAGGTTCATTTCCTGAGTTTTCTAGGATGACAAATTCTCATCACAGCGCATTAATCTGTGTCGTCGACCGCTGGGGGACATCATGGCTGGGACCCTATGGAAATACGTGGGTGGAAACGCCCGCGGTCAATCAGTTGGCGACAGAAAGTGTGTTGTTCGAGAACGCCATCGCTGACAGTCCAGAATTAACCACGACTTATCAATCCTATTGGACAGGATCGCATGCATCCTGTAACGCAAGCGTTGACGCATTCCACCTGATCGATGTCTTGACGAACCAGGGAATTCAGACGGTACTGGTCACGGACGAACCTCAGGTAGCCCACCATCCTTTGGCTTCATGTTTTCGCGAACGAGTCGAAGTTCCCGTCACGAACGCCGACTCGCAGGCTACAGACATTCATGACACGGGCTTGGCCAACTTATTTTCGGCCGCCCTCGCCACATTGTCCGAACTATCTCCTCCGTTTTTGTTATGGATCCACGCTCAAGGTATGGCGGCACCCTGGGATGCACCCCAGGCATATCGAGAGGAGTTTACTGCAGAAGACGATCCTCTGCCGCTAGAATTCACCACCGTTCCCGCAGAATTATTGACCGAAGACTATGATCCCGATGACATTCTGGGCATCATCCACGCCTATGCCGGACAGATTTCTCTGCTGGACGAATGCCTCGCAGGTCTCGTATCGGCATTGGATGAACGCAACGAAATACCGTTATTGACACTGCTGACATCACCACGCGGTTTTCCTCTGGGAGAACATCGAATTGTCGGAGATGCAGCACCAGCTCTGTACAGCGAGACGGCCAACATACCTTTCTTGCTACGGCGCCCAGCCGGCAATGGTGGACTACGTCGTGTCCAGCGATTTGTACAACCGTCAGACGTGATGTCGACGCTGACAGACTGGTTTCAAACCGCTCACACACCGATTCCAAGTTTCAGCCGTAGCGCACTACAACTAGCCGACAACGCCATGGGCCCCCGTGACCAACGCGCGCTCACCATCCACCACAACGAATACCTATTTCGGACTCCGGCTTGGCAATGTAAATCTACCGTCACAATCAACCCGTCGGAAGAACTCAATGCCCCAGACCAACACCGTGCCGAGTTGTATGCCAAACCAGACGATCGTTACGAAGCCAATGATGTTTCTGACCGCTGCCCCGACATTCTGACAGCCATGGAACAGGCAGCAAACGCATTTCGTGTGGCAATGAACGAGGGAAGCATTGAGCACTTGACGGATTTGCCGGATGTACTGAGACACGGATTAGACTGACATTCCTTTATGAGCCATTACCTGCGTGCCATCCTGTGGATTTTTTTCGTAATAGGATTGTTTACCGCCGTGTTCGGTGCGCCTTTTTTTTCAGCACCAACCACTGAACTATTCGTGGTGACTTTACCATTGCCGTCCGTTGTCTGCTTTTGGATCCTCGTTGGTTGTGTTTGCAGCATGTGCCTGATCGGCCTGGCAACGATCGGTGCTCCTTCTGACAAATCGTAACAGGTATGACCCTGAACTTTTACTGGCTTCTGACTGGAATCGGACTGTATCTAGGGTCCTTGTTACTATTGCTGTGGTGGACGAAAGGCGATGAATCGTCCGGCGATCATTCCCATGGTGAAGATTTCTTCCTGGGCCGACGTGGTCGTCAAGGATTACACCCTTTGTTACTCCTAGTGAGTTATGCGGCAACGGTATATAGTGCGTTTACCTTAATTGGCATGCCAGGCTTCATCTACCGTCACGGAGTTGGTGCGTTCGGCGCCATCGTGATCTCTCAGTTACTTCAAGTCGCCTGCATCCTCTTCTTTGGCATGGCTCTGTGGCGACGGGCACAAGAATTCCCCGGAGCAACATCGCCAATCGAGATCGTATCGCACAGCTACCGCTCGCCCCGCTTGGGTCTGTTCGTCTTCACCGCCACAGTTTTGTTTGTCATTCCACATTTAACCTTGCAACTCGTGGGCATTGGCCGGCTGATCGAAGGTGTCACCGATGGCCGAGTTGGTTACATCCAAAGTGTGGGAGTGATTCTTTTTGTCATGATGCTGTATTCAGAACTTGGAGGTTTTCGTGGCATTGTGTGGACGGATGTCACTCAATTCATTCTTTCGGTCTGTGGGATGGCCGTACTGGCTTGGCTATTTGTGGATCGAGTTTGGGACGGCGATCTGTTTCAGTTGGCCGATCGATTGACAGAGCAAGGCAACGAGTCGCTTTTGTCGACACCTGGTCCCGAAGGTTTTTACACGACACCCATGTTGTTTTCTCTCTGTGTGTTTTATGGTCTTTGGCCGATTGCCCATCCTTCTTCAGCCGTGCGGTTTTTGGCTCAAACCAGTCCACGCGGCTTTCTGTGGATGGTGGGCGGCATGGCCTTCCTTCCGGTGATCATGTATCTGCCCGCATTGGTGATTGGGCTGGGAGGCGCAGCCGCGCACCCCGGTCTGGGACAGCTCCACGAAACCATCGCCGGACAAGTCGTCGTCGACGTGGTATCGACGGGTGGATCTTTCGCCGCCGTGTTCGGTTTCTTTTATATTCTCGGTTCGCTGTCAGCCTCAATGTCGACCTGTGATTCCCAAGCGCTCGCTATGGGACAAATCGTGTCTCGCGATCTGGTAAAGGGAGTATTGGTTCCTCAGATCAGCGCTCGCAACGAATTACGCACCGCTAGACTTGCCATCCTATTCGTCTTTCTCGTGTCATTCGCCTTGGGACTGAACAAGGACAGTTTCATCTTGAAACTATCTGTGCTGTCCGGAAGTGGCACAGCCGTTTTGGTCCCAACTTACTTGGGGATACGCTTCCAGCGCCCGCATAAGTGGGCAGCATTCGCTAGTATGATTTGTGGATACACGGTGTTCATCCTCGGAGAAACCTGGCTGGCTGGACAAACCATAGGCGGGTTTCACCCCGCGTTGCTTGCCGTAGGAACGTCGGCCCTTGTGTTCTTAATACTCAGTTTTCTTCTGAATCGCAAAATATCCTAAGCGATGCTCAACCTCGCTACTGGACGTCGCCACAATGCCTGCGATAATCATGTGCTTCCAAACTGTCCACCAGCCAAGAGAATCACTATGCCCACCATCTCCAAACAACCACTGATCGATTTTGTTCAAGCCATCTTTCAGCGTGCTGGTGCTCCAGAAGATTCGGCGAAGTGTGTCAGCGAGCACCTGGTTGCAGGCGATTCCTCAGGGCACGCATCTCATGGATTGATGCGATTGCAACAATACCTAAAAGAAGTCGAGTCAGGACGTGTAGATCCTCGGGCACGGCCAGAAGTCAGCAAACGCACACCTGTCACTGCCTTGATTGACGGCCACCAAGGTTTCGGTCAAGTGACTGCCAATTACGCACTGGACGTGGCATTGGAAATGGTAGCTCAAAATGGTTTGGCTGCTGTCGCAATGCACCGGACGTTTCACTTTGGAAGAATGGGAGACTATCCGGAACGGGCTGCTGAACAAGGCTGGATCGGACTCGCCTGGGGAAACGGCATGCGTAAACCGCCTTGTGTTGCACCCTTTGGAGGTCGTCAAGCGGCATTGGGAACGAATCCGTTCGCAGCTGCCATCCCGCGCCCACATCCAGCACCACCCATCGTGGTCGATTTTGCCACGTCCATGTGGGCCGAAGGAAAGGTTCGTGTAGCTCAAAGACTTGGTAAGTCTGTACCTAATGACACGATCCTGGATAGCGATGGTAACCCCTCGAATGATCCCAACGACTTTTACGACGGAGGCTGTTTGCTGCCTCTGGGAGGCCACAAAGGTTATGGGTTGAGCTTCATCTGTGATGTTCTGGCAGGGATGCTTACCGGATCGGGAACTCCGTGCATGCCAACCTATGAAGGCTCTAATTCATTGATGTTAATTTTGTTAGACCCCAATTGTTTTCGGGCACACGACGAATTCCTGTCCGATCTCGAAGTATTCTGTGACGTCGTCGCATCGGTTCCACCTCGTGATGACAGCCCGGCTGTGAAGTTGCCAGGTGAGCCAGAAAATGAACGCCGTCGTCAGTCTGCCGAAGGTGTTTTCCTGGACGAACCGACTTGGCAATATCTCGTCGAATCAGGATCGACCCAATCGTTGGCATTGCCTGAAGTGGTTTCTGATCTCTGACGAGTCTTACGCACCTCACGCCAATCGGCGGCGAATGATGGGATACACGGCAATGAACAGTGTGGACCCGCCGTAGAATAATGCCACGTATAATACCGCGCTCCCCAAGGATGCGCCTTGTGGATCATCAGCTGGAAACAAGAACGACAACAGCAGGACAGCCAAGTTGCAGTTGCGTAAACCAACTTCGATGGCCATGGTAAATGAATCGCGGGCTGCAAATCCTGCCCACTTGGCAATATTGCCTGCAAAAAAGAATTTGGCAGCACCAAACAACAAAAGCAATAGCGGCAGCCACCAGCCATATTGCCAGATCTCCAGGCGTCCACTCCCCAAAGCACCGATCACGATACATGCCAGTGCCAACAGACTGCCGCGAATCAACCAGCGCGATATCCACACTCGGGATTTCACAGCATAGTGTCCTACGATCATGCCGGCACTCAACGGCAAGATCATGAACACGATAATCTGGATCATGATCTCGCCGATCGGCATACGAAAATCGTCCGACAGGTTGGATACAAAGACGCGCAGAATAATAGGAGTGAACAACAGGCTGCTGACCGTGGAAGCGGCGGTTGCGGTCATTGACAACGGCACATTGCCGTGGCCCAGGTGCGTAAAAATATTGGAGGCCGAACCACTGGGCATGACCATCACCAACAGCAAGCCGATGGCGATGCCCGTAGGAAGATCTAATGTCCACCAAAGAACGATGGCAACTAGAGGAAATAGAATGTACTGATTCAGCAGCACCAATGCGATACCTTGAGGACGTTGCAAGATCCCACAAAAATCTTGCCAAGTTAGCGTAGCCCCCATACCAAGCATGGCCAGCATCAACTGAGTTGCAGCAAGCGAGTATTCGTAGTCCGGATAGTACTGCAGCACAAATGGCACCTTTTTTTTCGGTAGTGCCCGTCACTCCCGTGAGAGCAAATGCTGCCGGGATGTCTCAAAATACTCGATCGCCTGCTCTTTTTCAGGAAAGTCTCGTTCCTGTAATGCCTCAATACGTTTGTCCAACTTGGTCAACAGCCAATCTCGATCCTCGGAGGAAAAAGGTCGTTTGCCATCAACATAGACGTAGACGGGATTGGTGTGTGCTTCAGCATCCGGTCGTCCGGTCGCAGAAGTACTATAAGCTCTAGCGGCAATCCAACATGGCCGGTCTATTGAAATCGTTTCACGCACTTCAAACCATTGACCACGTTGTTTTGCAGTCGGAACCTCAATCATTTTGACTGGTTTTCCATTCACAATCAGTTCCAACTGTTGCACTGCCGTGACTTCCGAACGTAATCGCACATGTACTGGCAACGGCGTTTGATCTGTGGCTTGACGTTCAATCGTATCGCCAGGCTGATGACCAGCAACATCCAGCAACACAAACGGTCCGGTCGTAAAAAAGCTCCGTCCTTCGGCAGCCCCACGCGCCCAATCCACGAAGTCTGGCCTGTCATGAGTCCGCACATAATTGCGGCAATCGCCCAGACACCGGCAATACGGGAAATCACTTCCAGCCACAGCAGGAAACCGATATCCCACATTCAACACTCGGTACCATCCTGTCAAACCTATGCCCCGATAATGGGCCATCTGCAACAACTCGACACCATCCGTCAATTGCTGGACATAGTCGGCATAAATCTCGTGGGAATAACCACCATGAGCATGGAACGAAAAGCCACCCAGTTGGCGCGTCTTTTCTCCGATCTGTCCAAAAACTGGCCATTCGTTTGGATTGATGGTCAATCCTTCCAACACGAGACGTTCGTGCATCAATAAGCAAATATGACCATAGGTACGGGCACGGTACTCTTGGCCCGACGCGATTCCGTATCGCCCGCGCGTCTGTACAGACGATTTGCCGAATCCCATGTCTTGTGGCCAAATCTGACGCGGCATCAGACCGGAGTAATGAGACGGTTCGTTCATACACAGGATGAAGCCGTACTCAATATCTTCCGCAGCCATCAAGTCCAGCGCCCGCTCGTCGTCATAGGAGTTCGTTCGGTTTAGATGGATATGGGTATCGCCGGCGTAGTACCCATAGGCGTTCATCGGTACCGTGCGTTCCATCGTGATTGTCAGATCACGCGACTCTCCGGCCGACACATTCACGATCCGGCGCACTGGTTGGCATTCATACCCCTTCCAGACTTCAATCCGGACATCCCCAACCGGTACCTGCGCGGCGAATTGCCCCAAGGTGTAAAAGTACCAACCGTAATAGCGGCTGGGACCATGAGTCTCATTTACAGCCGTATGCTGACGGCTCCACGCCGCTAAACCATTTTCGAGAGGCTCGTAAAAGTTTCCCTGGGGACCAACAATGTTGACGCGGGCCGCAGTCAGTTCACCGCTATCGGCATCCACTACCTTGACGCGTAACATCGCCTTTGCCACATCCTTCGAATCAACCGTGCGAGGTTCTCCAGCCTGTTGAAATCCAGCTGGAGTGTGGACAAAGGCTTCTTCTTCTGGGTTGAGAGTCTGGTTCGGCTCACGATCCGCCAAGTGTCGATGGCGCGAAGGCCCAGGCGGATGTGCAACAGCTGGCAAACCGGCACTGAGTGTGATTGCAGCCAGAAGCACACACCAAATAACACGCACACCATCTATGATCTGAGATTGGCCCACAAATCCTCGACCTCTTTTCGCAACCGAGTTACCTCGGCAGAAAGTTCCCGTACTTCATTGCGTAATGCTGATAGATCGCTACTAGACTCGGACGAAATGGACGAAGCTGTAGCGTTATTCGATGTTTCCGCCGGTTTCGTGGCAACAGGTGTCGCAGGGGCGGTCGGAGCCGGCGGAACAGAACTGCTTGCTACAGCAGCTGGTGACGCGGGCGCATTTTGGATTTGTACGGATCCGCCACCGCCATGTTCTCGTTTCAGTCGTTCCAACTCGCTGTCGGCATAAAGTGCATGAGTCACCATCTGTCCACGGCCTTCTGGAGTTAGCGCGACAACAAGATTCTTAGCCTCCAAGGAAGCCAACACGGGACGCAGCGCACTCAAGTCGGCAATCGGAGCCATCCTGGCAGCCCGACCTCTTAGTTCACCAATCGTTTGCGGACCACGCAAAAGCAACTCTGCCACGACAGCAAGCTCGACGCCACTCACGGCAAGCCACTCTTTCATGTAATGGCGATACTTGATCACTCGACCACCACCCTGAATGACACCCACGGCACCTTTGGTGCGCAAATCCTCCATGGATTCTTCAACGTCGTCCGTATCAAGATTCATTTGAGGCGAACGGTTGCTCTTTTGATTACACCCGGTAGTCAACGCGTTCAAAGACAACGGATAGGAATCGGGAGTCGTTTTTGCTTTTTCGATCAATACTCCGACGATTCGTCGCTCGATCGCAGATAGTGGCTGCCAAGCGGGTGCCGGTTCGTCGGACGATGTCTGGGTACCAGACGAGTTCTCAAATTGCGGTGTCTGTTCCATCGATACTCCTCAGTCTATTTAGCTCGCGACAATCCCGGTGTCCAATACGAGCTTGCTGAATGAGCCCCTCAAGGACTGTCTCCCACGGCATCCGTTGTAGTGGGAACCACTATCATCATAGCGTCTAATGCGTCTCTGATATCATTGAACCACGTCGCAGGCTCTCATCACAAGGGTGCTTGTCACCACTCCGCGACCTCGGATTGGCAACCTGATCAGCCGCGAACAGAAAGTTCTCAGACAATACTGCCACGCTCAAGACTTCCGGCCGCGTCCGTCAACCGGTTTCCATTCTCGTGTCGTCTGGGCATCCAAGTAGGCTGCCAAATCGCTGCGCCGCAGCCGAATACTGTTGCCGATCCGGGCATGTGGCAACGTTCCTGCCCGAATCAGACGGCGAATGGTGTCGGCACTAACACCTAAATATCTTCCGGCCTCCACGACACTCAATGCAATGTGTTCCTCTACCGTCCTGGCGTTGGACATGGGTAATGTCTCCCTACGTTGAAAACCCAAAATCAAGAATCAAAAACACTATCGCGGCTTGGACCCTGCCGGCTTCTGCGTTGGTGAAACGTCTGGCCCGAAACGGTTTGGTTCTACGTGCTCTTTCAATAAAGTGCGACGAAGTAACTCTTCTGCCACCTCCGACCGCGACTTGCCGTGAAAACCCTGCTGAACCAACCAATCGAGTACCTCAATCACCTGAGGCGTGGTGGCGATCGTCAACTTGTGCGTCGGAATAGCGTTTTTTGGCTTGGCCATAGTTACATGGTATTTACCATATAAATACCAGCGAATCAATCGGGCTCACGCATACACATGTTTGCCTAAATATGCCTAAGTCTGCCAAAAAACTCGTGTTGCTTCGGACAAATGATCGGGCTACACTGAGTCCGTCATTCACCAAAATAATACAAGGAGGGTATAGGTTATGCTCGCAGAGCGTACACAGCGACTGATCTTGGAACGAAAACATGGTGAGTCGATCGTTGTGGGATTACAATCATTGCAAACTAAGCCTCATTGCGATTCGCTAGACAATCTGGACGGTGGTGAGGAACTCTTCTTGGAAAACGTTCGCCTGCGGATTCGCGTGGAAAAAGCCTCTGGACGACGCGTAAAACTGGTCATCGAAGCCCCCAATTCGGTACAAGTCTGGCGCGAGGAATTGCTACAAGTCATCGAGGAGCCAGTGGCCGCCTAAGCGTTAATCGTCCCATCGCTAGTTTGTTGACCGATCTAAAACGGCGAGGTCTGCTGGAAAGCACGCTCATCGTTTGGGATGGCGAATTCGGCCGCACACCGATTAAGCAGGGCGATCATGGTCGCGACCACCACCCCTATGGTTT
>MDTE01101811.1_pt1 | contig 10850 bp, 9 predicted proteins | sample 811231 | NCBI WGS metagenome assembly MDTE01 (sample SAMN05326651, study PRJNA326480) | marine metagenome | isolation source: seawater | place: Indian Ocean: Red Sea | collected 2010 | reverse complement strand
GAAGACCGGCTGGTCGCTCGACGAGGTGGATCTCATCGAGCTGAACGAGGCGTTCGCCGCCCAGGCGGTCGCCGTGATCCGCGAGCTCAGCGCCGACCCGGAGAAGGTGAACGTGAACGGCGGCGCCGTGGCGCTGGGGCACCCGATCGGCGCGAGCGGCGCCCGCATCCTGACCACGCTGCTCTATGCGATGAAGAACCGGGGCGCCAAGCGGGGCATCGCCACGCTCTGTCTCGGTGGCGGCAACGGCGTCGCGATGGCGATCGAGGCGTTCTAGCTGGTTCAGTCTTCGAACTTCCAGAAGGCGATCCCGCCCGCCTGCTTGCCGATGTCGACGGCGCCGACCCGCTCGCCGGTGTCGACGGCGTAGACCTCGACCGTGCCGGGGTCCGCGCCCACGCCCTCCAGGGTCACGAACGCATACCGACCGTCGGGTGTCACCACCACACCGTGGGGAATGGTGCGGCTGGTCTCGGTGCGAGCCACTTCGCGGCCTGTCGTCAGGTCCCAGAACCCAATGGCATCGGCTCCCTTGTAGGTCGCCACGAGGAATCGACCGTCCGGGGTCACGTCGAGATTGTAGGGACCGGCCCCGGTCTCGAACGTCCGCGTGATCTCCCAGCGGTCGAGGTCGACCTCGAACACCTTGGCCACGTTGTTCCCGGTGACATAGACGGTGTCGTCGCCGGTTGGGGAGGTCACCCACGTGGGCATCACGCCCTCACCCAGCGTCAGCCGCCGCGCGATCTCGAACCCGAGCGCATCGAGCTCGATGAGCTCGAAGTCCATCATGTTGACCGAGTAGAACGACCCGCCATCGGGCGACAGGCGTCCGCCGTGGGGGCGCACGCCGGTATCCACCCTGGCGACCTCGCTCATCGTCTCGGTCTCGACCACCGAGATGTCGCTCGGCTCCATCGGACCGTGCAGGTTGAAGTTCACCGCGTATAGCAGACCGGTCGTCGATGAGATATCCAGGGTGGCGGGAAACATCCCGAGAGTGACGTCACCCACCCACGCGTCGGTGCCCGTCTCGTACTTGTGGACGCTCCCGTAGGGGAACCCGTGCGCCATCGAGACATACCAGTGGCGACCGTCCGGGTCGATGTTGATCCCGTGCGGCCCCTCGATCTCGGCTGGAAAGCTCCCGACGGTAATCGTCTTGACCACCTCGAGCCCACCCGGCCCGTAGCGCACGAGCGCCACCTCGTCGTCCGACTCGGCCGCCACATACACGTAGTAGCTCCCCGTCGGCGGGTCCGGAGCCGTGCCGGCCGCTAGCCCAGGACTCGCCAGCACTGCGGCGGAGAGTCCGAAACCGGCGGCCTTACGGCCTGTTCGTGCCAAAGCCCAAAGCCCAAAGCCCAAAGCCAGACGGTGTCGCGCCGTCATCGCACCGCCCCCTACTGCGGCTCCCCGATGATCCGGCTCGGCTCGGTGCGCTCCTGGAGCTTCACGGCCCACAAACCGGTGTTCCAGTCAGAGAAGAAGATGTGCCCCTTGTAGGGCTGGGGGCCCCAGACAAAGGGCGCGTTCGCAATATGCCCGTCCGGGTCGGTCGGGAGATACATTGCGATCTCGCGCCCCTGCTTGTAGAGATCGCCCATCAGCTCGCCGGAGACGTCGACGACACGCAGCCCCCCGTTGTAGTAGCCCACGTAGAGCACGTCGTCCTCGACCCAGAGATTGTGGGAGCCCGCCTCGGGCACCTGGTAGCGGGCCACCTCGCGCGGGTTGTCCCAATCGCTCCAGTCAATGATGTGAATCCACCCCGCGGCCCGTGACGGACGGCCTCCGCCCGACGAGTCATACCCCCCGTAGGGGAACGACTCGTCGCCGGCGAACAGGTAGAACTTGCCGGTCGACTGACTGCGATACGGAAACGCTGCGTGATTCCACCCGCTCGGATAGGCATAACGCCCCAGCTCAACCGGACGCTCCGGCGTGCCGCCGCGCCCTCCCCCGCCAACATCGACGGCCACCACCCCGTCACTCCAGTTCGACGAAAAGGCGACCCCGTCGCTGACCCACACGTCGTGGATACTGTGCCCTGGCGTGTCGAGCTCGAAGCGGCCGACACGTGAGGGACTCCGCGGGTCCTCGATGTCGATGACGTCGTACCGCCGTCCGGCGCTCAGGGCGAAGACGTGGTCCTCGGAGATGAACACGTTGTGTACGCCCCCGGTGAGCTGGTCGGTGTACTCCGACAGCACGGGCACCCCTTCCCGCGGGTTGCCGACCCCGAGCAACACGATGCCATTGCGTCGATCAGACGCGCCTTCTCGGCTGATGACGGCGACGTCGCCGTCTTCGGAGACCTTCACGTCGTTGACCGTCCTCGCATCGACCTGCACCTCGTGCAGCTTCTCGATGTTGGCCGGGTCGGTCACGTCCCAGACGAACGAGTGACCGTCGGCGCCCCAGGTGCCGGTGATCGCGTAGTCACGCCCGTCGGTGCCCTCCCAGATCCACAGGTCGGACGTATGCCGGTCGAGCACCTCACCGCGACCGACGACGTCCACCTCCTGCCGGACGTCCCGGCGGTCGATGGACACGGTCCGCGCCGCCGAATGACTCCCGGTCGTGGCCACCACGGTGTAGGTGCCCGACCGCTCCGCCACGAAGCGTCCGTCCTCGGCGATCTGGGCCGACGCCCCGGCGGCGATGATCGACGCGGCGGTTTCGCCCCCGACCCCGAACTGCACCGGCACGCCACGCACGGCGAGCCCGTGGGCGTCCTTCGCAATGGCGGTGAATCGGACCACGTCGCCGGTCCGGGCCCGCTCCGCGCTGGCCTGTAGCTCGAGAGACGACACAGGGTTCTCCTTCACCTCGATGGTGAGGGTGGCCCGCACGTCCTCGACCTGGACGACGACGTCGACCTCTCCGGGCTCGTCCAGCGTCAAGAACCCGAAGGGATCGACCCTGGCAAGATCCGGAGGCTCGGTACGATAGACAGGCGCCACATCGGTGCGCACGTCACCGACGGCATCGACCACCTCCACTCGCAGGCGTGGCCGGGTGCCGACATAGAACTTGGGGGGAATATCCGTGAACGCGACTTCGGTGACCGGCGGCTGCGGCACGGTGACCGGAATCTCTATCCTGACGCGCGCCGCCGGCCGACGACTCTCGTCGTCGGGGTCATCGGGCACCATCGCCACCAGGGTGAACTCGCCCGGGCGATAGGCCTGCACCTCGCCGGCGCGGCTCACCCCGACACTGCGACGCGCCCGCGAAAAGAACAGCACGGCGGCGTCATCCACGACCGTGCCGTCGGGATCGGTCACGACCGCCTCGAGCTTCGCCCGCTCCCCGACGCCGAGCGTTAACCGGGCCGGCGTGACATCCAGAGCAACTGTCTCGGCCGGTTCAGGCTCGGCCTCCGGCGGCTGAGCCGAGGGAAGTGCGCTCCCCCACCAGAAGAGGCCCGCCACCACCGTCAACCAGAGTCGAGACACGCGCACGAGACCTCCTGAGGCGGAGGCCGGCGCGCGTGGTCCCGAGGGTCGGGATCAGAACGCGACTTCCGGCACCTCCGCCGCTCCTTCGTCCGCTTCGAAGTACTCGCGGTCGCCGAACCCAAACACCCCGGCGAACAGATTGCCGGGAAACCGCCGTATATCGGTGCGATACACGCGAACGGCATCATTGTAACGCTGGCGCTCAACGGCTATTCGGTTTTCGGTGCCGGCCAGCTCATCCTGCAGTCGGATGAAATTTTCGTTCGACCGGAGTTGCGGATAGTTCTCGGCGATGGCCAGCAGCCGCCCCAAGGCGCTGGTGAGTCCGGCGTTCGCGTTGGCCGCTTCGGCGGGTGTCGCCGCGCCCGAGAGTCGGCTCCGTGCCTCGGCCACCTGCGTGAAGATATCGCGCTCCTGCTCCGCGAACCCCTGCACGGTCGCGACCAGATTGGGAATGAGATCCGAGCGACGCTGGAGCACGTTCTCGACCTGTGCCCAGGACGAGTCGATCTGCTCGTTCGCCGTCACGAATCCGTTGTAGCGACCGACCCCGGAGCACGACCCCATCAGCACGACGATCAGAAAGATCCCACCAACCGCCAGCAGTCCCCTCTTCATTCAGTGTCCTCCTATTCCTCTTCCTGGGGCTTCGCCTCTACGGGACGAAGCGATCGATTCTCGCCACCCCCTGGGTCAGCTCCGCATAGTAGCGACCGAAGACCGCTTTCTCGTCCGCGGCCACATCTTCACCATGTTTCAACCGGGCCACATCCCCGAACGCCTGCTTATCCAACCCCGCTCGGCGACAGAACGCCGACACCACCTCTTCGTTGTGCGCCGGCACCGCGTCCCGATGCAGGTGCAGGCATCCTCGGAAGAGCGCCACGAACGTCGTGTAGGAATCGGTCAGGAGCCGACGCAGGCGACGGGGATGCGCATGCGTCTCGACGTAGCCTTCGCGCAGCCGCATCATCTTCTCCCGCAACTCGCGCTCGCACTGCAGCCGGAGGTGGTCGGTGTGCACCTCGACGTCGGCGAACGGATCGTCGCCGTAGAGCACCCGCCGGTCGGCCTGCAGGTCGAGAAACTCGATCGGGAACACGTCGGCCGATTCCGCGATCATCTCGGGCGTGAACAGCCGAGGCAGCGGCTGACGACCACTCTCCCAGCGCGTGAGTGCTGGCGACATCGCCTCGAGGTCGGCGGGGTCGAGGCGATCAACCACGATGATCAGGTTGAGATCGCTCGTGGCCCGTTCCCAGTCGCCACGGGCGGCCGAGCCATACAGCACGATGCTCTTCAGATGCGTCCCCAGCGCCTGACGGGTCTGCTCGAGCAGTACGTCCAGATCAGGATGTGACACCGTCGCTTCGCTCATCACGCTCTTCGCCCTCGTTTCGTCTCACCCGGCGGCGGTCAGAAGCCACGGGACGCGCCGCCGCCCCCGAACCCACCGCCGCCGAACCCACCGAACCCGCCGCCGCCCCCGAAGCCGCCACCACGGAAGCCGCCGCCTCGGCCGCCCCCCGACATCATCAGCAGAAAGAACAGCGATGGATGCTTGAAGAACAGATAGCCCATGAACACCATGCCGAGCAGTCCCAGGACCCCCTGGAGCGGGCCGCCCGGCCGGTCCTGCACGCGTCGTCTGGTCGGCGCGAGCTGGGCGGCGCCATCCACCACGACCCCGAACTCCGTCGCCGACGCCTCGACCAGCCCGGCACTCAATCTGAGCAACCCGCCCGAGAAGTCCCCGGCGGACAGCAGAGGCAAAGAGGCGTCCAGCAGCGCACCGACCCGCCCGTCGGGTAGATACCCTTCGACGCCGTATCCGGTCTCGATCGCGATGTCGCGCTCCTCGAACGCCAGGACCACCACGATGCCGCGATCCGTCTCGGCGTCCCCCACTCCCCACTCGGTGGCTAGCCGGACACCGAAGGCGCGGATCGGCTCGCCTTCGAGTGACGGCATCGTGACCACCACGATGGCCACGCCGGCCTGCTGATAGAGGTCGGTGTGGAACCGCTCCATCTCGCCGACCGCCTCGGTGCTCAGCACGCCGGCGAAATCGTGGACCGAACGGTCGCCGGGAGACGGCAACTCGACCTGCGCCAGGGCGGCGCCGGCCGCCCCCACCCAGACCACGGCTACCACCATCATCCAGCGTGCGTGGCGAGCCATGCGGCGAACGGGACTCATCTGGACAGCCTATCCCGGCCCGGCGCCCCCGCTGAGTCCGTGGAAGGCCATTCCTGCGCGCCGGTAGGGTGCTGAACCGTGCATGATCGTGAATGACGCCATTCGAACTCGAAAATCAGATAATTCATAACCTCATTAGTTACAACAAGATAATCTTCCACAGACATTGACTTTCGCTTGACATTCGCCTAGCGCGTCCCTAGAATGCCAAAAAGCCTGAAGCAAGCACACATACAACGAGAGATACGTCATTTGGCCAAGAGGAATTCACCGATGAAGGACGACCACAGCCCCCGCGACCGACAGAAAGCCATCGACATGGCCGTTGGCCAGATCGAAAAGCAGTTCGGGAAGGGAGCCATCATGCGGCTCGGCGAAGACGCCGTCGCGACCATCCCCCACATCTCGACCGGCGCGATCAGTATCGACTATGCGCTCGGTATCGGTGGAGTACCGCGTGGTCGTGTGGTCGAAATCTTCGGCCCGGAGGCCTCGGGCAAGACCACGCTGACCCTGCAGATCATCGCGCAGGCACAGCGCAACGGCGGCACCGCGGCGTTCGTCGACGCCGAGCACGCGCTCGACCCGACCTACGCCCGCAAGCTGGGTGTCGACCTCGAGAACCTGCTCGTGTCGCAGCCCGACAACGGAGAACAGGCGCTGGAGATCGTCGAAGTGCTGGTGCGCTCCGGTGGCGCCGATGTCGTCATCGTCGACTCGGTCGCGGCGCTTGTGCCGCGCGCGGAGATCGACGGCGAGATGGGCGACGCGCAGGTCGGCCTGCAAGCGCGTCTGATGTCGCAAGCGTTGCGGAAGCTGACGGCCGTCGTGGCGAAGTCGCGCACCTGTCTGGTGTTCATCAATCAGCTGCGCGAGAAGATCGGCGTGATGTTCGGCAACCCTGAAACCACCACCGGCGGTCGCGCCCTGAAGTTCTACTCGTCGGTCCGACTCGACATCCGCCGCATCGGCGCGATCAAGGACGGCGATCAGGTGGTCGGCAGCCGCACCCGTGTGAAAGTGGTCAAGAACAAGGTGGCCCCGCCGTTCCGCCTGGCCGAATTCGACCTCATGTATGGCGAGGGAGTCTCTCGCGAAGGCGATCTGCTCGACCTGGCGGTGGACCGCCGTATCGTCGAGAAGAGCGGCACCTGGTTCTCGTACGCCGGTGAACGACTGGGACAAGGCCGGGAGAAGGTCAAGCTGTTCCTTCGACAGAACCCCGACATCTTCAACACCATCGATGCGCGGGTGCGTGCAGAGCTGGGCATGACCACCGCCGCCGAATCCGACGCGGACTCGGCGGCGGTGAACGTCTAGGGACACTCGCCGTCACGGCGGGCCGAAGTGAAACGCGTGTCGCCTCTGGCGGCACGCGTTTTCTCTTGTACTTTCGATCCCAATTCGGTACTCTCGCGGCCAGTGCGTACCCCCTTGTACTCGGCCGCCAGATCCGGTACTGTCAGCCCCGGTATCGGGACTTGTACTCGCAGCCGTTTTTCGGTACGCTCCACAGCGTCATGAATTCATCGCCGGTCGACACCCTCAACGACTTGCCTCCGCTGCCGCGCAGGACCCCTGTCCCGCGCCGTAGCTGGTGGTATGCGTTGTTGCTGGTGTGTGTGTTGCTGGTGGCCAACGCGCTGGTTGGCGACCGGGGCCTGCTGGCGCTGTTTCGGGCGAACCAGGAACACGCGCAGCTTCAAGCCGCCATCGACGCCATCCGCACCGAGAACGCTCAGCTGCACGGCTATGTCCGCGCCCTGCATAACGAACCGCTACTGGTCGAAGACCTGGCGCGTCAACAGCTCGGCCTGATCAAAGAGGGCGAACAGGTCTTCATCGTCAGGACCGTGGATGAGCCCACCGAGCGAGCGCTTCCGACAACCGACCTCGACGAGGGGTCGGCGGCCGACGTCCCCTCACCTCAGCAGCCGTAGCCTGACGACGTCGCTCAGGCGAGCACGGCGCGGATCGACTCCTCCGCTGACAGCACGGTCCAGGCCGCAAGCTCGCAGAGCAGGTTCGCTTGTAGCGGCGTCAGCCTGGTAAGCGCCCCCGGATTCTGCCCCACCGTGCGGTAGTGGGGAAATCGCGCCAGCGGCCCGTCCTCATCACCCACCGGCAACAACCGTCTCACGTCAACGGGCAGCGCTCCCTCCCACTCGGGCACGCGGCTGTTGTAGACCCAAACGAGCGACACCTCCCCACCGCCCTCGATGCCCCACCAGGGGTTGTCGACGAGCGGCGCCCGCGTGCTGACGACGAGCGCCCGGCCGTCGCGGCGAGCCTGCTGGAGCCCGCGCACCAGCTCGACATACACGGAACGAGCGAAGACCTGATTGTGCGGCCAGCGCGGACTGGCCTGCCCGAAGAGGGGAGGGAGCGCCGGATCGATCTGTCCAGGCTCGGGCCAGTGTGCCGGGTCGTGTTCCAGGTCGACCGGCCACACCGAGTTGAGACACACGACGAGGTTCTTCACTCCCCTCCGCAGCATCCCCAGCAGCGACAACGTATCGACGTCGCCGCCGTCGGTCACGAGGTCGTCGGCCGTGTCCGGGCCACCATCGGCGCCAGGCAGGGTCCACGTGCGCACGTGCGGATAGGCACGTTCATCGCGGTCGGGCGTATTGAATGCGCTCGTTGCTCCCAGCATCGACGCCAGTGACCACGGTCGCGCGGCGGGCCGCACGGCAACGCGTCCGTCCTGGCCGACACTGCCCTCCGGCGCGAAACAGCCGATGGCCGCCGCCTCGACCAGCGTGCCTCCGATGACCCGCTCCTCGCCGCCTGGCCCTCGCAGCCGGCGACGCTGCGCGACCCCGGCATACAGCGGTGTCTGCTCGAACGGAACCCGATGCTGCTGCTCGGAACGACGCTCCGGCCAGTTCACCGCGGCATGGATCACCGGAAAGGGCGCTCCAGCGCGGGCCCGATAGCGAGGCACGTCCAGCTCGCCGACATCCACACCCAGAGCGCAGCCCACACTGTGCCCCGAATCATGGAGGTCCGCCGGCGCCAGGAACGTCTGGCCGACCGCCCGGATCCAGACGTCGCTCGGCGCCACCTCGGGATCGGCGTCGAGGCCACCGAAGATCTCCTTGAACCGGACCGTCGCGGGATGCAGTAGCGAATCGGCGGGGACGGTGTCGAGGGCGCCTCGGGTGAGGGCGTCTGGAGGCGTGGGCGTCCCGAGCCGCGCGAGGCCGTCAGGCGAGAAGACGAACGGCGCCACCGCCCAGGCGCCACCGGACACGCACGACAGGTAGCCGACGCGGTCCAGCACGCCGAACGCCTGCAACGCTCGAAGCTGCCCGATCGAGGCGACCATAGAACGGGTACCGCCGCCCGACAGACAGACCGCGGTCGGCGCGGGTGACTCCCTGAGGACGCCGGGACGTTGCTCGGGTGCCTGGCCGAACCCCGCATCGGCCCAGACCCGGGCCGTGACCAACGGGGTGGCCATCAACGCCGAGCCAGACGGCCACACCAGCTCACGCGCCAGGCCGGGACGACGCGACTCACGGGTACTCCATGGTGAACGGATCCGGGAGCGGGATCCGCACCACCTCGCCCGAGCTCAAGGCCTCGAGCGAGTAGTCCGGATTGTCCGGATCGCCAGCGAGGATGGTCTCGATGTCGCCCACCACCAGGATGACGAGCTGCTCCGGGTGGAGATATCGCCGCGCGACGTCGAGCACATCGTCGGCCGTTACCGCCGCGATGTTGTCGCGATAGGCCTCCAGGTACGACGGATCTCGATCCGTATACTCGTCGCCGGCGAAGATCCCGGCGGTCGATCCCGCGCTCGAGAAGTTCCGTGAGAAGGTCTCGACGAAATAGTTGATCGAGTTGGTGAGCTCTTCCTCGGTGACTGGTTCGGTGCGGATCCGCTCGATCTCCTCGAGGACGATCGCCACCGCGCGAGCCACCGTCTCGCTCCGCGACTGGAACCCGGCCTGAAAGACTCCGGGATAGTAGGTGCCCCCTCGATAGTTCGAGCTGGCGCTATAGGCCAGGCCCTCGTCGGAGCGGATCCGGGTCAGGAGCCGAGCGCTGAAACCACCGCCGCCGAGGATGTCGTTCATGACCAGGATCTTGTAGCGGTCTTCGTTGTCGCGCTGGATCCCGAGATGCCCGATCGCCACCCGGCCCTGGTTCACGTCAGGCTTGTTCACCAGATACAGACCCGGCTCAGGGGCGAAGTCAGGCACGGGGACGGGCGGGACCTCGTCGCCCGACGCGGCCCAGCCATCCAGGCGCCGTTCGAGCTCGGCGAGGATCGCGTCGGTGTCGATATCGCCAGAGGCGGTGAACAGGAAGTTCCCCGGGTGGAAGTAGCGCTGATGGAACGCCACCAGGTCGTCGCGCGTAATCGACTCGATGCCGGCGCGGGTGCTCGGCGTCGTCGTGAAATGACCGTCGCCTCGCATCAGACGACTGAACTCGCGCCCCTGGATGCTCGCGGTGGCGTCGTTCCGACGTTCCATGCCCTGGATCGCCTGGCTCTTGGCCAGCTCGAGCCGGTCGGCGTCGAACCCGGGGTTCCTGAGCATGTCGAAGAACATGTCCAGGCAGACCGCGAGGTCCTTGGTCAGGCAGTTCATGCTGGCCGACCCGGAGGTGGCGCCGATGCCGCTACCGATCTGGGCGGCGAGGAAGGACGCCTCCTCATCGAAGTCCGCGGCGCTGGTCGTGGCCGTGCCCCCGGCCCGCATCTGGCTGCCGGTCATGCTCGCCAGCCCGATCTTGTCGGGCGGGTCGAGATAGCTGCCCGTCCGCACGGTGACCGACAGCGAGACGAGCGGCAGCTCGTGGTCCTCGACCACGAAGGCGACGACGCCGTTCGAGAGTTCGTGGCGGTAGTCGCCAGATGTCGGGGCGGTGAAGTCGAGCAGCTCGTAGCGCAGCTCGTCCGGATGCGCCGGAATCGGCTGGGCGACGGTCGGCGCCGCGGGCACCAGCGCCGCCGCGACGAGGACGGCCCAGAGCAGTCGCCGGGTCATCGTCCTCCCTCCGCTTCAGCCTGCCGCTCGAGCGTGATCGCGCGAAGCACCTCGACCATATCCTGATTCTCCGGGGGCACCTGCGCGGCCATCTGCTCGAGCTGCCCCAACAACTGTCCCACCTGCTCGGCGTTCGCCTGCGAGATCATCGTCATCATCTGGCGGACCTGCTGGCGCTCCT
>MDTE01084959.1_pt1 | contig 10850 bp, 11 predicted proteins | sample 811231 | NCBI WGS metagenome assembly MDTE01 (sample SAMN05326651, study PRJNA326480) | marine metagenome | isolation source: seawater | place: Indian Ocean: Red Sea | collected 2010 | reverse complement strand
TTTTAATTTATGTAGTGAAGTTAATCTTAACAGTTCTATTAAGTCAATAAAATTAAAAATTCAGTATTACAGGCTTGATAAAGGGTATAAAAATGTAGTTAGGCTACACAATATAGTTTTTATATTTGTTCTTTATTAAATTTATAAGGGTTAAAATATGCCAATGGTCAATATAGATTTACAAGAAGTAAAAAAATTTTCTGATATTGCAGAAGAATGGTGGAATAAAAATGGAGATTTTAAGCCTTTGCATGTAATAAATCCTTTGAGGACTAAGTTCATTAAAGAAAGAACTGAATTAAAAAATAAAAATGTTTTAGATGTTGGGTGCGGCGGAGGTCTCCTAAGTGAGTCATTATTTGATTTTGGTGCAAAAGTTACAGGTATTGATGCAGCGGGTCCAGGAATTGAAGTCGCAAAGATTCATGCAAAAGAAAACAATAAAGATATTAATTATTTTGAGAAAACTGCTGAAGAGTTAAGAAAAGAAAAATCTGAAACTTTTGATATTGTTACATGCTTAGAAGTTTTGGAACATGTTCCAGATCCAAAATCACTTGTAAAAACATGTACTGATCTTCTTAAACCTGGAGGACACCTTTTTCTTTCAACAATTAATAAAAATCCAAGATCTTGGATAACTGCAATAGTTGGTGCTGAATATATTTTTAATCTTTTACCAAAGGGTACTCATGAATTTGATAAATTTATTAAGCCATCAAGCTTAGCCTCATATGTTAGAGATGCTAATGCTAAAGTTATTGAAACAAAAGGCATGTTCTATAATCCTATTACACATAAGGCTAACCTTAATGAGGATCTTGGTGTTAATTATTTAATGTATGCTAGAAAATCATAAAACTAAGCTTGTTCTATTTGATTTAGATGGAACTTTGATAGATACGGCCCCCGATTTTCTAACCTCACTAAATAACGTATTAAATAAGTATGGTAAAAAGAACGTGACTGCCCAAGAAATAAGAAATCATATTTCAGAAGGCTCTTCAAAATTAATTAAATTTTTTTTCGAGATCAATTATGAGCATGAGGATTTTGAAAAATATAAATCTGATTTTTTATCTGAATATAAAAAAAACCTAAATAAAAAATCTAAGTTATTTGATGGTATGCCAGATTTACTTGATTATCTTGATGAACATTCAATAATGTATGGCATTGTTACTAATAAATTTTTTGAATATACAGATCCTTTAGTAAATTCATTTCCAGAATTAAAAAATATAAAAATAATCATCTGCCCTGATCATGTTAAAACTTCAAAACCAGATCCAGAAGGCATTTTGTTAGCTTGTAATAAGCTCAATATAAAGCCCGAAGAAACGATATACTTAGGAGATCATCCAAATGATTTGAGGGCTGGCCTCTCTGCTGGAGCAAAAATTATTGGTTGCTTGTATGGATATTCTTTAGAAAAAAATTCAAATGAGTTGTTTGATTGCCATTTTGTTGAAGAAGTATCAGAAATAATCTCAAAAATTGATTAATGCAATTAAGTAATTACAAAAAAGATTTTCTAAAAGATAAGAATATTCTAGTCACTGGGGCTTCTAGAGGAATTGGAAAAGCTATTGCAGTAGGTCTTAGTGATTATGGTGCGAATATAATAATGTTGGCAAAAAATGAAAATCAATTAGACCAAATTTATGATGAAATAAAAAGTAATAGCGAAACTAATCCATTGATTGTTGGGTGTGATTTAAATACTCTTGATGAAAATAAAGCACAAGAAATTGCAAATGTAATTTCGAGGGACTATGGGCACTTAGATGCATTAATAAATAATGCAGCAATTTTAGAAAAAATGTCTTCAATTCAAGACTATGATCTACAAACTTGGGAAAAGGTATTAAAAACAAATTTAACAAGTGGGTTCCTTCTTTCAAAATATACAATACCATTGATGCAACTATCATCTATGCCAAGAATAATATTTACTTCTTCAAGTGTTGCAAAAAAAGGCAAGGCATATTGGGGTGCCTATTCAGTGTCTAAGGCAGGGATTAAGGTTTTAGCAGAGATTTTAAATGATGAGCTCGAATCTATTTCTAACTTCAAAATCTTTAACTTTGATCCAAAAGCTACCCAGACCGATATGAGGTCAATTGCTTATCCTGCAGAAGACCCTACTTCAATTAAAAAACCAAATGAACTAATTAAATACTATTTGTGGATGCTTTCACATGAAAGCTCTTCTTTTAAAAATAGTTATATCGAATTTGGAGATGAAATATAAAATTAAATAACAACATCATCTTCTTCTAACAGTCTCCACATGTATAAGCACATATAACTCCTATATGGGCTAAATTCTTGATAAAAAGATTCATTATAGTTATTAATATTAAAGATCTTTAAGTGTGCATTTTTAAGTCCCAAATCAAGAAATGAAAATATATCAGGATCTCCAACATAAAATATCCTAGACATTTCAATGGACCATGGACCAATTCCTTTTATTTTTATTAAAAAATCATAAAACTCATCAGCGGATAAATTTTTAAGAGTTTTCTTTGAGATATTAATAAGTTCTTTATTGAATATAATTCCATTTAAGTATTCAATTTTTTGCCTAGAAAGACCTGCGTTTTTAAATTTTTTATTTAATCTTTCATTAATTTTTTTATATCTATTTTTTTTTAATATTTCTTCAGTTCTCGCCCAAATTGCAGCAGCTGATCTGACCGATAGTTGCTGACCTACTATAATTTTTGAAAGATGGTCTACAAAATTCATTTTTGATAGTTTGATTTTTAAAGGGCCAACAGTCTTTATGTGGTCTGCTAGTATTAAAAAATTTTTTTCTAAAGATTTTTCATATAAAAAATTATGAGCTTTTTTATATTCCATAATTTTTTAAAGCATCTATTTCTTTATTTGATAGAGCTAGACAATCACCCTTTTTTAATTTAGATGGAAGAAAAATAGGTCCGAATCTTGTCCTTTTAAGTCTACTAATTTCAAGGTCTATTGAGTTAAATATTCTTCTTACTTCCCTATTCTTGCCAGACATGAGACATACCGAGAACCATTGATTAGAAGAGTTTTTCTCGCCTTCTACTATATCTGATAGTTTGTGCTCCACTCCATCAATCATAATTCCTGATAACATTTTCTGTTTCTTCTGCTCATTAAATTCTCCTCTTGCCCTAACCAGGTACTCTCTATCTATCATCGAAGAGGGATGCATACAAAAATTTGCAAAATCTCCATCATTAGTAAATAAAATTAGTCCTGATGAATTGATATCCAATCTACCAATTGAAATCCATCTTGTTTTTGGTAATGTTTTTGGCAAAAAATCAAAAATAATCGGGATGTCTTTATCTCTTTTGCTTGATGAAAGGACCCCCTCAGGCTTATGAAGCATTAAAAGCTTGGTTTCGGCTTCGATTGAAGATATAACTTTCCCATCAAGTTCAACTATATCGCTTTCTCCGACAGAAATACCTATCTTGGGAATCTCTCCATTAACGAGAACTTTTCCAGATTTAATTAACTCTTCACAGTATCTTCTTGAGCCTATTCCTGATTTGGCCAAGAATTTTTGCAGTCTTTCTGCCATGTGCTATATAACTTGAGATAGGATATCTTGATCGTCAGTATCTTTTATATCAGGCAATGCCGGTAAATCAGAAATATTTTTTAAATTTAAATCATCTAAAAAATCTTTTGTGGTTACATATAATGCTGGTCTTCCAGGAACATCTCTAAATCCTGAAACTTTAATCCAGTTTCTTTCTAATAAAGATCTAATGCTTCTTGTGCTAACAGAAACTCCTCTGATATCTTCAATATCACCTCTAGTCACAGGCTGTTTAAATGCAATGATTGAGATAGTTTCCATGAGAGCTTTTGATACTCTAGGCGTTTTTTCATTCCACAAATGATTTAAACATGAGCTATGATCTTCTTTTATCTGCAACCTATATCCAGATGCAACTTCTTTTATCTCTATGGATGTGCCTTCGTATCTTTTTTCAAGTTCATTTAAGGCTTTTTTAATTTCAGGTAATTCTTCTTTAATGCCTGTATTTTCAAGTATATTCTTGATCTCGGAGATCCTTATTGGCCTTCCTGCTCCAAATAAAAGTGCCTCAATTGAATTTATAATCATAATGAGCTTCCTCTTGATGACTTTATAAACAATTCTTCGCTTTTATTCTGTATAAGCTCTATATAACCGTCTTTAGCTAGTTCCAATGAGGCTAGAAGTGTAACAACAACCCCCTTTCTTCCTTCAGGCTTTCTTAAAGTCTTTGAAAAACTGATTATATTCGTTCTTGATAATAAATTGAGTAATATTTGAATTCTTTCTTTTGTCGATAATTCTTCAAAATCGATTTGATGATTTAATTTATAGTTCGGTCTATTAATTACTTCAGTAATAACTGAAAATAATTCATCTTTAGTTATTAATGCTTCCTTGGATTTAGGCACTTCGAACTCTGGCAATTTTGCAGATGCGGTAAAAAAATCTCTATCGACCCTAGGAAGTATTGCTATTTTTTCAGAAACATTTTTGAACCTCTCATATTCTTGAAGTCTCTTAATTAAGGATGCTCTTGGGTCATCTTCTTCCTCATCAAAAGATTCTTTTGGTAGCATCAATCTTGATTTAATTTCAGCTAATGTAGCAGCCATAACCAAATAATCTGCTGCTAACTCAAATTTTAAAGAATCCATTAATTCGATATATTCAAGGTATTGATCAGTGACCTTTGAAACATCTAAATCTAATATATTTATATTTTCTTTTCTAATTAAATATAACAAAAGGTCCATAGGTCCTGAAAAAGTCTCTAAACATAATTCAAGCGCATTAGGTGGAATAAAAAGATCATCAGGCAGCTTTTCAAACTGTTGCCCCATTACAGTAGGTATTTCAAGCTGCGCAATATTGTTATTTTGCATAAATAAACACTATATAGTGTAAGTTTTAGGTTATTTTAATACAATATGTAGTGTTTTTCCTTAAAAAATGTCTTTTTAGCTAAAATTAATTAAATTATTAATTTCTTTGAAAATGTTTCTATTATTGAACTTTCATTTGATAATAAGCATCCAATTTTTAAAATTGAGTTATAAAATATTAGAACAATGAATTATTCTACTGACAATACAAGAATTATTGACCGTAATAAGGTTCCTGCACCATATGAGCTAGTAAATAAACACCCTATTAACGATGAAATCTCAAAACTTGTATATGGAACAAGGAATGAAATAAGTCAGATTTTACATGACAAAGATGATCGATTGTTCGTAGTTGTTGGGCCATGCTCAATTCATGACCCAGAAAGTGCAATTGAATATGCAGAAAGACTTACTGAAGAAAGCAAGAGATTCAATGAAAATCTTTTATTAATAATGCGAGTATATTTTGAAAAACCAAGAACTACAGTAGGATGGAAAGGTTTAATTAACGACCCTGATATTAATGAAACTTTCAATATTGCAAAAGGTGTAGAAATTGCAAGAAAGTTACTAATTGATATAGCTAATCTTGGACTGCCTGCCGGAACTGAATTTCTTGATCCTATATCTCCGCAATATGTAACTGATGTTATTTCATGGGGAGCAATTGGTGCAAGAACTGCCGAAAGTCAAATTCATAGAGAACTTGCATCAGGTCTTTCATGTCCAATTGGTATTAAAAATGGAACTGATGGAGGATTAAAGGCTGCTATAGATGGTATACAGGCTGCAAATCACTCTCATGTTTTCCTTGGAGCAACAAAAGAAGCAGATATAGCCATGCTTAAAACTGCTGGGAATATTGATACGCATATTATCTTAAGAGGCGGCAAGACCCCAAATTATGATAAGGATTCAGTTGAGAATACATTAATTGCTTTAAGAGAAGCAGAGGTAAATGAGTCAATAATGATTGATGCCAGTCATGGAAATAGTCAAAAGAAATTTAAAGAACAAATACCAGTTATTGATAGCATTTCTAATCAAATTATTGAGGGAAATAAAAATATTAAAGGCATAATGATTGAAAGCCATTTAAATGAAGGGAATCAAAAAATATCAGATAATTTAAAGTATGGTCAAAGCATTACTGATGCATGCATGGGCTGGGAAGACACTATTAAATGTCTTGAGAATTTAAATACTGCTGTAGATAAAAAAAGGGGTAATTAATCTAATTGGAAAATAAACACTTATCATTTTCAGCAGAAGTAGCTGAGACATTAGGAATAGAATCTGCAATTATTTTAGATCTTTATAAGCAAAATAAATTAGACAATATATCTTCATATGAAGATTTAATAAACTCAATCTTAAAACATATTTCATTCATAGAAATATCAATAATTAAAAGTTCTTTGGATAAATTAATTAAGTTTGATTTAATTAAAATGACAGATTCAAAAATTGAGAAAAAATATAAAGTTAAAAGTCCTGGCGTTAACCAGGAGACAAATAAATTAAATAAGGACTGGGTCCCATCTCCAGAAACAAAAGAAATCATCAATATGGCAGAGATACCAGATGAATTTTGTGATTTAAAATTAAAAGAATTTAAAATTTATTGGATTGAAAGAGGTCAAAAGAAAAATAATTGGAATATGACCTTTATAGACTTTATTAGAAGAGAATGGGCTAAAGAGAAAAGCTCAAATAAAGGTTTGCCATATACTATCGATGAAAATTGGTATCCTGATGACGATGTATTTGATATTCTTAATTTATCTGAAATAACTAAAGATTCTGCGTTAAAATATTTAAGAGAGTTTAACCTTTATTGGAAAGATAAAGGTGCAGCATTCACAACATGGAATTCTAAATTCATTGATCATGTTAAAAGAAGACATATCATTAATGATAATATAAGTAAAAATGAAGAGAATAAAAAATATTCTGAACCAGGAAAATACAAACAGGACTTTAATGCAAGAAAAAATGACAACTCTTGGGCAAAAGAAATCAACCTCGACTAAAGAGGATTTTATTAATGCAATAGATGCATTGTTTCTAAAACTAGAACTTGCCTATCATTATCAATTTTATAAAGTATTTGGAACTGATGAAAAACTTAAAGAGGGAAAAAAGCTTTGGGCTATTAGCTTAAAAGATAAGAATCCAGAAGTGCTGCTCAAGGCTGCTGAGGCTGTAATTTCATCTCAATCTTATCTACCAACTCTTACAGATCTTATAAAAGCATGTAATGAAATAGATGAAATAGATGGACTGCCGTCTGCTGAAGAGGCTTATATTGAAGCAAGAAAATCATATGAACCACGAAAAGAATTTAATTGGTCAAATCCAATTGTATATTATGCTGGTAAAAAAATTGGGTGGAGTAGCTTAAATGAAAAAGATTCTAAAGAAAATTTTAATAACTTTAGAAAAGTATTTAATTTTCTAAAGGCTGAAGCATTGAATGGTAAGAAATTTGAAATAAATAAAACAAAAGATGCGAAAAAGTTGAAGCCTCTTAATAAAAAACTATTAGATAAACTAAGAAAAAAACATAAAGTTTAAAAACTATTAAACTCAAAGTAATATGAAACTAACAAAAAATATAAGAATATCTTTATATATACTTTTGCCAATACTTCTATGGATGGCATCCGGTTTATTTAAAAATAATGAAGGTGAAGCAATAGAAGAAACTAATGATTTGTTTAGTGTTCAAACAGTCGTTAGTAATGCAGTTATGTATCAACCTTTAATAAAACTTAAAGCTACAACTAAATCAGAAGCTAGAATTAATGTTAAGGCCAAAACTTCAGGGGAAGTTGTAAAAATTGGCGCAACGCAAGGAAAATATGTTCTTAGAGATACCGTCTTGTGTAGTTTAGGTGTTGTTGAATTAAATAGAACTGAGGTTAAAGCGCCCTTTTCAGGTTACATTGAACAAATAGTAAAGCCTGGAAATTTTCTTGAAAGAGGACAAGTATGTGCAACCATTATCCAATTGAATCCAATATCATTTATAGCAGGCGTTCCAGAATATGATATTAATAAAGTTCGTATTAATCAAAAAGTAAATCTTGAACTAGTAACAGGACAATCTATTAATGGTAAGCTAACTTTTGTATCAAAAAGCGCATCTCCAGATACAAGAACTTTCCAAGTTGAATCTCAAATTGAGAACCCAGATGGGTTAATTAAAGATGGATTGACAGCAAATATGACAATAGAAATTGATAAAGTTAAAGCTCATAAGATATCTCCATCTATTTTGTTATTAAATGATGAGGGGAAATTAGGAATTAGGATTGTAACTAAAAATAATATTGCTAAGTTTGTTGAGATTATGATTCTTGAAGATTCTGAAGAAGGTCTATGGATAACAGGGGTCTCTGAAAAGGTTGAAATAATAATCCAAGGTCAAGGATTCGTAGAAGATGGCCAAGAAGTTATTACTAATCGTATATGATCAACATAATAGATTTTGCGATAAAAAAAGCAAAAACAACTTTGTTAATTGCATTTATGGTGATAATTGCAGGATCTTATGCAAGGCAAGAAATACCTATCGCAGCATCACCGAATGTCCAACTCCCGTTCATTACGGTCTCAGTATTTCTTGATGGAGCTTCTCCAAGCGATACCTCTAGATTAATAGCTCGTCCTCTAGAAAATAGATTAAAAACTGTGACTGGAGTAAAAAATATTAGGTCAACAAGTTATTTAAGTTATGCAAGAATATTTTTAGAATTTGAAGTTGGTTTTGATATAGATCAGGCACTGGTAGATGTTAAACAAGGTGTTGAAGAAATCAAATATCAACTACCTATGGAGGCTGAAGATCCTCAAATACAAGAATATAGTGAAGCTAGTTTTCCAGTAATGAATATTAGTATTGTTGGTGGAAGTTCTGTAAGACAAAAGGTTTTTTATGCAAAAGAATTAAAAGATAAGATTGAGCCCATTGAACAGATTCTTGAAATTCGGGTTACAGGCGCACCCGAAGAGGTTTTGGAAGGCGTTATCGATAAATCAAAAATGGAATCTTATGGTGTTACTTTGTCTGATATTTATTATTCGGTAGCTAACAACAACCTTATTATTCCAGGAGGTAAGCAAGATACTGGAAGAGGAAGCTTTAATATTGAAGTTCCAAGTATTATAGAATCTGCAAAAGATGTATATGCAATTCCAGTAAAAGTTACTAAAGATGCAATTGTTACGCTTGGTGATATTGCATCAATCAAAAGAACATTTAAAGATTTTACCTCTCATGCAAGAGTGAATGGCCAAGATGCTGTAACTTTAGAAATTTCACTTAGAGAAGGGGCAAATGCAATTGATGCATCAACTGCAATAAGAAATATTCTACAAGAATTCGAAAATACATTGCCTAAAAATTTAAATATCGTAGTTTCAAATGACGATACTATTTATGCAACTCTAATGGTAAAAGAGTTAAATGGAAACATAATTGCAGCAGTAATTTTAATTATGGTCCTTGTTATAGCAAGCATGGGAACAAGAGTTTCTATGTTAGTAGGATTATCAATACCTTTTTGTTTCTTGATGACATATTTAATCCTGTACGGTCTAGATATGGAGGTTAATTTTCTTGTAATGATGGGCTTGCTTCTTGGGATGGGAATGTTGATTGATGGATCTATTGTTATTACAGAATATGCAGATAAAAAAATTGCTGAAGGTTTATCAAGGGGCGAAGGATATACTCTGGCTTCTAAAAGAATGTTTTACCCAATTGTTGCATCTACAGGAACAACATTAGCTGCATTCATACCTATTATGTTTTGGCCAGGTTTTACAGGCCAGTTTATGCGATATCTACCCATAACTATTTTCTTTGTTTTATTATCATCTTTATTCTATTCATTGATATTGATACCTGTTTTAGGTACTTTTTTTGGCCAAAGAACATCTGCTTTAAATAATGATGAAAGTCATACGTCTATATTTATAAGATTAACTGAATGGTATGGAAAATATATTAAACGTTTTGTTAAAAATCCGGTTGAGACGATTTTAGCAGTAGTTTCTATGCTTCTAATAATAATTATGACTTATACATTTTCAGGTAAAGGAACATTATATTTCGCTATTGTTGATCCTGTACAAGCAAATATAACTGTCAAAGCAAGAGGAAACTTTTCTTCTCTTGAAGCAAAAGAAATTATCGAACAAGTTGAGGAGCGTTTCTTAGAAGTAGATGGAATAAAAAATGTGTATCTAAGGTCTGGATCAAATTGGTGGCAATCAGGCGCAGATAGAATTGGCGGAGGCTTCATAGAAACATTAGAGCCCTCTCAAAGAGATATATCTGGATTTGAGATTATGGATCAATTAAAAAATTCAACAAAAGATCTTCCAGGTATTGCTGTTGAAGTTGAAGCAGATCTTGGAGGCCCCTCTTTCAATACTCCAATTGAATTAGATGTTTTTGGCAATACAGAAGAAGAAGTAAATAATGCGGTGAATAGAATCGAAAATTATATGCGAAATGAAATGGATGGTTTAAATAATATTTTTTCATCAAAAGCCTACCCATCTGTAGAATGGCGTGTAGAAGTTGATAAACAAAAAGCGGCTCAATTAGGTGTAAGTGTTAGTGATGTAGGAGCTCTTGTTCAGATGTTAACAAATGGTTTTAAGGTCGGTGAATACCGTCCTGATGATGCAAAAGATGAAGTTGAAATTAGAGCAAGATTTCCTGATTCAGATAGAACTATTACTGGTGTAAGAGATTTAAATGTAGTAACCAAACAAGGAACTGTTCCAGTAAGCTCTTTTGTAAAAGTTATCCCTAAAGAAAATCGCCAAACTGTTAATAGAAAAAATGGTAAATACTTTCAAGAAATTGGTGCTGGCACAGAAGATGAATCTGAAGTATC
>MDTE01033355.1_pt1 | contig 10850 bp, 9 predicted proteins | sample 811231 | NCBI WGS metagenome assembly MDTE01 (sample SAMN05326651, study PRJNA326480) | marine metagenome | isolation source: seawater | place: Indian Ocean: Red Sea | collected 2010 | reverse complement strand
CGGGCCATATTGGCACCCATGCGTCCAACGCCGACAAATCCGATTCGTTTCTCTTTAGAGTTCATAGTGAGGAGTAATTATTATTTAGGGTTTTTAAGAATAAAGACTTTACCTTTGATGAATGGCATGCTGAATTTGTCCAACCTATTTTTAAGGATCCAAGGATTCTTTTACACGCCAGCCCCTTTTTAACCCTAACTCAAAACAATCAAAATATAGAGAAATTATGTCTAAAATCGTACCTCTTATTAGCTCAGGAACAGCCGGTCCTAACGGTGTTCTTCATCTCCCACGCCTTTGGCAAAAAGTTTCTTTGGAAGCCGCCGGCAAGATTGCTGACGGATACCCAGGTATTGGGGCAGGATATGACTCCATGGTAATTGATGCTCTTGGATTGAATGCAGAAGCTGTCCGTTCCTTCATCACTGAATCCAAGCCAACTTATCCGCAGTTCGAGGCGTGGATTGCCGAGCAACCAGGAGTAAAATTGGATGCTGATACCATCAAGAGTCTAAATGATTCAATTACTGGATATATCCATGACGATTCGACTCGTCAGGGAATTCTTTCAGCAAATGGATTAGCTGACGGTGATCCTAGGGATGCAATCAATCTCAACAATTTGGATGATTGGTTGGAATTCCACGCTGCTGAAATTGCGTAAGAAAATAAAAATATAAAATTTTCGGGAAAGCCGGTCGATTCGACCGGCTTTCTTCTTTGGAGTAATATCCCGAGAGTTGTACTGCAGGATTGAGAACTTGCAAGGTTGTAACCCTTAAAATAAAGATATTTTCATGGACGAAATCATTATTAATACCCAGGGAGAAAACTTGGACTACACCTTTCACGATCCGGGCAAAAAGTCCCGAGATATTCTGATTATTGGGCATGGGGTAACTGGAAACAAGGATCGTCCTTTCGTTGTAGCTCTTGCTGAAGCAGTGGCTTCCGAAGGTATGGCAGTATTACGTTTTTCCTTCTCAGGAAATGGAAAGTCCGGCGGCGATTTTCGTGATTGTACCATTTCCAAAGAGGTGGAAGATCTAAAGGCAGTAGTTACTGCTGCGGTAAATAATGGATATCGTGTAACCTATGCGGGACACAGTATGGGTGGAGCCGTTGGAGTATTGGCAGCTTCAAAAGACGAAAGAATCAGTAATTTGATCTCCCTTGCCGGAATGGTAAATACCAAAAACTTTTATGATCGTGAATTCGGGGAGGAAAAGCCAGATGAGGGATGCATGTGGGAAGAGCCCAGTTGTCCTCTTTCTTCAACCTACAAAAATGACATGTACACGATCGGATCAGTGACCGCCATGGCATCAGAAGTGAAAGTGCCTTGGCTATTGATCCACGGTGACGCTGATGATGTTGTGCCTATCGAAGATTCACGGGAAATTTTTGCACATGCAAACGAACCGAAAAAAATCATTGAGATTCCTGGTGCCAATCATGTTTTTTCCGAAGGTGGATTGGGTCCAATGAGTGAATCTGTGATTGACTGGATTGGGGAAATTCTTCGGGAATCCTAAGATCTACAATCCTGTTTGCTAAGTGGTCTTCGTAAAATCCACATAAGTTATGGATGAGTTGGATGTAATCTTGATTGGGAGTGGAGTGATGTCCGCAAACCTTGGTGCATTGCTTAAGCAATTGGATGCCAGCCTCAGGATTGAACTTTATGAGGTAACCAAGGAACTTTCACAGGAAAGCTCCAACGGGTGGAATAATGCAGGGACCGGACATGCGGGTATTTGCGAAGTTGCTTACACTCCGGACCGAGGAGAAGATGGTGAAATCAAGGTAGGCAAGGCAATCGAAATTTTTGAGGAGTTTGAGCAGACAAAGCAATTCTGGGCTTATGCCGTAAGAGAAGGAATGATTGATAAGCCAGCAGAGTTTATAAATCAGGTTCCCCATATCAGTTTTGTTTACGGGCAAGAGCAGGTCGATTTTCTGCGTTCCCGATATAAAGGTATGAGTGATCATCCCTTTTTTGAAACCATGCAATATTCGGAAGATCCTGAGCAGATTCGAAAATGGGCACCTTTACTAATCGAAGGTCGAGAAGATCAAGCTGTAGCTGCAACCTACATGGAAGCCGGTACGGATGTAAATTTTGGTGAAGTTTCCCGGAAACTGATCCATTGGTTGGGTGAGCAGGATGGATGTTCATTTCATGTAGAGACCCGGGTAACCAATCTTAACCGTTTGGATAATGGATGGGAGGTTACAATTAAAAACCTTGTAGATGGAACGATCCAAAAAAAATGGGCAAAGTTTATATTTATTGGAGCCGGTGGTGGATCTTTACCACTCTTGCAAAAAGCAGGGGTAGACGAGATTCGTGGATATGGCGGTTTTCCGATTGGTGGACAATGGTTAATTTGTGAGAAGCCAGAGATTGTGGAACAACATCATGCAAAGGTCTATGGCTTGTCTCCTGGAGCAGCACCAACCATGGCCGTACCTCATTTAGACAGCCGTGTATTGGAGGGAAATAAGGCTCTGCTTTTTGGTCCCTATGCAGCCTGGACAACCAAGTTTCTTCATAAAGGTGGAAGTTTACTCGATCTTCCCGGTTCCATTAAGTTTCACAATTTACTTACCCTTCTTAAGGTGGGAATTAGTAATCTTCCGCTCGTTGGATACTTGATTCAACAAGGTCTACAGAGTATGAACACCCGATTAAAAGAGCTGCGCAATTTTTACCCTGAAGCGAAGGCAGAGGACTGGAAATTGATTGATGCTGGAATACGGGTTCAGGCAATAAAGAAGGAAGATGGTGATGCCGGGATTGTTCACTTTGGGACGGAAGTGGTAACTAGCAAGGACAAGACGGTTTCAGCTCTTCTTGGGGCATCTCCCGGAGCCTCCGTATGTGTGAATATAGTCTTGGAGGTGGCTGAGCAATGTTTTGGTGACTTATTTTCGAAGAAGGAAGTGCAGCAAAAGCTTTTGGAAATGATTCCCACATATGGAAAGAATTATGGATCGAGCATCGATACTACTCAAATTGAGGAATATAAAAAATTGAGTCAATCTGCTGAGTCGACATTAAAACTAATTGTCTAGCACTATTCATAAGACCACTTCAGAATCCAGGGGTCATGGAAAGTTTGCTGGGCTTGCTTAAGCTTTGCTTTGTATAGTTCGAGCTTGTCTGCAAATTTTGGTTTTCCTGCCAGGTTGTTTGCTTCTTCGGGATCTTCATCAATTTTAAAGAATTCAAACTCAGGTCGGTGGATGTATTGGCGGACGGATTTCTTTCCGTAGGGTGCAGAGAGGGATTTTTGATACTGTGCCTGAAAACTACTGGCAGCCCAAAGGTCGGAAGCAAAAGGGTAAGGTAGTGGGTGAGCTATGTTCCAAATGAGTTTGAATTCTTGATCACGAAAAACTCGCATAGGGTAGTACATTTGAATTTCGTGGAATGTGTGCGATGCGAAAATGCTTTCCCAATGAGTGGCATTTTCTTGACCAAGAACGGACAACCACGATTTGCCGTGGTAAGAGGATAGCTTACCAGTAACTCCACGGTTGTCCTTTGGGGCTTTTGTTTTGGGTAGAGGGAAGGAACTTTTTGGGTCTTCCCAACCAATTGGTCGATTATGCTTCGCATCTAAGGCTCCGGCAAAATCGAGAAGTGTGGGAGTAATATCGATGTGGCTGATAAGTGCCGAACTACGAACCCCTCTTTTTTTCTCGTATGGATTACGAACTACAAAAGGTACCCGAAGCCCCCCTTCATAAACGGTGGTTTTGCCACCCGCGAATGCCATTCCATGGTCGGAAGTAAAAAGGATCATGGTCTTTTCGTATAGATCTGCTTCCTTTAGGATTTTAACCAACCGAGCAACGCCCTGATCGATTCTGGAAACACTTTGGTAATACTGAGCAAGTTCTTCGCGGGTCTCGGATGTGTCGGGCAGAAAACTGGGGATGGGCACATCTTTGGGGTCGTATAACACTTCCTCCACTCCATCATGTGATTTACGATTTGGTTTGTTGCCAAAGAGGTCGGGTTTGAGCTTATTCTTAGAGGTCATATCCCTGCCTCCACCGCGATGTGGATCGGAAGTGGCAAAATAAAGAAAGAAGGGTTGGTCATTCTTTTCCGTGATAAATGCTTTTGTCGCTTCCGCCATTTGTACAGCATTCCGGGGATTCCCTTTGAGGTAAGTTTCGAAACGAAATACCTCCTCGGGAGAAACATGATACTTACCAATATGTCCAGTACGGTAACCAGCTTTGGTTAGGTTTCTTGGCAAAGAAAGTTCGATGACATTAAAGTAGCTGGAAAATTTATGGAAGGAGTGTTGGTGACCATATTGTCCGTTGGCATGGTTGTGAAGTCCGCTCATCACCACGGAACGGCTGGCAGAGCAACTGGCAGTGGTGGCAAAGGCGTTTTGAAAAACCGTACCATCTTTCGCGAGGGCATCAATAGCAGGCGTCTTAGCAATGCTGTCGCCGTAGCAACCGAGGGTCGGAGATTCATCGTCTGTGATAAAAAAAATGATATTTTTTTCAGCTCCAAAACAGCTAAAAGAAATAAGCGAAAAAAGGATAATAATCTTTGAAAACGATGTATACATAGAGGTCAGAATCGAAGAATAAGACTTTCGAGTCAATCGATCTAAAAGAGTTGTTTAAAATATTCTGGCTCGACCCGAGTTAAAATTATGGACATTAAAATTTTTCATGTCTGATAAAAAATGTCGTTGGGGAATACTTGGTTCCGCAGGGATTGCCCAAAAAAATTGGCAATCGATCCATCATGCTGAAAATGCTGAGCTTGTTGCAGTTGCCAGTCGGGATGTTGCGAAGTCCCAGGATTTTATTAACCGTTGTAGTGCACAGGTTCCTCATATCGATAAACCTATGGCTTTGGGGAGTTATGAAGAACTACTTTCGCGGGATGATATCGACGCAATTTACCTGCCCTTACCGACTGGGTTGCGTCCTGAATGGGCGTTGAAGGTTGTGAAAGCCGGAAAGCATCTGCTCTGCGAAAAACCATGTGGAACGAGCCTTAAGCAGGTACAGGATATTGTGGCAGCCTGTGACAGGGCAGGTGTACAGTTCATGGACGGAGTTATGTTTATGCACAGCGAGCGGTTGAAGAGGGTAAGGGCAGTCATTGATGATGGTGCTACCATAGGCAAGTTGCGCCGCATTAATACTCAGTTCAGCTTTTGCGCACCTGATGAGTTTCTTACGGAAAACATTAGAATGCATAGCGATCTTGAGCCGCATGGCTGTCTTGGGGATTTGGGGTGGTATACGATCCGGTTTATCCTTTGGGTGATGCAGTATGCGACTCCCAGAGCAGTAACGGGGCGTCTTTTGAATTCATCTGGAAGGTCCGATAGTCCGCGTCCGGTTCCCACAGAATTTACCGGACAATTGTTTTTTGAAGATGTTTCGGCTTCTTTTTATTGTTCTTTTCTCACCGAGCATCAACAACTCGCTCATGTTAGCGGCAGTAAAGGTAATCTGAGAATTGATGACTTTGTCTTGCCTTTTTTTGGTAACCGCTTGCAGTTTCAGTCATCCAATGCAGTTTTTGACTGCGACATTTGTGATTTCCGAATGGAACGTAGAGAGCAGACCCATCAAGTGGAGGAGTATGCGAGCAGTCATCCTAGTGCCCAGGAAACTAACTTGTTCCGGAACTTTTCCAAGCTCGTGCTTGAAGGCACACCTGATCCTCATTGGCCTAAGATTACCCTGCTTACGCAGAAGATCATGATGGCTTGTATGGAGTCTGCTGAAAACGGAAGCCAGGAAATCAAAATTAATTGATTATCCTCATGAGGAAGTCCACCCACCATCCACCGAGAGCATTGCACCTGTTACATAACTCGACGCTTCAGAAGCGAGAAAGATAGCGGCTCCTTGAATCTCTTTGAGTTCTCCCCATCTCTTCAAGGCGGTTGCACCAACAATAAATTTCATGCCGTCCTCCGTGTTGGCTATTTCCTCATTCATCGGAGTAAGGAAAGGACCTGGGCAAATCGCATTGACGGTGATTCCTGTTCCGGCAAGTTCTGAACTAAGAGCTCTGGTAAGTTGAGTGACTGCCCCTTTGCTGGCGGTGTAGGGAGTACGATTAGGACTACCGACCAGACCAAGGGCACTGGATAAGTTGATGATTCTACCTTTACCATTCCTTTTCATTTGTGGAATCACTGCTTTGCAACAAAGCCAAACCGCATCGACATTGATTTTCTGCACCTCTTTAAAATCATCGTACGAAAGTTCTTCAATGGGGCCCCTTCGATTGATACCCGCATTATTAATAAGAATGTCAATTGTTCCAAAATCCTGGTTCGCTTGTGCGATTAATTCTTCAACATTCTGCTCCTCAGAAACATCATATTCATATCCTTCTGCCTTAATCTTAAAAGTGTTTGTGAGTCGGGATGCCACGGCACTGACCTCTGAATGATTACGACTTACGAGAGCAAGGTTCGCTCCTGCAGATGCCAGTCCTTCCCCAATCGCCTTCCCGAGACCTTTGGAGCCACCCGTCAATAGAACTGTCTTGTTTGTGAGATCAAACTGTTGGATTCCAGTTTTCATTTAAGCATTAAATTCAGTTAAACCTTACCAGTGATTACAGGTCCAAGTGGGCAGGAAATAGCTGCTGCCAGCCCACGAAGAATCTGGTATTCGATATCCGTGATCTCTCCATCATGTTCAGCCGTGGTCATACATGCTGTGAGAAAGTTTCTTTTCTCGGATGCACTGAGTTTCTGGATTCTTGGCAAAGCTTTTTCCAATGCCGCAATATCGCAATCTGAGATCGGTGGCAGAGAAATTGGATTTAGTGGAGCGAGTGATTTGATTCCTTTCTCGTAAGATTGTTTTACCTGATCGATCTTCCCCCCATAATGGGCTAGGGCACCGAGAAAGCATACACATTCAGCAAGGTTTTGAAGAATCTTGGATGATCCGTGAGGATTAAGATTTCTTCTCAAATTTAGGTTGTGGAAAATGACTTTTTCCATACTCCATTCGAACAGATCAATTTGTTGATCCATGGCAATTAGCCCGTCAAGGACTTCAGAAAAATCCTGCAATTGACGAGGGGATAATTCATGCAGGGCAGATGCACATTCTTCAACCAATGCAAATTTTTCAAAACTTGAAAGTGAAGAGGTGTGAGAATGAATCTTATGAGTTAATTTATCTGTTTCCTTTTCCAAGCGGGTTTGTATAAGTCCTATTTGCTGGTCTCGGACGGTAGAATTTGAAGAGTCCAAAATCAGAGCAAAAATCACACATCGCCCTCCAAAGGGTTCACGACTTAACTCAAGCAGTTGCGACGGAATGTTTGCAAGGAGTGATTGGGCATACTGAATATTTTCTGAGCTTGGTCCTTCAAAAGCTTGCTGGAAATTGGATTGAGCATCCGGTGGTATGGAGTCAAATGTTTCTCCGGCAAAGCCCGAAGTTTGTTCCGATACGAGATCTACATTCTCTGAAATCTCGTCCGTATTTGGAAAGGATGAGTCCCAATTTGGTTCGATTTTCTTTATTCTTTTTTCGAGCGGAGGATGGGTCGCGAAAATACTGCTCAGAGCTGATCCGAAAAACATGTGCGAGAAGTCACTAGCACTTGCCGTTTTCAACTTGGAACCAACGGAATAGCCGCCAATTCTTTTGAGGGCACCACTGATTCCTTCGGGGTTGCGGGTAAACTGAACCGCGGAAGCATCAGCAAGGAATTCACGTTGCCTACTAACGGCTGCTCGAATCAAGGAACCGAAGAACCCTCCAATAAGACCGAGGACGAAAAGCAAAACACCGAGTGCAAGAATTGCCAGTGTGCTGTTGTCTTTTTTTCTTCTCCTTCCTCCTCCGGAAAATGCAGCGAAGCGCATGAGTACTTCACCAATTCTGGACAGGCATACAATACCAAATATCAGTCCGGTGAGTTTGATGTTCAAACGCATATCTCCGTTAAGTATATGACTAAATTCATGAGCCACCACCCCCTGAAGTTGTTCGCGATTCAATTTTTCAGCACATCCACGCGTAATGCCAACCACTGCGTCGTTGGGAGAGTAACCTGCGGCAAATGCATTGATTCCCTTTTCTTCCATCAAGTAGATCGGAGGGACGGGAGTACCCGATGCGATTGCCATTTCTTCTACAATATTATGTATCCTCCGTTCCTGAGGATCATTGGTATTGGAGCAGATTAACTTTCCGCCGAGTGATTCAGCCACGACGGAACCGCCCGAGGAGAGGGAAGCAATCCTACCAAGACTTGCCAGCGCAACCACTCCCAAGGTGCCTGCACCCGTTACCCAGAAAAGATTCCAGCTGGGCTCAGTCAGGTAGCTGAGTACAAAAAATGCAGTTAGAGCAATGCCAATTACGGCCATGCAAAAAAGAAGGATCAGCCATTTTGACCGTTTACGTGCCTGATCCTGTTCCGCAAAAAAATCCACCTTGAGGGGTAGGGGAGCTTTACCAGATTGGACTAAAACTGTACTTTGGGAGCTTCCTTGATTTTCTCGCTCTCGAATTCAAGTAATGTGGCGTCCTGTCCATGTCCAAACATTCCTGCAAAGATCACTGGAGGAAAGGTTTGTTTGTAAGTATTGTAAGCAGTGACGGCGTCATTGAAAGCCTGACGAGAGAAAGCCACCTTATTTTCCGTACTGCTCAATTCCTCCTGTAGATTGGCCATATTTTGATTGGCTTTTAGATCCGGGTAACTTTCCGAAAGGGCAAAGATGCGGCCCAGGGCTCCACCGAGCAGGCCTTCAGCTCCAGCAAGTCCAGCAATGGCCGATGCATCACCCGGGTTTTGGGAGGCTGCTTGCAGACTACTTTGAGCCTGATTTCTTGCCTGAATAACGGCTTCCAATGTTTCCTTTTCATGAGCCATGTATCCCTTCACGGTTTCAATCAGATTTGGAATGAGGTCATATCTTCTCTGCAATTGAACTTCGATCTGTGAGAAGGCGTTTTCAAAACGATTTTTAAAGGTCACCAACTTGTTGTAAATTCCTACAATGACGAAAAGAACAATCAAGCCGATGACGGCCAGCACAATAAGGGTTATAACAGTGGAATTCATAGATAGGTGATGTTTGGGAAGAATAAATGAGTGATGATCAAATCTCTAGCAAAGTTGAACAGATTTGGTCAACCCGAGTTTTGAAAATTAATCCTTAAAACGGCTCCATTTTCCATTGATCGAATTCTTTGGTAATGAATATTCTCAAGTTAATGAATATTTTAAGAATTTTTTCGTTCACCGTATTATACCTACTCTTTTTAGGAATAGGAATCAGTGCGACCAAGCCAAATGTTATTCTTGTATACACAGATGATCAGGGAAGCGTCGATGCTGGTTGCTACGGGTCTAACGACTTACATACGCCAACCATCGATCGAATTGCGGAGACGGGAATATGTTTTACGAATATGTATGCACCCTCTGCAATATGCTCAGCATCGAGGGCCGGATTGTTGACGGGGAGAATTCCTGCTCGGGCGGGTGTACCAGCCAATGTAAGTTCAACAAAGGGAAAACCGGGTATGCCCAGTTCGGAAATTACCATTGCTGAACTTCTCAAATCGAATGGTTATAAAACTGGGCATATTGGCAAGTGGCACATTGGGTATACTCCTGATACCATGCCAAATGGACAGGGTTTCGATTATTCATTTGGACACATGGGAGGATGCATAGATAATTACAGTCATTTTTTCTACTGGGCGGGTCCCAATCGGCATGATCTATGGAAGCAGGGAGAGGAGATTTGGAGAGACGGGCAATACTTTGGCGATCTCATGGTCGAGGAGTGCCAACAATTTATAACTCGCAATAAGAAGGAGCCATTTTTTATCTACTGGGCGATCAATTGGCCCCATTACCCTCTACAGGCATCCAACAAGTGGAGGATTAAGTTTAAAGACCTTCCTCATCCGAGAGATAAATATGCAGCCTTTATGAGTACAACCGATGAGTTGGTGGGGCGAGTGCTTGATCATCTTGAAAAAGCTGGGTTACGAGAAAATACTATTTTCATTTTTCAGTCTGATCACGGACACAGTGTGGAAGAGCGTACTTTTGGAGGAGGAGGAAGTGCTGGGACTTTTCGGGGGCACAAAGGAAACTTGTTCGAGGGAGGAATCAAAGTGCCTTCGGTGGTATCGTGGCCAGCCAAAATTCCTAAGGGAGAAAAGAGGAATCAATTTGTAACCGGGACTGACTGGTGGCCCACCTTGGCGGAGTGGACTGAGACCAAATTTCCTGAGGATCACAAACTGGATGGCAGGTCGATGGCCAAGGTGGTTAGGTCAAGCGAAGCAAAGTCACCCCATAGCCAATATTATTGGCAATTGGGAAACAAGAATGGACAGTGGGTAATGCGTAAAGACAAATGGAAACTTTACGCCCGGGCTCGTGAAATTGTAAGGCCTCAAGGAATTAGGGAGATGACTGCAGAAGACAGGAAGCTATTTCTTGTTAATCTTAAAGAAGATCCGGGTGAAACTAAGAACTGGGCAAAGGATCATCCAAATCAAGTGGAGGAACTTCTTGGATTGGCAAAAGATTACCAGGATGATCTTGAAAGTTCGAAGAAGCTTTAGGCCATTTTTCTATCGGCATAAGAATTCCTTCTTGTAATACATGACTTAAGCAAAATGAAACCTATCTACCTTTCCTTAACTTTACTCCTAGCCTGTATTCCTGTATCAGCTGAGAAGCCAAATATTGTTTTCTTTTTCACGGATGATCAGACATCAAGTGTGCTTGGTTGCTATGGACACCCTATTGTAAAGACTCCTAACATCGACCGCTTGGCCACAGAAGG
>MDTE01141370.1_pt1 | contig 10851 bp, 9 predicted proteins | sample 811231 | NCBI WGS metagenome assembly MDTE01 (sample SAMN05326651, study PRJNA326480) | marine metagenome | isolation source: seawater | place: Indian Ocean: Red Sea | collected 2010 | reverse complement strand
ACGAAAGTATTGTGATGCCCGGGTGGTGGAATTGGTAGACACAAGGGACTTAAAATCCCTCGAAGGAAACTTCGTGCCGGTTCGAGTCCGGCCCCGGGCACCATTGCTATATTGAAGTATTTAAATATGACATTTAGGCAAGTACAAGAGGGAGAATCTTTCTGGGTTTTAGTCTATACAAAAGCTGGGGAAGAAAAAAAAGCTGAAATAAATCTTAAATTGCAAGGGTTTGAGACCTTCCTTCCATTGATCTTACCAGACAATAACGCAAAGTCTGATTCTGAGCTTACGCCAATCTTTCCTAGATATCTTTTTGTCAAAATAAAAAGTAACGAAAATAATTGGAGTGTAATCAATTCTACTTATGGTGTTAAAAAACTTGTTTTGTTTACAGACAAACTTGTGCCTATTCCTAAAGAAATAATTCAAGAGATAAAAGCTAAGCTGAACCATAGAAAAGTTTACAAAAAAAATATTACCTTTGTTGAACATAAAGAGGGAGATGATGTATCCATTGTAAAGGGACGTTTTGCAGGATTAGAAGCTGTCTTTTTGTCAAAGAAGTCTCAAGACAGAGTAAGGTTATTGTTGAAGTTTCTAAATTCAACTGTAATTGCTGAATTAAATAAATCTCACATAAGCGATAAAGAGGTCACTAGTGACTTCAAATTTTAACCGTCACAAAATAATCTTATTGTTCAAAATTTGAACATAGTGTATTATGTTTATGTTCAATATTTGAACGGACTTAAATTACTAAATTTGAATGAATTCGATTCAAGAATTCATTGCGGTAGCTATTGAAAGAGACAATAAAACATTCTGAAGAAGAGTTAGAGATTCTGAGAAAGATAGAAGAGAATCCTCATCTTACTCAGAGACAAATCGCAGAGCATTTGGATTTGAGCTTGGGTAAAATAAATTATCTTATGAAAGCGTTAATCGATAAGGGTCTGCTTATGGTTGATAATTTTAAAAACTCTGACAATAAAATGAGATATATTTATCTTTTAACACCTGAAGGTATCGAGAGACGAAGAAAGCTTACCTTATTATTTCTGCAACGAAAGGCAGAAGAATTTGATAAACTGAAATCGGAGCTTGAACGTATAAAACCAAAATGACTGAAAATGTATCCGAAATAGATAAAGATAGTGTCTTTGAAGACGAAATTAATTTAATAGAAGTATTCAAAACTCTTTGGGAAGGGAAATATTTTATTATTATCTGTACTGCTGTAATTTCTATTGGTTCAATTTTTTATTCTCTTTCTTTACCCAATTATTTTACCTCTGAAGCGCTTTTAATAGTAAGAGACACTCAGAAATCAGGTTCCCTCTCTCAATCTCTTGGTGTCAATTCCTTCATGGGAATTAATTTATCTGGAAATAGCAGCGGAGATTCCATCAAAATTATGGAAATAGTTAAATCAAGAGAGTTTGTTAAACATCTTATGACTTTTGAAGATGTATTGCCTTCTTTAATAGCGGCAAAGCGCTATGACCCATCATCAAAGCAACTTTTCTTTGATCCAGAAACATATGATCTTGAAACCAAATCATGGGTTAGAGAAGCTAGTTTAAACTTATCACAAACCCCCTCTTATCTTGAAGCTCACAAAGCCTATCACGAAATGATATCTATTTCCCAAGATAAGATGACAGGCTTGATAACAATATCTATGGAGCACTTATCTCCTATTTTCGCAGAAAATTTTTTAAACCTTATAATTAATGAAGCCAATAATCTAAATCGGCAAATTGACATAAATGATACAAGTAAAGCCTTAAAGTACCTTGAACAAGAACTGGCAAGCACTTCATTAGTTGAGATTAAAAAATCTATAAATCAGCTAGTAGAAGCCCAACTTGAAACAAAAATGATGGCAAGCATTCATGAAGAATATAGCCTCGTAACGATAGAACCTCCTTTTGTCCCAGAAAAGAAATCGCGGCCTGTACGTTCCTTAATTGTAATTTTTGCTACTATATTGGGTGGTATTTTTAGCGTAATTGTGGTCATTTTAAGACATTACTTTATTCAAAATAAACATTAGATTTCACCCTATATAAACTCCACCCTCCACAAACTTAAAAGATGAAAGTTACAATAGTTGGATCTGGTTACGTAGGAATGTCTTTGGCTGTATTGCTAGCACAAAACAATGACGTTACCGTTCTCGATATTGATCCAAAAAGGGTTGACTTAATCAATTCTGGACAATCAACTATTGCTGATCCCGAGATAGACATGTTTCTAAAAGAAAAATCATTGTCGTTACACGCAACCTTAGACTCGAAAAAGGCTTTTACACATGCTCATTGGGTCATAGTAGCCACACCAACAGATTACGATACTGAAACGAATCGGTTTGATACTTCGTCTGTAGACTCTGTTGTTCAAGAATCTATAGAAACAAATCCACGAGCTTTTGTTGTAATCAAGTCAACGATTCCTGTAGGTCATACAAGACGACTTCAGAAGAAATTTGGCACTAAAGGAATCTTTTTTTCTCCTGAATTTTTAAGAGAAGGTAGAGCACTATACGACAATTTACATCCATCAAGGATAATTGTAGGTAGCACAAAAAAGGAAGGTTCAAAATTTGCAAGCCTTCTAAAAGAATCTTCTGAAAAAGAAGATGTAGACATTCTCTTGATGCGTTCAACTGAAGCTGAAGCAGTAAAGCTATTTGCGAATACCTACTTGGCGATGAGAGTTTCCTTTTTTAATGAGCTTGACTCATATTCATATGCAAATGGGCTTGACACAAAAAGTATCATAGAAGGTGTAAGTTTAGATTCAAGAATAGGTAAAGGTTACAATAATCCTTCTTTTGGGTATGGAGGCTATTGCCTTCCCAAGGATACAAAACAACTTCTAGCAAATTATCAAAATGTTCCTCAAACTTTGATAAAGGCAATTGTTTCTTCTAATACAACTCGTAAAGACTTTATTGCAGATGAAATTTTAAAACTTAATCCACTAACAGTTGGGTTCCACAGATTAGTAATGAAGGCTCAAAGTGATAATTTTCGATCTTCTGCAATTCAGGGAATTATGAAAAGAATTAAAGCAAAGGGTATAAACGTTATAGTTTATGAGCCTTCTTTACAAGAAAGTAATTTCTTTGGCTCTCAAGTTTACAAAAATCTGTCTGATTTTGTTTCAAAATCAGATTTAATTGTATGTAATAGATCTTCCGATGAGCTTACAGGATTTGAGGAAAAGATTTTTACTAGAGATATTTTTGGACAAGATTAATCTGCATGATAAAGATTTTAAAGTTAGAGGCTGCGCCACTGGATTTTATTTAAATTAAATTTATTTTTGCTATGTTAAAAGATAAAACTATTTTGGTTACTGGAGGTACTGGTTCTTTTGGTCATACATTTATACCTATGACTTTAGATAGGTATGACCCAAAAAAAATTATAATTTTTTCAAGAGATGAGATGAAACAATGGGACATGGCTAAAAATTTTTCTCAGGATTCGCGCGTTCGTTTTTTTATTGGTGATGTTCGTGATAGGGATAGGCTTTACCGAGCTTTAGATGGTGTAGATTTCGTTGTGCATGCAGCGGCAACAAAAATTGTTCCAACGGCAGAATATAATCCCTTTGAATGTGTAAAAACTAACATAAACGGCGCAATGAATCTGATTGATGCTTGTATAGATCGCAAAGTACAAGGAGTTGTTGCGCTTTCAACAGATAAGGCCAGTAGTCCTATAAACCTCTATGGAGCAACAAAATTGGCTTCAGATAAGTTATTCGTAGCAGGTAATGCTTATTCAAGTGAGCATGGAACAAAATTTTCTGTTGTTAGATATGGCAACGTCATGGGTTCCAGAGGTTCGGTAATTCCTTTTTTTGAGCAGGTCAAATCTACCGGTAAAGTTCCTATAACTGATCCTAGGATGACCAGGTTCATGATATCTCTGGAGCAAGGAGTAAAGCTAGTTTGGCATGCATTCGAAGATATGGTTGGTGGAGAAATATATGTTAAGAAAATTCCTTCTATGAAAATCACTGACGTTGCAACTGTAGTGGCACCTGATGCCCTTCAGGAGGTAATTGGTATAAGACCTGGCGAGAAGCTTCATGAGCAGATGATTGGGGAAGAGGATGCTCCTTCCACATATGAATATGAAAATCATTTTAAAATCCTTCCAGTCATAAACAATTGGGATATAGACCCGCAAAGAATTAAGAATGGCAAAAAAGTTGGACCAAATTTTATCTATAACAGTGAAACTAATGATGCATGGATGACCAAAAAAGATTTGAAAAAGTGGTTATCCCTAAATAAGGATAAGTTGGGAAAGATTTAAGATCAATCTTTGAGGTAGAGAGCAGAAAGTTGAGAATTTTTATTACTGGAACATCAGGGTTTATAGGCTTTCATTTAGCAAAACTTCTCTTAGAAGAGGGACTTGTGGTGCACGGATATGATGGCCTTACAGATTATTATGATATTAACTTGAAGACCGCTAGGACAAATGTCCTTAAGTCATATGAAGCCTTTACAAATACCCAGGCAATGCTTGAAAACGAAAAAAAGCTAGAAGAATCAATTAGTAAATTTAATCCAGATGTAATAGTTCATTTGGCAGCCCAAGCAGGAGTCCGTTACTCACTAGAAAATCCTAAATCATATATCGAAAGTAATATCATAGGCACTTTCAACATATTGGAGATAGCTAAATCTCTAGAAGTGAACCACTTGCTCATGGCATCTACATCTTCAGTTTATGGAGCAAATGAAAGAATGCCTTTTAATGAATTAGAGAAAACAGATACTGTTTTAACCATATATGCAGCAACCAAGAAAGCTAATGAATCTATGGCTCATTCGTATGCTCATTTATGGAATTTACCTGTGACTATGTTTAGATTTTTTACTGTATACGGCCCTTGGGGAAGGCCAGATATGGCTTTATTTAAATTTACTGAAGCGATTCTTAACAATAAACCCATTGATGTTTATAACAAGGGAGAAATGTATCGAGACTTTACCTATGTGGATGATTTGGTAAGAGGAATCAGACTCTTAATTGATTGTGTCCCAAAGGGAGGTAAAGAAGGAATCTCTGAGCATGATAGCAAGTCTCCAGTTGCACCTTATAGAGTAGTTAATATTGGTAATTCAGATAAGATTAAACTTATTGATTTCATAGATGCAATAGAAAAAGAGCTGGATATCAAGGCTCAAAAAAATTTCTTACCTATGCAGATGGGAGATGTCCCTGCTACGTGGGCTAATGCAACTTTACTAAAAGAACTGACTGGATACCTTCCCAGTACTAATTACAGAGAGGGAGTAAGAGAATTTGTAAGATGGTACCGAGATTTTTATAAATCTTAATTTAATTAGCTATGACTGATAGTCAGGAAATCAAAATAGGGATTTTGGGCATGGGATATGTTGGACTCCCATTAGCATTAGAGTTTTCGAAATATTTCGAAGTTATTGGGTACGATATTAATAAAAAGAGAATAGCTGAATTAATAAAAGGAGAAGACCTCACAAGGGAGGTATGTAGTAATGAATTAAAAGATGCATCTAATTTAATTTTTAGATCAGATTTATTAGAGTTAAAAAAGTGCAATGTATACATCATAACTGTTCCTACTCCAATAGATAATGATAATAAACCCAATCTTCATCCTCTTTTAGAAGCCACAAAAGACATCGGAAGTCTTCTGAAGAAAGGTGATACTGTAATTTACGAATCAACAGTATTTCCAGGAGCGACCGAAGAAGAATGTATTCCTTTATTAGAAAATATATCTGGTCTATCTCTAAATCAAGATTTCTATGTTGGCTACAGTCCAGAAAGAATAAACCCTGGGGATAAGGATCACAAAATACATTCAATAGTGAAAGTCACTTCAGGCTCATGTGATGAGGCAGCTTCTTTTGTTGATGGCCTTTACAAAACAATAGTTACTGCAGGTACATTCAAGGTCGACAATATAAAAGAGGCTGAAGCCGCAAAAGTCATTGAGAATACTCAACGAGATTTAAATATAGCGTTGATAAATGAGTTGGCAATTTTGTTTGATAAAATGGGTATTGATACTGAAGAAGTACTAAAGGCGGCTGGTACAAAGTGGAATTTTCTTAAATTTAATCCTGGTCTAGTAGGCGGTCACTGCATAGGTGTTGATCCTTACTATCTTACTCATAAAGCTCAGTCTATAGGCTATACACCTGAAATTATCCTTGCGGGCAGACGTCTTAACGACTCTATGAGCGCACATGTTGTAGAGAAACTTACAAGAGAAATGATAAATAGAAACATAGTTATACAGGAAGCAAAAGTTCTAATAATGGGGATCTCTTTTAAGGAAAATTGTCCTGATATTAGAAACTCTAAAGTAGCTGATGTTGCTAAACAATTAGAACATCTAGGCTGTAAGGTTGATATATATGATCCTCTTGTCAATCCTGAAGAGGTAAAAAAAGAGTACGGATTCAATATGATTAGCGAGTTGAAGGAAGGTGCTTATGATGCTTCTATCATAGCTGTAGGACATAAAATATTTAAGGAGATGGGTGTGTCTAACATTCGAAAGCTCGAAAAAGAAAACGGTTTTATTTTTGATTTAAAATATCTATTCAAAACTGAGGAAGTAGATTTGAAGTTATGAGTTTTAAGAGATTTAATCAAATTAATCTCCTACTTACTTCAGAGGAGAAATTTGACGGAGCCAAATTACTTCTATTAATAATAATGATGGGCATTTTTGATGTTCTCGGTGTGGCATCTATTCTGCCGTTTATGTCTCTTGCATCTGATCCTGATTTTTTAGATTCGAATGAACTTCTTTCTAAAGTCTATAATTATCTGGAGTTTGATAGCTATATTGGTTTTGTTATGTTCGCAGGACTCTGCGTGATTGTTTTAATAGTATCATCTACTCTAATTAAATTGTTTACCATCTATGCTACATATAAATTTACATTCAGCCGTGAACATAGCATAAGCTTGAGACTTTTAAGGGGATATCTTAATCAACCTTTTAGTTGGTTTTTGAACCAGCATAGTGCAGATTTGTCTAGATCCGTACTCGCAGATGTAAGAGAGGTTGTTGGGAGGTCAATACTGACTACAATCAATGTTATCTCTAATGGGTTTTCGGCATTACTAATAGTGAGTTTATTGGTAATGGTCGATCCTGTAAGTGCATTTTCAGCTTTTCTAGTATTTGGTTTGGTCTATTCGGTTCTATATTTTTCAGTAAAGAACGTATTAGCATTTATTGGTACAGACAGATTAGCTGCTAATACAGCAAGATTTAAATCCTCTGACGAAACCTTTTCTTTGATAAAGGAAATAAAAATTTCAGGTAAAGAGCAGTTTTATCTTTCTGCTTTCGATGAAGCAACAAAAAGATTTACAGACAAAGAAACCTCTATGCAGGCTATAAGTGCTTTACCAAGATATTTCATAGAAATGGTTGTATTCACTGCAATGATATCTATAGTCTTATTTAATTTATCTGACGATTTCGCTTTGAACTCAATAATTCCAATATTAGCTTTGTATGCATTTGCTGCTTATCGGCTCATACCTTCAATGCAGGTTATTTTTGGAAATATAACTCTTTTTAAAGCTTCAGCATCTTATTTAGATTCTATTACTGATAAGTATCAAGAATTAGATGTAGCAGGCTCATTTAAACCTATCTCAAAGAGATTAGAATTCAAGGATAAGATATTGTTAGATAATATTTCTTTTAGATATCCAGAAGCAGATAAAGATGCTTTATCCCAAATCAACTTAGAGATTCCTTCCTGTAGCATAATCGGAATTATTGGCTCAACTGGTAGCGGTAAAACAACTATTGTAGATGTCATACTAGGCCTTTTAAAACCCAGTAAAGGAGGCTTATATGTTGATGGAACAGAAATTACTAAGGTAAACGTTCGTCAATGGCAAGACTCCATTGGTTATGTGCCTCAACACATCTCCTTGATAGATGAATCAATATTAGCAAATATTGCTTTAGGGGAAGATCCAGAGAATCTCAATATGAAATCTGTAATTTCGGCTGCTAAGGTAGCAAATATTAATGATTTTATTATTTCAGAACTACAGGAGGGTTATGAAACTAAAGTTGGAGATAAAGGAGTTCGTTTATCAGGTGGTCAAAGACAACGAATCGGTATTGCAAGAGCTCTTTATAATAGACCTGATGTTCTTGTGTTAGATGAAGCTACGAGTGCTCTAGACGATGAAACCGAAGAGGCAGTTATGGATGCTGTAAATAATCTAGGAAGAGAATTAACTATTGTGATAATTGCTCATAGATTGAGCACACTCTCTAAAGCAGACATCGTCTTTCGATTAGAAAAGGGTGCATTGCATTCTAAAGGTTCTTATGAAGATATGTGCAAGATTTCTTGAGATCAATATATCGATTTAACAAATATCTCAGATATTTCACTAAACCCTGCCTTTAATAGTTGAAAGCTTTTTGCTCTGTGGAAATATTAATTATCAAATTAGTGAGGATAAGATGAAAAAAATTTTATTAAAAGCAATTTACATCATACAAAAAATCACCAGTCTAGAGACCCTTTATATAAAAGCAATAAAATCTCTCGAGATTGACAGACCCTTATGTTTAATTGATGTAGGATCTGCCAAAGGCATTCCAAGCAGATGGGCTAAAATCAGAGAGCTTGTGTTTGCTTATGGTTTTGAACCTGATCAAGGGGCTAGATATAAGCTAGAACAAAATAATGTTTTTGTGGGAGGAGGTAATATAGATTCTCCATATGCTCTTTCGGATAAAAAAGAAAAGATAGAATTAAATATATTAAAAAAACCATCTCATTCCTCCGTTTTGGAGCCTAACAATGATTTTATAAACCGCTATACCAAAAGAAATCCTCAGGGATGGGAGCTTGATTATAAGGTTACTGTTGAAGCAACTGATCTAGATTCTCTTGAATTTAAAGCAAAAGATTTTATGAAAATAGATGTGCAGGGTTATGAATTAAAAGTATTGAAGGGTTCTGAAGATTCTTTAAAAGAAATCTTAGGCTTAGAAATTGAAATTGAATTTCCAGAAATATATAAAAATCACTGTACTTTCGACGAAATAAAATCATTTCTGTCAAAAAATAACATAGACTTTACCGATTTTACATCTATGACAAGATGGGAAAGAGATGGCTCAAAAAACACCTTAGGTTTGTGTTTAGGAGGAGATGCTTTATTCCTGAGAACTCCAGAATACATGTTCAGTCAATACAAGGATGATCCTATCAAGTTATCAGTCTATTTATCAATCTGTCTAATTTATAAAAGATATGACTTGATTGAAACCACCATCGAATTATTTAATCTCAGGTGTGATAGAAAGTACTCAAAATTTATTAAAATTAATAATAAATTAAGAAGAAGGCTAAATTTTGCAGACCGTATTTCAAGGATATCAAATCATGTAATACGTTTCATTGTCTCAGATGTCGATTCAACCCCAATGTTCTACTAAATCAAGAGACTTCAAAGTTTATTTAGTTCATTAAGTTAAAGAATGAGAGATTTAAATCAAGAGCAAGTCGCTATTGTTTTCATTTCTGGTTCTGCAGGAGAATTGGATTGGATTTTGCCTATACTGGAATATCTTCTACAAAAGAAGTTCAGGATCAAAGTTATTTTTTTATCCAGGCATGCCTTAAAGAGTGTTCAAGAAAACAATATGTGCTATGAATTCATAAACCAAAAAAACCCTAGAATTGATGTAATTTCTTTAGGTGGATATTTTTTTGAAAAAGTAGAAAAAATTGGGTACTTAACTTATCGAGGGTTTCTAAAACTAAAATTATCAAAGATTCCAATAATAAAAAACATATTCAAGCTTTACTTTGTTTTTTTGAGCTCACTATTTATGAGAAAAATCCCGTATGAGATAACTAGCTCTAAAGATAGTAAGTACCTATTTTTTACAGAATTTCCCAGTTTACGAAGACCAAGAGATATTTGGATAAAAGAATTTTTTACTAATTCCATTTTTTTCTATTGTCCTCATTCTCCCCATATATATGCTGAAGATTTAGACAAAAAATATGAAGAACCTGACGTCAATGATTTTAAAAAAAGGTCCTTTCTTCTATTAGGTCATCCGGGTGATTTTCATATAATTAACGATGGACGGGAGCTTGCTTCTGATGATTTGGAAAAGTTATTCATAGGACATCCAAAATATTCTCATAGCTGGTTAAAAAAATTAAGGAATCAATCAAGAGCTTTTAGGACTTCCTTCAAAGAAAGGAATAAAACTAACATACTTGTTTTGAGCAGAGGGCATGGAAGTTACTTAGATGAATATTCTCATAAACAGTTGGTTGAAAATACTATCAAAACGATTGAGAATTTGGTTCCAGATTATAAGATTCTGGTAAAAAAACATCCTCGAGAAATTCCTTCTCATTGGGATAAACTGTCGAGAGACAATAAAGAGATAGAGGTTATCAATGATCATATTCTGCAGCTTGCAACTAGAGCGGATTTTGTAATTTCATTCTGGGGATCAGGATCTATGGATTGCTTTATGCTCGAAGTTCCAGTTATAGAATATTGGAATCCTATAAAACATAATAAGCAACAGATACCTACCATCGATTCATATACAACAATATATCGAAAGTTAGGCATTGTGCTTGAAGCTAATAATGAATTAGAACTAGGTAAGCAAATTTCTAGATTGAAGAAGGAGGGCTATAACTTACCTAAAAGTCTAGTGCATCCTTACTTTGGTCAGCTTATTGCAAGATCTGATCAGTGGAATGAGACAATTGAAAAAATTCTTTTGAAGAATGATTTCATCCTT
>MDTE01144805.1_pt1 | contig 10852 bp, 9 predicted proteins | sample 811231 | NCBI WGS metagenome assembly MDTE01 (sample SAMN05326651, study PRJNA326480) | marine metagenome | isolation source: seawater | place: Indian Ocean: Red Sea | collected 2010 | reverse complement strand
GGTAGCTGAGGTGGAAACACAGGCGGTAGCTGAAGTGGAAGCTGAGGCGGTAGCTGAGGTGGAAGCTGAGGTGGAAGCTGAGGTGGAAGCTGAGGTGGAAGCTGAGGTGGAAGCTGAGGCGGATCAAGCGGTGTCCGGTCCTGGAGTGGTCGACGACGGGCGTGGCTCGGAGACTGTTTCTAATCAGACGGCCGCAGAGGTTGTCGAGTCCCCGGAAGCGGTGACGCCATTGGAAAGCGGCCAGGAGGAGCGAGTCTGGACTGAGGTGACCGGTCGAATCAGCGGCCTGTTACGGGAACACGTGCAGCGGGTCGACCGCATAGCAATTTCCGGGCCAAATCGTCTGGATCTGGTCTTTGCTGCGGAATATGATTTCCACAGGCGATTTTGCGAGCGTCCGGAAGTGATACGACAACTCGAGGAATTGCTCCAGGACGTGACCGGCGGTGTGGTCCAGGTGAGGCTGATTCAGGAGGAACGAAAACCGGAACCCGAACCGGCACCCGAGGAGCAGTCGAAAACAAACGTTGAGGTCATCGAGACCGATCCGATGGTCGAGGAAGCTCAGAATGTCTTCGGGGCTACGGTTCAGCGTGTCGTGCCTGTGAATCGCCCGGCCGTGGGCGAATGATCCGAAATCTCTCGGGTCGTGTTGGTGGGATGGAGACACGGCTGCCAGCGTTTGTGGTTTTTGTGAAGGTCGCCGGAGACGAGTTGTGGCGAAACGCATTGGATGAGAGTGAAGGAGGCGAGATGTTCAAGGGGTTGGGGGATATGGCATCGCTGATGAAGCAGGCTTCCCAGATGAAGGGAATGGTCGGTGAGATGCAGGAGAAGTTGGGCCGTGTGCGAGTCACCGGAATGGCAGGTGGTGGGATGGTTCAAGTCGAGGTGTCGGGGCACCAGAAAGTTCTCTCGTGCACAATCGCTGAGAACCTGGCGGCGAGTGATGACCGTGAGATGATCGAAGATCTGGTGGTGGCTGCGACCAACCAGGCGATGGAAAAGGCTCGCGAGGCAGCCGCGGCCGAAATGAACCAATTGGCTGGAGGCCTGGATATGCCGGGACTCTCCGATGCCCTGAATCAGTTTACTGGTGGCAACCTGCCGACGGCCTGAATGGTCCTGGCAACACGACGAGAATCTCCACGATGGCTCCTTCGAAGTTCGAGACCACTGATCATCCGTATGGCGAATCGGTGGGGCAACTGATCAACGAGTTTGCCAGGCTCCCGGGAATTGGCCGCAAGAGTGCTGAGCGACTGGCCCATCACGTACTCGCGACGGCCGCGGACGAGGTGATGGGCCTGGCCGACGCAATCCGGCAAGTGAAGGAATCGATTCGGTTCTGTGCGATCTGCTACAACCTGACCGAAGCGGAATTGTGCGCGATCTGTCGAGACGCTCGTCGCAGCAGGCACGTGGTGTGTGTGGTGGAACAGCCTCGCGATATCGTGTCCCTCGAAGCGGCCGGAGTTTACGAGGGGGTGTACCACGTTTTGGGTGGGGCATTGGCACCGCTCTCGGGGATTGGCCCCGAGCAGTTGCGGATCGAACCGTTGTTGCGACGGGTTCGTGAGGATGGGGTGACAGAGGTGGTGATGGCGACCAATCCAACACTCGAGGGCGACGGCACCGCATTGTACTTGTCGAACTTGCTGGACAATCTCAACGTCCAGGTCACCCGCCTGGCCCGGGGAATTGCCAGCGGAAGTGTTCTCGAATTTGCCAACCGGGAAATGCTGGCTGACGCCATGCGAGGTCGTCAACAGTTCTGACACCAGTCCCCGTCTCTCTCCGTGTTCTGTCCGTAGTCTCTCTCTCCTGGCGACCGTCCATCATGCCACTGCAGTTCTCACAGCAGGTGCGAATGGGTCAGCAGATGAGCCAGCAAATGAAGCTGGCTCCGCGGATGATCCAGTCGATGGAAATCCTGCAGATGCAGCGAGAGGAACTCGAAGCCAGGATCGAGCAGGAAAAAGCGGAGAACGTGACCCTGGAGGATGCGGAATCTGAAATGGTTGACGGGGCCGAGTCGACGGAGGTCGAGCCTGTTGCGGAAGTTGAGGTCGAACAACAGGAACTGGTTGTTGACAGCGAGAGCAACAACACGGAAGACTTCGAACGGCTCGAGTCGATCGAGCCAGACTGGCCGGATGACAACGTGTTCCAGGCGGGTCGGCCCTCGGCAGACCGGGTCGCGCAGGCTGGCGAGCGGTATCACGATGCGATGGCCAACATGGCGGCCCGGGCCCCGTCGTTGCACGATCATCTGCTGGAACAGTGGGGACTGGTCGAACTCGAAGAGGATCAAAGAGCCTTTGGTGAGTACCTGATCAGCCACCTGGACCGCAATGGCCGGCTACCGAATTCACTGGAGGAAATTGTCCAGGTGTACGGTCGGCCGGTGTTGCCAGAGCGGGCGGTGGAGGTTCTCCGGCGGATTCAACAACTTGATCCACGTGGTGTTGGTGCCCGGGACGTTCGCGAGTGCCTGTTGTTGCAGTTGACCAAGACCACTCCATTGAAGGACGTGTTGACCACGTTGATCAATGGACACCTCGATGAACTGGCCAACAATCGCCTGCCGCACATCCAGAAAAAGACCGGTTACTCCATCGAGATGATCCAGGCTGCCAGCGAGGTGTTGTTGCATCTGGATCCGTTCCCGGGGCGACGGTTTGAGAGCGAGGTGATCCGGCCAGTCACGGCTGATCTCAGCGTGGAACTTGACGAGCACGGTCGTTGGGTGGTGGAGCACGAGTCCGAAACCCAGCCACGACTGCGGCTGAGTCGGCATTACCAGGAACTGTTGCGTAAGGGGTCCGGGGCCGACAAGCAGACCCGAGACTATCTGAAAAAGAAGGTCGAGTCGGCAAAGTGGTTGATGGATGCGATCGAACAGCGAGCCAGGACTGTTCGCCAGGTGGCCCAGGTGATTGTCGATCGACAGTCGGCGTTCCTGGTTGATGGACCCGAGGCGATCGTTCCGTTGAAAATGCAGCAGGTCGCCGACGTGGTTGGCGTGCACGTGACCACCGTCTCGCGTGCTGTTGACGGAAAGTGGATCCAGACCCCCCGAGGCCTGTTCGCCCTGAGATCGTTCTTTGGTGGTGGCACGACGACCTCCGGAGGAGATGATGTCGCGTGGGAGATCATCCGGTTGAAGATGAAAGACATTATCGACAACGAGGACAAGTCGCGACCGCTTTCCGACGATGCGTTGGTCGATGCCCTTTCGGCCCAGGGGTTTCAACTGGCGCGTCGCACGGTCACCAAGTACCGACAACGGCTGGATATTCCCTCGTCACGACAGCGGCGCGAGTACTAGTCGATTCGATGTTCGTATCCGAGCGGAGGAAGTGGCACGATATGCCCATTGGGCATCACCAGTTCCACGCCACTGCCGGGAACGATTTCACCGATATCTGACAGTGGAGTTCCACACGGAGGGGCAGCGACGAGTTCTTCGGCGACTCGTGGGTCGACTGCAGCCAGCAATTCGAAGTCTTCTCCGTCGGCAACGGCATGTGCCAACGGTGTGCGGCCGTCACGAACGGGAGTGTCCGGTTCCCTGGTGGGGATGTCACTGGCGTTCAGCCGTGCACCCACACCGCTTGCTGTGAGTACGTGGTGCAAATCGGCGGCGAGTCCGTCGCTGATGTCGATCATCGCGTGCAGGCCGCCAGATTCCACCAGGCCAACCGATTCGGCCAGTCGCGGCGTGAAGTCCAGGTGATGTCGCTCGCGGCTGTTGCCGAGATAGCCCGTGACGAGCAGGCGGTCCCCGGGGCGGGCACCGGATCTCAGTATCGGGCCACCTTCCAGTGGAGTGCCAATCACCGTGACACTGACAACCAGGGGGCCGTCGGTGGCAGTGGTGTCGCCACCAGCCAGGGCGACGCCGGTCTGCTCGGCGAGCGTGATCAGGCCATCATGCAATCTCTGGCCGAGATCGTGTTGGCTGCCGCGGGGCAGGGCGACGGAGACCACCGCTGCGAGAGGTTGGCCACCCATGGCAGCGATGTCACTGAGGTTGACGGCCAGGGCCTTGTGGCCCACCTGTTCCGGTTTTGCCCGGGACAGGTCAAAGTGGACGTTCTCGACAAGCATGTCGACGGCGACGAGAGCGGGATGAGTGGTCGGCCAGGAAAGCATGGCCGCATCGTCACCGATGCCCACGTCGACCCGTGGATGGGATCCCGTCCGCTGGCGGATCCATTCTATCAACCCGAACTCGCCGCCAGGGAGTCCTGTTGTCGGGGAGGATGGAGTGCGGGCAGGCACAGCGGGGTTCCGGTGATTCGAGGGGCCCTGATTCTACCGGGCCGATCGCGTCAGCGGGCGTCCGACTGGATGGGAATGTGTCCGAAAAGTGTCTCGCGGCCTCGCAGCACATAAAACTTGACCGGGTTGAACGTGCGGAGTTCGGGGTGGTCGAGGACCCAGCGGACGTTTTCCATGTTGACGGTTTCCCACTCGTGCAGGCCCACCAGGACATCACCCTGCTGGATACCGTGCGATGCGGCGGGACCGTCTTTTCGGACACCGGTGACTTTCAAACCCCCGCGGTAGTGCTCAAGGACCTTGGAACCGTGCTGCTCCTGAAGTTGCTGTCGTTTGACGACTTCAAACTTCAGGCCGATGGCCTTCCACGTCTGTGTGTCGGCCGAGGGGACCTGGGCCGTCGAGGCCGCTTTCCGGGTGCCAAGAACCAACCGCTTGGCGACGGTCTTGCCGTCCCGGAGGATTGTCAACTCGACCTGGGTTCCGGGCTTGTGGTCCAGCAACGATCGTTCCAGGTCAGCCGCATCGATGACCGTCTGCTTGCCCGAACGAAGGATCACGTCACCCTGTTTCAGGCCCACCGAAGCGGCCGGGCTGTTGGCGTCGACTCCTGTAACCAGCAAACGCCGCCTGGGGCCCTGCTTGTCGTCTTTGGTTTGGATGCCATGCCACGTTTGGGTGAGCCGGTCGACTGCCAGCAGCTTGGCGATCACGCGACGGGCATCATCGATCGGGATCGCAAATCCGATTCGTTGGGCTCCAGCGCGGATCGCCACGTTGATTCCGACCACGTCGCCTTCCAGGTTGATCAGTGGTCCACCACTGTTTCCGGGGTTGATGCTGGCGTCGGTTTGGATCAGGTTGTGGTAGGTTTGCTTGTCATTGACTTCGACCTCGCGATGCAAGGCACTGAGGATTCCGCAGGTGACCGTGTCCTCGTAACCGTAGGCATTTCCGACGGCGAAAACGGTTTCGGCCAGCATGAGATCACTCGAGGTTCCCAGCGGCATTTCCGGCAAAGCGTGTCCCGCATCCACCTTGATGATTGCCAGGTCCGCTTTCCGGTCGAATGAAATGACTCGTGCGGTGTGGACACCGCCATCGGAGAGGGTGACACGGAGCCAGTCGACACCCGCGATGACGTGGTAGTTGGTGACGATGTAACCACGTCGATCCACGACCACTCCGGTTCCCATTCCGCTGACCTTCTGCCCGGTGCGTGTGGCGTACAGGACGCTGTCGGCGGCCACGGTCTTTTCACTGCGGATGTTGACGACCGAGGGGGCGATTCTTCGGACGGCGCGGACGGCTGCGGTTTCACGCAGCGAACTCGCTTTCACGCTCCTGGTTATTCCAGGAGCAAGAAGAGCAGACACGACCAGGATCGCGAGACTGGTGAGGATCTTCGGGTGCGTTTTCATCGGTGCGACTGTGAGTTTCAAGGCGGCGGGGGTGTGCTCTTGGACGTGGCCTGTCCTTCCTTGGGCCCACGGGTGTGTCGCTCCATCGGTCTCCCCGCACTGCGTTTGATCGGCACCTTGTCCGGGGGTCCTTGAAATCGCGCTGGTGATTACGCATAACGAATACACCGGAGGCGACCGACCGGACCGGTCAGCCACCTGTAACGACTGTTCGGTCCTTACAACCGGACAGTTGACGCAACCGGATAACTGTTACGATCGGAACAAGCCAAATGCCCAGTCGGGAACAACTTGAAGAATTGCTCGCGGCCGAGCCAACCGACGTGTTTTTGCTCTACGCCGTGGCGATGGCGTGTGCATCGGAGGGAGACACCGACCAGGCGGTCGAGAAATTGGCCGAACTGGTCGACGAGCACCCGGATTATGTGCCCGCGTGGTTCCAACGCGGGCAATTGCTGGCCGGGGTGAACCGGAACGAGGAGGCCCGCGAAGTGCTTGTCGAGGGAATCGGCGTGGCGCGCCGTGTGGGTGATCGGCACGCCGAGGGAGAAATGACCGAGTTTCTGGAGTCGCTGTGACAATGTCGTTCTGGCCCGAGGGGGACCGTGGCTTTCAGGAGGCATTGCGTGTTCTGAAAGACAACACCTCGTCATTGGACAACGCCGAGGTGTTTCCGACGGCCAGCCTCGGTGTGCTCGGCGATGCCGGTGTGCTGGGCTGGGTCATTCCACGCGAATACGGAGGTAGCGAGTTCTCGGGAGCCGAACTGGTCGAGGGGTACCTGCAGCTGGCACGTGCCTGTTTACCGACCACGTTTGTGCTGACACAGCGGAATGCCGCTTGCCAACGATTTGCCTTGTCGGAAAACGAACCGTTGAAAGCCGAGTTGTTGCCACAATTGGTTGGTTCGGCACGTTTCGTTACGGTCGGGATTTCACACCTGACCACGTCCCGGCAACACCTGTCCCAGCCGGCGGTGCGGGTCAAACTCGCGGAGGGCCGGATCCAACTCGACGGGGTCGTTCCCTGGGTCACAGGTGCCGGGCAGGCCGACTGGGTGTTGACCGGCGGAAGTTGTGAAGATGGGCGGCAGGTGCTCGTGGCGCTGCCGATGGACAGCCGGGGAATAACCGTGCTGCCGGCCCAGGACCTGTTGGCTCTGGACTCATCGCAGACTGCATCGATTCAGCTCGAGAATGTGTTGGTCGATGAGGGGTTGCTGGTGGCGGGGCCGGTGGAAGGCGTGATGCACAGCGGTGGCCGCGGCGGTACGGGATCGTTGGGAACGTCCGCGTTGGCCCTGGGTGCGGCCTCGTCCAGCCTGGAACGTTTGGCCGAGGAGGCCAGGAATCGTCCGGAACTCGATGAGGTCCTGGATCTCATGACCTCCGAGTGGGAGCAGGTGGCCGGTGATGTGCTGTCGGCTTCCGGGGAAGCGGCTGACAGCCAGGCACCAGAATTGACGAACGAATCGCTCAGGCAACGGAGCAATTCGCTCGTGCTGCGAGCGGCTCAGGCGCATCTGGCGGCTAGCAAGGGAGCGGGTTTTACTGCGAGCCATTCGGCATCGCGGTCAGTCCGGGAGTCGATGTTTTTCCTGGTCTGGAGCTGCCCGCAGGCGGTGGTTGCTGCCAATCTCAGGGAGTTTGCCGGGCTTCTTGACGGGCCGACGGCCTGCTAGTCGTCCAGCCCCTCGTTGAGTCCCTGCAGGTCATCAGGCAGGAAACGTCCGTCACGGCGGATGACCTCGCCATCGAAAGCGATTTCTCCTCCGCCGTATTCAGGAGTCTGGATCAGTACCAGGTCCCAGTGGATGCGACTGCGGTTGCCGTTGTCGGCCTCGTCGTAGGCCTGGCCGGGCGTGAGGTGGAACGATCCACCTATTTTTTCATCGAAAAGCGTGTCGAGCATCGGGTGCTTGACACGGTTGTTGGTTCCCAGCGACCACTCGCCGATGTAACGGGCCCCCTCGTCGGAGTCGAGAATCTCGTTGAGTCGATCTGTTTCGCCGCCGCAATCTGCCTGAACGATCTTTCCATTTTCGAAGGTGAAACCGATGCGGTCAAAAACCGTTCCCTGGTACAACGACTGGGTGTTGTAACGGATCGTGCCGTTGATGCTGTCGCGAACCGGCGCGGTGAAACATTCGCCGTCGGGGATGTTTCTACCGCCCGAGCAGGGGATGACCGGGATGTCGGCGATCGAGAAAGTCAAGTCGGTGTCCGGAGCGGTGATGTGTACCTGGTCGGCGGACTCCATGCGGGCCTTCAGCGGCTTGAGATCCTCGGCCATCCGGGCGTAGTCGGCCGTGCAGACGTCGAAAAAGAAGTCCTCGAATCCGGCGGTGCTCATGTGTGCCGATTGAGCCATCGAGGCAGTGGGATAGCGAAGCACGACCCAGCGGGTGTTGGGGACACGGACCTGGCTGTGAACCGGATGCCACCAGTGGGCCTGGTAGAGGTCCATCTGGTCGCCTGGGACGTCGGCAAACCCGTTGCTGTTGGCAGCACCACGGATGCCGACGTAGCAGTCCATCTGTTCCATCTGGTGGCGTTCGAGTTCTCCGCACAGTCCGAGACTCTCGGGGGTGCCGGTGCGATAGAGGCTGCGAAGAATCGTGTTGCTTTTCCAACTGACCACCGGGATGGCCTTCCGTTGGGCGGCTCCCTCGACCAGGGCACAAACCAGTGCCGGGTCCGGCAGGTCGAAGGCTTCGATCAGGATCTTCTCACCAGCCGTGAGCCGGCAACTGTGGTCCAGGAGTGTCTGCGCGAGCGAATCGATGCGAGGATCTTGCATGGCAAGGGGTGATCCTGTCGGGAGCGATGCGTATTTCCAGAACGCGATCGATAGGCCCGGTCTGGCCGGGCACGGCAATCACGATCACGTAGAGCACGGCCGACATGATGGCGGCTATCGGGACAGCGATCAACCATCCGCCCGGGGTGTCGCGGGGCACCGATCGACGCCGGCCGGGCCGACGTCCAGGATCGCACGTGGTCAAGGAAGTTCAGGCTTGGCGGTCGCTCGAAAGAGATCAAGCAACAGGCACGCCAGCGGATCTAGATTTCCTCGCTCATTGCTTCCATGATGTTGACGCCGTGATCTCGCACAGCACGATAAGCGGCGAGTGATGACGTGAACGCGAGATTCACGAATGGCTCGACCTTGTTTTTGCTCAGTTCACTGATGTGCTTGTTGCGAAGTGTCTTAACCTGCCCGGCGATCTCGGTTGCCAACGAAGCTGCGCTGGGATCGAGTTCCGTTTGCCGATCCTCGTAGGTGTTGAAAACAAGATCCAGGTACTGGGCGACCGAATCGTGCAAAGAGCCGAGTTCCGCTCGTTGAATCTCGTCAAACTGAAACCCCTGGTTTCCGAGCCGGAGTTGGAATTTCTGGACGCTGGCAAGGCAATCGCTTATGGACTCGTATTCGTCAGCCATCCGCAATTGCTCACGCCCCTCTTCGATCACCCGGTGCGGCACGTTGCCGGACAGTAGGTTCGTCATGAAGGTGACAAACTCGTCCTGTATGGTGTCGAGATCCTCTTCCAACTGAAACAGATTTTTTACACGTTTCGGATCGGGGTCATCTTCGCCAAGTGACGCCTTCAACCAATCCATCATTTTCCTGCAGCCCTCTGCCATTCGCAGCAGTTCCACACGCGATTGTTCGATGCCAACCACCGGTGTCTCGAGCATGCGGACGTCGAGATTTGTCAGGCGATGTTTTTCCTTGGCCCTTCGTTCCGGCACGATTCGTGCAAGAACGCGTGCCGCCACATGGGCAATCGGCAAAAACAGCAGCGTGTTGACGACGTTGAAGATCGAGTGAGTTGCCGCAATGGCTGCAGTGATCTGTGGAAAAGTTTTGATTCCTTCTTCGTCGATGACCGCCTGAGTCACGTCGGCGCTGATCGCCCAGGGGACAAATTTCACGTACTGAAAGAAAATGATGCTTATCCAGGAGACGCCAATCAGGTTGAACAACCCGTGAAAGTATGCAGCACGGCGTGCATTGGTGTTCGCTCCGATGGATGCCAGCAGTGCAGTAATTGTCGTGCCGATGTTCTCACCCAGAACGAGTGCGGCGGCAGTTGGATAGTTGATGACGCCGGTGAGCGCCAGCGCGATCGTGATTCCCAGCGTCGCAGAGGAAGACTGAACCATGACGGTCAGCACGCATCCAGCCAGCATGCATTGAAGCATGCCGAGAACCGTGTCGGCGCTGAATCGGCCAAACCATGCTTCAAAGGCTGGCAAATCCTTGATGTACGCACAGGCATCCTTCATCAACTCCAGTCCGAAGAACACCATCCCCATGCCCATGATGGCCATCGCGATATAACGGACACGATCCCCCTTGGCGAACAAGTAAACGAATGCTGCCAGGCCAAGGATCGGTAGCCCGTATTTGCCGATCTTGAGAACGAGAATCCAGCCGGTGATCGTGGTCCCGATATTGGAACCCATGATCACACCGATCGCCTGCATCAACGTCATCAATCCACTGTTGACGAACCCAACCACCATGACCGTGGTGATCGAACTGGACTGGACCAGGCAGGTGACAGCCAGGCCCACAATGGCGGCCAACACGCGGTTGTTGGTGGCCATGCCAATCATGCGTCGCAGGCCAGTACCCGCCACGGCCTGCATCCCCTCGGACATGTATTTCATGCCGAGCAGGAAAATTCCCAGGCCCCCAATCAGGCCGAAAATCATGCTCAAAACTTCTTCACTCACGTTTATTCCTCTTGTCTCACCTTTCCTGGGCGAATCAGTCGTCAAACTCGGCGTCGGTCCCGGTAACAGTGCTCAACGAGTGACTGAATCGCAGCGTTGCTGTCGATTTGCTGGAGCAGACTCACGCTTGATTGTCTGCGCGAATTGAGCATGGGGCAGGTTGCGTCGCCGTTGGCGGCCCGTTCAATGCCCAGAAAAATAGCAGGAGCAACAGGCGAACAAAAGTGTCCGCCCGGGGAACTTTCGACTTGTTTTTGTCGCGTTCGCCTGGTCGTCCGCGGGCGGTTTAGTCCCTGTCGGTGTCGGTGTCGGTGTCGGTCGTCCGGGTGGCCGCTCGGCGGAGGCGGGAGAAAAGTCCCGTGTGTGGCCGGGGGGGCTCGTGGTCGGCATGGGCGGTGT
>MDTE01094722.1_pt1 | contig 10852 bp, 9 predicted proteins | sample 811231 | NCBI WGS metagenome assembly MDTE01 (sample SAMN05326651, study PRJNA326480) | marine metagenome | isolation source: seawater | place: Indian Ocean: Red Sea | collected 2010 | reverse complement strand
TTGTAAGATGTTTTTAAAATGAAGGGACAAAAAAAATTATATTTTTAATAACAACATCATTATTTCTTATTTCTTGCAATAAAGATATCACGTGTATTGATGAAAGTTTAATAAAAGACGGCCCTTGTACAAAAGAGTACAATCCCGTATGCGGATGTGATAGCATTACTTACAGTAACGTGTGTTTAGCCAACAATGCTGGTGTACTTTTATTCTCAGAGGGAGCATGTAAAAATTGATTTAGTTAGGCCCCCCTAATTTAATTTTATAAGGAACCTCACTCTCAAATTTTTTGAAATTTTTTTTAAAATGATCAGATAGATTTTGTAGAGCAATCCATAACTTACGATCATCTTCCCACAATTGCTTCTGACTTAAAATATGGTCAGGAATATCTGGACAAATAATAGGGATTTTAAAATTAAAAATTGAGTGAGTTCTATATTTGCCTGAATTAAGCATATCTAACTCACCACTATTTATTGAATCAATAATCTTTCTAGTATACTTTAACTCTATTCTTTTTCCCACTCCAAATGGACCTCCTATCCAGCCAGTGTTAATTAGCCAAACATCAGATTTACAACTTTCTATTTTAGAGATAAGCATTTCTGCATATTCGCTAGGATGCAATGGCATAAAAGGAGCACCAAAGCAAGCAGAAAAATTTGGTACGGGATCATTAATACCCTCCTCAGTTCCAGCTAATTTAGAAGTATAACCAGAGATGAAATGGTACGCCGCCTGAAATTTAGAGAGCTTAGAAACTGCTGGCAGTACCCCAAAAGCATCAGCAGTTAAGAAGAAAATATTTTTAGGTTTAGTTCCAATTGATGGAGTTACAGAGTTGTTAATATGATAAATAGGATAACTAACCCTTGAGTTTTGAGATATAGAATTATCACTAAAAATTACATTTTTATTTTCATCTATTACTACATTCTCTAATAAAGCACTTGGCTTTATTGCTTTAAATATATCTGGCTCTTTAGATTTAGATAAGTTTAAGACTTTTGCATAGCATCCACCTTCAAAATTAAATACTGCATTGTCTGGACACCATCCGTGCTCGTCATCACCGATAAGTTTTCTACTTTTATCAGTTGACAAAGTAGTTTTACCTGTCCCTGATAACCCAAAAAATATTGAAGTGTTTCCGTCTTTACCAATGTTTGCACTACAGTGCATTGGTAAAATATTTTCATTTACAGGTAAAGTAAAATTTAAAGCCGAGAAAATGCTCTTTTTAATTTCCCCAGTGTATGAAGACCCAGCTATTAGAATAATTTTTCTAGAAAAATTAATAATAGTAAAGTTTTTATTTTCTACTCCATCCAAGTTAGGATCTGCTTCAAATTTGGGTGCACAAAGAATATTCCAATCAACATCTTTTTCCTCAGAATACTCTCTAATAAACATATTATGAATAAATAGATCATTCCATGGTAGCTCACATACTGACCTAACTTTAATCCTTGATTTTTCTAAAGCACATGCTGAACTATCTCGCACATATAAATCTTTCCCACTCAAATATCTTGAAACTTTATCGTATAAACGATCAAAAAATTCATTAGATAAAGGTTTATTAATATCACCCCACCAAACCCTACTTTTTGTAATGTTGTCTTTTACTATATACCTATCTTTTGGGGACCTCCCAGTAAATTTACCTGTATTAACTGCTAAAACATCTTTAGAAGTAAGAACACCCATTTTTTTAATAAGAGTTTGGTTATACAAATACTCAGGATTGGAATTATAAATTATGTTGGACCCAATAATATTTAGATCTGAAAGCGTAATCATTGGTTAATTTGTTGTTATTTAATTTACGAAATTAAAAGTCATTAAGATTTAAAATTATATCAAAAAAAAAAGCGAGAAATATATTCTCGCTTAATCTGTGGGCCCTGCTGGATTCGAACCAGCGACCCCCTGCTTGTAAGGCAGGTGCTCTGAACCAACTGAGCTAAGAGCCCAAAATTTAGTGAGCAAATGTAAATGTATTAATCAATTAATCCAAGCTCGTAGAATTGGTTTTAATTTAAGATTTAACAAATTTAAAATTCAATTATTTTATTTGATACTAAAGGCTTAGCAGTGAATCCAATATATGATAAATATATAAAACCAATAAATATAAAATGCATGCCTACTTTTAAATTAAATAATTGACCAATAGTAGCTATAATAAAAGGGAATATAGCGCCACCAACTATTCCCGTTAAAAGAATACCTGTGAATATTGAATGATTTTTAGAAACTGAGTTCAATGCTAAAGAAATTACAACTGACCATATACCAGAAATAGAAAAACCTAAAAGCTTAAATGATAAGACAGAAATCTCTGAGTCTCCATGAATAGCCATAAGAAAAAGAACCGATGAGAAGAGTGCATATAAATTTAATAACTTTTTTTCGTTAATAATCTTTACAAGGAATAGACTTACCACTGTTCCAATAGTAAGGTTACCCCAAAAAGCAGAAATAACTTGTACTCCAACTACCTCTGGATCTAAGGAATGATACTGATATAAAAATTCTGATGACCAATTATTTATTCCTTGCTCTACACCGACATAAGAAAATATTCCAAAAAAATAGAAATATGAGTATTTACTATTTAAAAATTTAAAAAATATATTCAAATCAAAATGTTCTGATACTGAATGATTATTTGGAACTTTTAAAAAATAAAGAAAAATCAATAAGATTATAACTGCTATTATAAATAAAACATAAATCCATATCCAGGGTGTATCATTAAATAATATTATCCCAAACAGGTTCTTTTCTTCTAAAAGAAATTTATAAAATATAGGGCTTAAAAAAGAAGCCGAACCAAAAGCTAGCTGTCCTACTATAGAAAAGAAAGCAAAATTTTCTCCAGAGACAGCATGTCTAAGCAATGGATTAATTGCAACCTGCAAAATTGCCATTCCTGTACCTATTAGAAAAAATGAAATGACAAATGACAAATACCCTGGGATAAAAATAATTAGCATCGCACCAAATGATGAAAATAAAAAAGCAAAGAACATTACTATTTTTCCTCCATATTTCTCTAGATATATACCTGCTGGTATTGAAAAAACCCCATAAGAAAAAAAGAAAGAAAGAGGCAAAAAAGAAGCTAATACTAAATTTAAATCATAAGTTTTAATAAACTGAGGAATAAGAGGGCCTATAATATTGGTGATAAATGATATCACAAAAAAAACTACCATTACAAAAAATACTATCTGAATATTAAAATTGATTTTCATTTAATTTTTATTCTTTCTGAAAAACTCTAACATAATCTACCTCCATACTATCTTGACTAAAAGTTGAATCTATATCTCCTCCTAAATTTCCACCTATAGCAATATTGAGGAGTAAGTAATGTCGATTATCATAGGGAACATTTTCATCGTTTTTAAGAGATACAAATTCCTCATTATCAATTAAAATTCTAATAATTTTATCAGTCCATTCCAAAGAATAAATGTGATATTGAATAGAAGAGTTAGAAATACTTGTAACGTTGCCATAGTTATTATAAACCCCTTGAGGATTTGAATAATGAAAATAACCGTATAACTCATTTTTACTCCATCCATTCTGTTCCATAATATCAATCTCTCCACATTTAGGCCACCCAACACTTCCTTCTGAATTACCAAAATAATTTCCCGTCTCATTAATATTTGTGCCAAGAGTCCATATAGCTGGCCATGTCCCTTGAGAAGATGGCAACTTTGCTCTGACATCTACTCTTCCATACTTAAAACCAAATTTAGAGTTTAGTCTTGCTGAAGTATAATTTTTTGTAGAATTATCAACAGTATAATTTTCTTTTATAGCAATAATTTTCATGGTCCCATCACTGACAAATGAATTTTTAGAGCTATTAGTATAATGTTGCTGTTCATTATTCCACCAACTTCCATTATTTGGGGGAATTATTTGATGATGCCATTTAGTTTGGTCTAATTTCCCATCATATTCAAATTCATCTGCCCAAACTAAGAAATAATTAGCGTCAAACTCATTTTGAATTTTACATCCATTCTCATCAACTATAAAACCTTCAGAGGTACTGGGGCATAAATCTTTAAAATCAACTACTTCATTTTTACATGATAAAAATGTGATCATTAAACCTAAAAGAAATATGATATAATTATAATTTATAGTTTGGTTAGTTCTCATAATAAATTAATTTATTAACTTAAAATGTTAAACAAATTACTTATATGAAAAGCAAGTTATATATTTTTTTAGTGGTATTAATAATCGGTTGTACCAATTCAAATAATACAAAAATTGATCTAAATAGATTAAACTCAATTGAAGAATTATTAAATAAAGATATTGAAGAAAATAATTTACCGGGAGCAGTAGTCCTAGTTGGTGATGACAAAGGCATTGTTTATAAAAAAGCATTCGGAGTAAAAAATCCTATAACTATGGAAAAATATAAGGATGATGATATTTTTAGAATAGCTTCAATGACTAAAGCAATTACATCTGTCGCTGTTCTTAAACTATGGGAAAAAGGCAAAATATATCTAGATGATCCGATAGAAAAATATATCCCAGAATTTAAAGATGTAGAAATTTTCGAGAGTTTTAATGAAAAAGATTCTTCATACACATCAAAACCAACATCAAAAAAAATTACCGTTAGACAACTTCTAACTCATACTTCAGGTATTGGTTATGACTTTATAGATGGTAACCCATCAATTAAAGCAATTTATCATAAGAAAAAACAATCCTTTATGAAAAATGGAGTAATGTGCTTCTGTGATGGAGATGTTTCAATTGGAGAAGCTATAGAAAATTTGGCTGATGTTCCATTACATCACGAACCCGGAGAAAAATTCACTTATGGAATGGGGCTTGATGTTTTAGGTTATATGATAGAGATAGTGTCAGGAAAAAAATTAGATAAATTTTTCAGAGAGGAAATTTTTGAACCTTTAGAAATGAATGATACTTATTTTTATTTACCTTCTGAAAAAGAAGACAGATTAGTTCCAGTACTAACTAAAAGTGAAAATGAGTGGGTAATCTTTAAGGATGATAGATTTAATGAAAATTATCCGGTAGAAGGAGAAAAAAAGTTTTTTGCTGGAGGTTGTGGTCTATCAAGTACAGTAGAAGATTATTATAAGTTTTTATCGGTTTTTATAAATAATGGAAATTACAAAGGAAAAAGTTTTATTAGCAAACAAACTAATGATTTGATTTTTCAAAACCAATTACCAGAAGAATTTGGTTTCGGTGTTGGATTAGCTTTTGGAGTCGTTCTAGATAAAGATTTAAAAAATGGAGGCACAGGAACAGCTGGAACTATTTCATGGGGAGGATACTGGAACACTAGTTACTTTGCAGACCCAAATGATAAAGTAATTGGCGTGATATTTAAACAGACACAAAACATTCCTGATAATTCATCTAATATTTTTAGAAGGTTAGTTGTTTCATCTGTTGTAAAATAATTGCTATTTAATTTTTTTTAAATTTTATCCTTTTTTTTGATAAAAAATTTAATTTTTTTCAAAATAAAATCATTTTTTTATACAAAACATAATATTTTATTTAATAAAATATAATTATTTCATATTTATAGTTATAATATTAAAATATTTATAATTTTAACTATTCATTTTTTATAGTTTGGTTTAAAAACACAGACTTGGTTAGTTAGTTAGTGCCCCTCTTTTGGGGCATTTTTCTTTTAAGATTAAAACTATATATTTGCGCGCTAAATTTTTGACTTATGAATTTTGACTTAAAAGAATTTATCTCATCAACAATGATTTTGTTTGCTATAATTGATGTTATTGGCAATATACCTTTGATCATTTTACTAAGAGAAAAATACAAGGTAATTGAATCTGAAAAAGCTTCGATTGTATCTGTAGTAATAATGATTGTGTTTTTATTTGTTGGAGAGATTATTTTGAACCTACTAGGAGTAGATATTAACTCATTCGCAGTTGCCGGATCAATTATCATTTTATTTTTAGCAACAGAGATGATCTTAGGGATTAAACTTTATAAAGACAGCAACCCTAAAACAGCATCTATAGTTCCTATAGCTTTTCCATTAATAGCAGGCCCAGGAACACTAACTACTTTAATATCCATAAAATCAGAATATGATGATATCAATATTATATTAGCAATTACACTAAACATGATTTTAGTATATATAGTACTAAAATCTTCTGAAAAGATTCAAAAAATATTAGGAAGCCAGGGAATTAATATTCTCAGGAAAGTTTTTGGGATAATTTTGTTAGCTATTGGAATAAAACTCTTTACAACAAATATTAAACTGATATTTGCTTAAGAGTTTTTAATGATTTCTCGAGCTCAATACTTCTTGATCCTTTAATTAAAATATCTGAATCTTTAAAACTTAACTTTTTTAATTTATTAAGTAGGTCGTCAACTTTTTTAGACCAAATAGAATTTGGATTTTCTTCAAAAGCAGATTTCATTTTACTGCCAACAAAAAATAAATGCTGAATTTTTAATTTTTTTGTTAGCTTTCCAATTTTAATATGTTCCTCCTCTGAATAATTACCTAGTTCGTTCATATCTCCTAGAATCAAAACCTTATTTTTACTCTCAAAATTATAAACAGCATTAATTGCTTTATCCATAGAATAAGGATTAGCATTATATGCATCCAAAATAATACAATTTGATTTATGATAAATTTTTTCAGATCTATTATTGTCAGATCTAAATTCAGAAATAACTTTTGAAGATTTTTCTATATCAATATTAAAGTATTCTCCTAGTGTCAAGGCAAATAAAATATTTTCAAAATTATAATCTCCAAACAAATTTGAAGAAATGATTTTATTGTTATTTATTTGAAATTTTATATCTGGCGTTGATTTTATAAGCTTAACATTAACAATGGAATTTGGACCTTCAAGATGAATGGAATTATTAAATCTTTTTGAAAAATTTTTTATTGTAGAATCAAAATTATTAATAATCACCTGCCCCTCATTTTTTAGCAAAAAATCAAATAGTTCTGATTTACCTCTAATAACACCATCAAAATCTTTAAATCCACCGATATGGGCATTTGAAATGTTTGTGATAAGACCAACATTAGGTCTTGAAATTTCAGATAATAGTTTAATCTCTCCAACAGCACTAGCACCCATTTCAATAATAGCAATTTCATCATTTTCAGAAACACTTAATACAGTCAAAGGAACCCCTATATGATTATTTAGATTACCTTGAGTTGCCCTAACCTTATACTTTATACTTAATACCTTTTCTATTAAGTTTTTAGTTGTTGTTTTTCCATTTGATCCAGTTAATCCGATAAAAGGTATATTGAATTTCTTTCTATGATGCCTAGCTAAACCTTGTAATGTGCTCAACACATCATCAACATAAATAATTTCATCAGATATTCCTTCTAAATCCTTATTATCAACAACAGATAATATAGCACCTTTAACTAATGCTTCTTTTGCAAAATTATTACCATTGAAAGAGGGACCTTTTAAAGCAAAATATATTGAATTCTTTTTTAATTTTCTTGTATCTGTACAAATACCAGATGATTTTTTAAAAATAGAATATATTTTATTTAAGGTTTTATCTATCATGGTTCCTTTACTTGATAACTAACATCACAATTTCCTCTTGATATCTCAGATAATTTATTTTTAATAATTTTTCTTTTTAGAGGTGAAAGATAATCAACAAATAACTTCCCTTCAATGTGATCATACTCATGCTGAATAACTCTAGCTTTCATACCAGTAAAACTTTCTTTTCTTGAAATCCAATTTTCATCAAAATAACTTATTGTAATATTCGGTTTTCTTAAGACAACACCTCTAACCCCAGGAATACTAAGACAGCCTTCCTCAAACTCCCATTCGTCTCCATGTTGATCTTCAATCTTTGGATTAATAAAAACTTTTTTGAATGAAGACAAATCTTTATCATCTAATGATGAACCATCAACCACAAACATTCTTTTAGGAATACCAATCTGTGGTGCAGCTAACCCAATACCATCTGCATGACTCATTGTTTCAAACATATCATCAGAAAGAATTTTAGTATCAATTTCACCTTTAATTATATCACTACATTTCTCTCTTAAAACAGAATCTCCATAAAGTATTATTGGATATATCATAAATTTTTCCTTTTCAAATATGACTGTAATATAATTGACGCACTAATTTTATCGACATTACTTTTATTTTGTCTAAACTTTTTGGATTTTCCCATACTTAAGATAGAGTCTTTAGCAATTTTAGAGGTATACCTTTCATCATATGAATCCACAGAAATTGTTGGAAATTTAATTTTTAATAATTTTATAAAGTCTAAAGTATGTTTAGTAGCATCTGTTTCATTGCCCTTTAAATCATAAGGTAATCCTACAACAAATTGATCTACATTATTATTAGAAATGTATTCTGAAATAAAATTAAAAATCTTTGATGTTGGAATAGTATCATAAGGTGAGGAAATGATTTTTAATTCATCAGTAACTGCCACCCCAATTCTTTTTAGCCCATAGTCAAAACAAAGAATTCTTCCCATTAATTAAGAAATGATGTATTTCTTATCTTATCCGAAACATCTTTTTCGAGTTCGAGAGCCCTTGGAAAAAGAATTTCATTCTCTATCCTAGAATGAATATCAAGTTCTTTATCGAATGCTTTTAGTTCATGAAATATGACCTTTAAATGCAAATCATCAATATTTTCAATGGAGTAATTTTTTGTGAGACCTCTAATTCCCGCCATTTCTGAATCTTCATTCAAATGTTCTTTTGCAATATTATTTAATGATATCTTTTTCATTTCAAAAAACAATTTGACATGACTCTTACTATTATTCTCTAGTTGATGAAGTTTTTGAATATAAGAAAAGATATACTTCTCCTCCTCTAGGATATGCTCAACAAAATCTTCATAAAAAAGGGGAAAAATAAATTTTAAATCATTAAAAAAGCTATACTTATTATTATTAAGTGATAAGCTATTTATTAAGTTTTTAATGTATGGAAGTTTGTTTTTAATAAAATAACTGTGGTTGTGTTTTAGATACTCAATAACAAGATTAATTGGAGAAGATTTAAGAGTTGATAAATCTAAATCAAAAGACTCATCCATTGCAACTCTATAATTATAAATTGAATTGGTTGAAAGCCCTTTCTTTTTACAAACCTCATCTATAGTTAGATCGTAATTATCATAAAAGTCTATACCAAAAGAATTTAAAGCTTTTGCATACATAAAGTCATTTGACACTATATCAAAAACCTTTGTATTATCTAGATTTTCTGTTTCAAAAAACATGAAAATAAATCTAGAAATTAAATTTATTAATTAATAGAAAAAATTTAGAAAAGTTAAAATTTTATCCGTTCATTGATACGAGAAACTCTTCATTGTTTCTGGTTCCTTTTATTTTAGATAAAAGAAATTCCATTGCTTCAACTGAATTCATATCAGCTAAATACTTTCGAAGTATCCAAAGCCTAGAAAGCTCATCCTTATCCATAAGGAGATCTTCTCTTCTAGTACCTGATGCAGTAACATCAATTGCAGGATAAATTCTTCTATTTGAAAGTTTCCTATCTAATTGAAGTTCCATATTACCCGTTCCCTTAAATTCTTCAAAGATAACCTCATCCATCTTAGAGCCAGTTTCAATTAATGCCGTTGAAATAATTGTAAGAGATCCCCCTTTTTCAACATTTCTAGCAGCTCCAAAAAATCTTTTTGGTTTATGTAATGCATTAGCATCAACACCACCTGAAAGTATTTTTCCTGATGATGGAATAACAGTATTATGTGCTCTTGCAAGTCTAGTAATTGAGTCTAGCAATATCACCACATCATGACCACACTCTACCATTCTTTTTGCCTTTTCTAAAATAATATTAGCAACTTTAACATGTCTTTCAGCTTGTTCATCAAAAGTTGAAGAAACAACTTCTGCCTTCACACTTCTTGCCATATCAGTAACTTCCTCTGGCCTTTCATCAATAAGTAAGATCATAAGATAAACCTCAGGATGATTTTCAGCTATAGCATTAGCAATTTGTTTAAGTAAGACTGTTTTTCCTGTTTTAGGCTGTGAAACTATCATACCCCTTTGACCTTTACCAATTGGAGAAAATAAATCAAGAATTCTTGTTGAATAATTATCTTGATTTGTACTTAAATTTAACTTCTCTTCTGGAAATAGAGGAGTTAAGTACTTGAAAGGAATTCTATCTCTTACCTCTTCAGGTGATTTTCCATTAATTTTTGATACCTCTATCAAAGCAAAGTATTTTTCATTTTCTTTAGGAGGTCTAATTTTACCAAATACAGTATCTCCCGTTTTTAAACCAAACAATTTAATTTGAGATGGAGAAACATAAATATCATCAGGACTTGCAAGGTAATTATAATCGCTACTCCTTAAAAAACCATATCCGTCTTGCATCATTTCCAAAACACCTTCGCTCTCTATCACACCTTCAAACTCTTTAACATTCTTTTCATATTCTGGGTTTTTTGGCGCCCTAACCCTATCATTATTCCTATCACTTGACCTTGGGTTAGATCTAGGATTAGGTCTTCTTGTAGAAACATTTGATTTTGTTTTTGAAGGAGACTTTGAAGCAGGAGAAGTTTTTTTAGAAGATGATTTTTTTGGCTTAGAAATTGCCTGTTCATCTAATATCTTATATATGAGATCTTGCTTTGAAAGCTTAGAAGCTCCCTTAATACCAAGTTCTTCTGTAATATTTTTTAGTTCTGATAATAACTTATCATTTAACTCGTCCATTGTATACATATCT
>MDTE01133983.1_pt1 | contig 10853 bp, 6 predicted proteins | sample 811231 | NCBI WGS metagenome assembly MDTE01 (sample SAMN05326651, study PRJNA326480) | marine metagenome | isolation source: seawater | place: Indian Ocean: Red Sea | collected 2010 | reverse complement strand
TTCGCAACCGAATATTAAACTATTAAAAATGACAAAAGCAGAAATAGTAAATAAAATTTCCTCAAATTTAGGATTAGAAAAAAATGAAGTATTAGCAACCATAGAAAATTTTATGGATGAAGTTAAAAATTCTTTGAGTGAAGGTGAGAACGTATATTTGAGAGGGTTTGGAAGTTTTATTGTCAAAAGAAGAGCTGAGAAAACTGGAAGAAATATTCTTAAAAACACAACAATTAAGATACCTGCTCATTCCATTCCAGCTTTTAAACCTGCTAAAGTCTTTGTTGAAGATGTAAAAAACAACAACTAAAAAAAAACATATGCCAAGCGGTAAAAAAAGAAAAAGACATAAAGTTTCTACTCATAAGAGAAAAAAAAGGAGTAGAGCTAATAGACATAAAAAAAAGTAATATAAATTATTTTTTAATTACGTTCATTGAAATAGAAGATTTTAAATCTTCGACTGAAACAAATTAAGTTTAATCAAAACAAATTAATTGTGAATAAAGAAATTGTTATTCGATCAATTAATTCAGCAGTTGATTTTGCAGTCTTACATGATGGAAAGCTTATTGAATTACATAAGGAAAAGGATAATAATAAATTTAATGTAGGTGATATTTTTATTGCTAAAGTGAAAAAAACCATCACCGGTTTAAATGCAGCATTTGTAAATGTTGGTTATGAAAAAGATGCTTTTCTACACTATCATGATTTAGGACCTAAAATAAAAACACTTATGAAGTTTATGAAACTTGTAAGTGAAGGCAAAATCACTAACTATTCACTTGAAAAACTAAACTTTGAAAAAGAAATTGACAAACAAGGTAAAATTGATGATGTATTATCTCCAAACGATACCATTCTTACCCAAATTATAAAAGAGCCTATTTCAACTAAGGGACCTAGAATTAGTTCAGAACTTTCCTTCGCAGGAAGATTTTTAGTTTTAATCCCTTTATCTAATCGAATCTCAGTTTCTCAGAAAATTAAAAGTAAAAAGGAACGTGACAGATTAAAAAAACTCATTGAGGAATTTAGGCCAAAAGGTTTTGGAGTAATCATAAGAACAGTCGCTCAAGGAAAAAAAGTTGCTGAATTAGAAAAAGATTTACAAAGTTTGTATAACCAATGGTTATCACTTTGTAGTAAAATAAACGGAGCAAAAACCCCATCTAGAATATTAAGTGAATTAAATAGATCCTCATCAATATTAAGGGATTTGTTTGATGATCAATTTAAGGGTGTTTATTGTAACGATAAAAATCTCTGTTATGAACTAAAAGATTATATCTTGCAAATAGCTCCAAAGAAGAAATCTGTAGTTAAATATTACAAATCAGATAAACCTATTTTTGAACATTTCAAAATCGAAAGACAGATTAAATCTGCCTTTGGAAGGACTGTATCAATGAGTAAAGGTGCATATTTAATTATAGAACATACTGAAGCTCTTCATGTTATTGATGTAAATAGTGGAAATCGATCAAATAAAAGTGAAAATCAAGAACAAACTGCTCTTGAAGTTAATTTGATTGCTGCTAGTGAAATAGCTAGGCAATTAAGATTAAGAGATATGGGCGGAATAGTAGTAATTGATTTTATCGATATGCTGAAACATGAAAACAGAAGAAAACTTTTTAACCATTTCAAGTCTGAAATGGAATCTGATAGAGCTAAGCACAAAATTCTTCCACCTAGTAAAATAGGTTTAATTCAAATGACAAGACAGAGAGTAAGACCAGAAATGAATATAGTTACCCGAGAGGATAACCCAAATGGTACTGGAAAAGTTGAAGCTCCTATTGTCATTATTGATAAAATAAATAATTCCTTAGAAAAAATTATAAATAATTCATACGTTACAAATAGTAATTTAAAGCTTCATGTACATCCTTTTATTGCTGCTTATATAACTAAAGGATTATTTTCTAAACGTGTAAAGTGGTTAATTAAATATAAAAAATGGATTAAGGTTATTCCAAGAGATGCATACACATATTTACACTACAGATTTTTTAACGTAAAAGGAAAAATTAATAATTATTAAAAAAGCGGCTTTTTGCCGCTTTTTTTTTACCTTATTTTAATGAATTATAAGTATTTTTCAGTTGAAGAAATACAGAAAAAACTTGAGTATTATTGCTCTTATCAAGAAAGATGTCATTCAGAGGTTTTTAATAAAATAATGAAATTAACTACCAACGTTGAGGATGCAAATAGTATCATTACAAAATTAATTGATGACGGATATTTAAATGAGACCAGATTTTGTAAAGAATTTAGTATTGGAAAATTTAACCATAAAAATTGGGGTAAAAACAGAATTATTTCTGAACTAAAAAAAAGAAAAATCTCAAATAAAAATATAGAGATAGGTTTAAATGAAATTGGTGAGGATATATATTTAAAAAAATTTAATGAACTGTTTGAAAAACAACTCAATAAACATAATAGGAAAAATGATGTTTATACGAAAAAGAAAATTTTTGATTTCTTTTCTTACAGGGGATGGGAGAAAAATTTAATTTTTAAAAGATTAAACAAGTTATTTTGAAAACATCTAACTACATTTTTATTTTACTACTGATTTTAAATTTAGGTTGCAGTAATAATAAAGCTGATTTAATCGTAATTAATTCTAAAATATATACAGCAAATAAAAGCAACGACGTTGCAAAATCAATTGCAGTTAGAAATGGAAAAATTATTGATATTGACAGTATCAATTTAGATAATAAATATGAGGCGAAAGAAATATTAGATGCTAATGAAAAAACAATACTCCCGGGGTTAATTGATTCGCATTGTCATTTTTATAATCTTGGACTTGATCAACAGGTTGTTGATTTGAGAGGGACAACTTCATTTGAGGAAATCATTGAAAGACTAAAAGTCTATGATTTAAATAACGAATCTAATGTGATTTTAGGTCGTGGTTGGGATCAAAATGATTGGGAGATTAAACAATTCCCTGTTAATACTCAGCTGAACAGCATTTTCAAAAATAAATTAGTTGTTTTAGAACGAATTGATGGTCATGCTTACATTGTAAACGACAATGCTTTGCAGTTAGCAGGAATAGATGAAAACACTCTTGTTCGAGGTGGCCTAGTTTTATTAAAAAACAATAAACCAACCGGAGTGTTAATTGATGCGCCAATGTCAATGGTTGATAAAGTTTTACCCGAAAAAACAACAAAAGAAAAAGTTAACGCATTAAAAGAAGCTGAGGAAATTTCGTTTAGTTATGGCTTAACAACTGTAGATGATGCGGGACTGGGAATGGAAATTATAGATCTTATTGATAGCCTTCATAAAACAAATGAATTAAAAATTAAAATTTATGCTATGGTAAGTGTGTCAAAAACCAATATTCAAAAATTAAAAAAATCTGGAAAAATAAAGACTCCAAAGTTAAATGTTAGATCCTTCAAAGTTTATGGTGATGGAGCTTTAGGATCTAGGGGAGCTGCTTTGAAAAAACCTTATTGTGATGATCCTCATAATTATGGATTTTTAAGAACTGATATCAAAGATTTAAAATATTATGCAAATGAAATTGCAAATATGGGTTTTCAGATGAATACACATGCTATAGGAGATTCAACAGTTTCTGTTTTATTGAAAGAATATAAAAAGGTTTTGAATGATATTGATGATCCAAGATGGAGAATTGAACACTCTCAAGTTGTTGATTTAAATGAATTCAATCTTTATAATGATAAAATTTTGCCCTCAGTCCAACCAACTCATGCAACTAGCGATATGTATTGGGCATATGATAGATTGGGTGAAAGAATTGAGGGTGCATACGCTTTTAAAGATTTACTTTCATCATCAAAAAGGATTGCTTTGGGAACAGATTTTCCTGTAGAAAGAGTAAATCCATTTCATACGTTTTACAGCTCTATCGAAAGAAAAGATCTTTCTGGCTACCCTGCTAATGGTTTTCAAATAGAAAATGCTTTGAGTAGAGAGGAGACCTTAAAGGGAATGACAATATGGGGAGCATATTTTAATTTTGAAGAAAATGAAAAAGGTAGTATCGAAAAAGGTAAGTCTGCAGATTTTATAATTATTGATCAAAATATCATGGAAATTGAAGCAGCTAAAATTCCTAATACCAAGGTTTTAAAAACATTTGTTGATGGAGAATTAGTATATCAAAAAGATGCTCTGTAACCAATTATGAAATTTCTTCCTGGCATTGGAACCAAATTAGTTTCCCAATAGTTTTCACTGAGAATATTATTTAAGTTTAGAAATATTTCTCCTGCATCATTGAAGGGTTTATAAATAATATTTGAATCAATAATTGTATAGTTAGTTCTATCAGATCTTTCTGCATATCTAAAAATTATATTTTGGGAAAGATTTTTAAAATACTTGAAAGAGAATTTTGAAATAAAGTTATTTTTTAATGAGTTAAGTGAGTATTTAGAATAAATAATATCACTCACATAAGTATCATCATTTATTAAAGCGTATCCAAGTTTTAAAAACGAATTGTTTTTTAAATTGAATAATAAATCTGTCTCAAAACCTGACGTTTTTAATGATCTTATATTTGTTGCTTGCCATAAGTCATCTACATTATTTTTAACATAGTCAATTATATTTTTAGAATCTCTCGAAAATATTGCTGAATTAATAATAATGTTCTTAGAGCTATATTTAATACCAAACTCACTTGATGAGGCACTTTCAGGTTCTAAATTTTCATTTCCAATTGTAGTTCTATCACTGTAATACAAATCGGTGAAAGTTGGTATCCTAAATGTTTGACCAAAATTGGCATATAAGCGTAATTTTTCATTAAGATTAAGTCCAATATCTAAACCGGGGAATGAATGAAATGATAGGTCTGAAAAATAGGTCAATGAAAAACCAGGCGATATGGTTAATTTTTCATTAAAAAGATTAAAAGTGTGATCAATATATAAGCTGCTACTTAATCTATCATGCTCTCCAAGATTATTACTTGTAATAGATACACTAGTGAATTCAATACCAAATCCTGTATTTCCAAATGAACTCAAATAATTAAAATTAACCTCTGCAGAAATTTTATTTGTTTTATGTAAATTTCTGTAAATCGACGGATCACTTCTAACATATATATATTCATCTTGGTTTCTTCTCCAATATATCTTAGGTTTAATTAAAAGATTTCCAGAATTGTATATTGATGATAATCCAATAAAACTAGTTTGGGTTTCCTCATATTGATCTACAGCATCTGGGGAAGCATAAAATCCATTAGCTCCAAATTTTCTGTTAGATAACGTAGCTATAATTTTTGTATTGGGATTATTTTTTGACAAACTTGACTTAATAAATAGATTATCCGATTTAAAATCTGTATTGTAGCGATAACCCTTGGACTTTTCTCTTGAATAATTAATCAAACCTCTGTAATTATTACTTGAAATATTTGAGTAAAGTGAATATTTAAAGTTTCCATATGAGCCACCAGAAATATTATTCAAGAATAATACTGCTTCCTTTTTATCAGACTTCCATGCAGACTTAGTAACGATATTAATTGCTCCATTAAAAGCATTTTGACCATAAATTCTAGCTGCAGGTCCTTTAATTATCTCTACTCGTTCGATTAAGTGAACGGGTATTAGCATATTTAATGTGTGATGACCTGTTTGCGAATCATCCATTTTCATACCATCAATTAATAATAATGTTTGGTCAAAACCACCTCCCCTTATATAAAGATCGGCTTGAACACCTCCTGCCCCACGTCTTCTTATATCAAGACCAGTTATCTGCTGCATTAGATCTATAATATTTGAAACACCACTCTCCTGTATTTCTGAAGAATTAATAATCTCAATTGATCTAAAGTTTTTGGAGAATGGAATATTTATTTTAGTTTCAGAAACTATTACAGAGTCAAGGAATTGTTTTTTTTGAGAAAAAATCGATAGAGAAAAAAACAGTACAATAAACCAGATATACTTCAAAAAAGAATACAATTAATCAACTAAGATAATAAGTTTATTCTTTTTCATTTCAACAACACCAGATTGAATCTCAAGTGATGCTTCACTCCCACTTAGAATATTTAAATTTTCTGATTTACTATCAAAATTACCTTTGAGTTTAATTTGTCCTTTCTTTAGCGTCGATACTATTGGAGCGTGATTATTTAAAATTTGAAATGAGCCCTCAGATCCAGGAAGATGCACAGATGCTACATCGCCAGTATATAAAGTTTTTTCAGGGCTTACTATTTCAATAAACATAAGAATTTATTTAGCGTCAGCAATCATTTTCTCACCAGCTTCAATAGCTTCTTCAATTGTACCTTTTAAATTGAAAGCAGCTTCAGGGATGTGATCAAGCTCTCCATCCATTATCATGTTAAATCCTTTAATTGTATCTTTTATATCCACTAATACACCTGGAATACCTGTAAATTGCTCAGCAACATGAAATGGCTGTGATAGGAATCTTTGAACTCTTCTAGCTCTAGAGACAACAAGCTTATCCTCTTCAGATAATTCCTCCATTCCTAAAATAGCAATTATATCTTGAAGCTCTTTGTATTTTTGTAGCATTTCTTTTACCCTTTGTGCACAATTATAATGATCATCACCTAAAATCTCAGGTGTTAAAATTCTTGATGTAGAATCTAATGGATCAACAGCAGGATAAATCCCCAACTCAGCAATTTTTCTTGAAAGTACAGTAGTTGCATCAAGGTGAGAGAAGGTTGTTGCGGGTGCTGGGTCTGTCAAGTCATCCGCCGGAACATATACGGCTTGTACTGAGGTAATAGAACCTTTTTTTGTTGAAGTAATTCTCTCTTGCATTGCACCCATTTCTGTTGCCAATGTAGGTTGATAACCAACAGCTGAAGGCATTCTACCTAACAAAGCTGATACCTCAGATCCAGCTTGAGTAAATCTAAAAATATTATCGACAAAAAATAAAACATCCTTGCCTTGACCATCTCCACTACCATCTCTGAAGTATTCTGCTACAGTCAAACCTGAAAGAGCAACTCTAGCTCTTGCACCTGGTGGCTCATTCATTTGGCCAAATACAAATGTTGCCTTTGAATTTTCAAGTGCTTTTTTATCTACCTTGCTTAAATCCCATCCACCATTTTCCATGGATTCCATAAAGTCTTTACCATAATCAATAATTCCGGACTCTAACATTTCACGCAATAAATCATTACCCTCACGAGTCCTTTCACCAACACCTGCAAAAACAGATAATCCACCATGCCCTTTTGCAATATTGTTAATTAATTCCTGGATAAGAACTGTTTTCCCTACACCGGCTCCACCAAATAAACCAATTTTTCCACCTTTGGCGTAAGGTTCAATAAGATCAATAACTTTTATTCCTGTAAATAAAACTTCTGTTGAAGTTGAAAGCTGCTCAAAAGGTGGTGCTTCTCTGTGGATTGGTAACCCATTTTCTTCACTTTTAGGTAAGTTTTCCATACCATCAATAGCATCTCCAATAACATTAAATAAACGACCGTATATATCTTTACCAATAGGCATTTGAATTGGATTCCCAGTAGAGACTACCTCCGCTCCCCTTTGTAGACCATCAGTAGAGTCCATAGAAATTGTTCTTACCATATCCTCTCCAACATGGGATTGAACTTCCAAGACAAGAACTGAACCATCATCTTTATTTATTTCTAAGGAATCATAAATCTTAGGTAATTCTGTATTTGAAGTATCAAATGAAACATCTACTACTGGACCAATTATTTGTGAAACTTTACCAACTTTTTTTGACATAATGAAGAGTTTAATTAATTACGTAATACTTGATGTGCAAATATAGTTTAAACTAAGATATTTTTTTTTAAAAAGTAAACAAAAAAAGGCGCCTTTCTGGCGCCTTTATTAACAATTTCTGTTGATATGTATTTGTCTTATGGATTCAAAGTAAATGTAACATAGTATTGACTACCAATCATACCTGAACCTGGGAACATCATATAATCTTTTCCAGTGAAATTAACCGCACCAATTTTAACTTTACTATTCAATTCTGGAACATCAAAGTTCATTGCAGCATCGAATGTCCACATAGCAGGGATCATACCGTCCATAAATGTAGACTCCCACATATATGCATTGTGATATCTAGCTGAAACGTTGAATGCAAAATCATCACTCAGCTCAGTTGAACCAAGACTAAATTTTGTTCTAATTTTGGGAGTGTTAAATCCAGTTTCGAAATTAGGATCTACATTAGATCTATCAAATTCGTTATAGCTGAATGTAGCACCAAAATCAAGTTTATCAATTTTAGTATCTAAACCAACAGTAACACCCATAGCAGAAACTTTTTCATCAGTATTATTATCTACACTGAAAATTTGTATGTCACCAGCACCAATAGCAGCTAGAGCTGAACCGTCAGCTATACTTCCATACAATGGGACAACTACATTTTTAGATGCAATAAAGTTTGTAAATCTACTCCAATAAGCACTTACATCTAATGAAACTTTTTTACCATTTAACCTATAACCAAATTCTCTAGAAACTACATGTTGTGGTTCCACAGGATCTAGGTTAGCAGGAACTGCATTCCCATTTAAAATTAATTCTTCAGCTAATAATGAGTTGCTCATTACCATTGGACCTGTAATAGTGTACTCATTAAAATTTGATCCAGTGAATGTCATTCTAAATCTTTCAATACTATCAGGTGATGAACCCATTAATACAGCTGAACCAACATTTAGAGCAATGTACTGGTCTTGAGCAGTAGGATTCATGAAGCCAGTCTGATATGAAAATCTGATGTTTTGATTATCTGACAAAAAGACTAATGCACCAAGTCTAGGTGTAAATTGTCCATCAAAATACTGGCTTTTGTCATATCTCATGGAACCAGTTAACTTAACAGCACCGTCAAATAAATCTTTTTGAACTTGAGTGTAAACACCAAGCTGATTAAACTTAATTGGATCATTATAATCTGTAAATAACGAACCTCCTGATCTTAGAACATATTCTCTAGCTTGAGCACCTAATTGTAAATCAAATCCACTCACTAGGTCAGAAGCATTATAATTTACCTCAAAGTTATTAGTCATAGAATTATCCTCAATAGCTGCTCCTCCACCAGCAATTGGTGTAGTGGTAGCAGCGTAATAAGCTTGCTTAAATGCATCGGAGCCAGGAACTAACATATTTTTATTAGCTTCAACTCTAGCGAACGCGTGAGCATTGTAATTCATTTGTGGAGTAAAATAATAATCATACATACTTGTATCTCCAAAGAACATAATTCCCCCAAGGACTTGATTTAATGCAGCTACTGGGTTTGCATTGAGTTGACCAAATAAATTTAAGAAGTAGTTTCTTAGATAAAGTCCAGCCCATCCAGCTTGAATTCCGCCAGGTTGTGCATTGGCAATTCTACCTCCAAGAGCAGATAAATCATGAGTGTTTCCTGCATCTTCAATACTAGTGTAAGCTCTAATATTTAAGTTTTTTGTTTTGTATTCAATTTTATGTTGTTGTAACATAAAGTTTTTTAACATATTTCTATTTGTTGCATGCAACATAGTGTTACCAGTACCAATTTTAGAGTTAAAAATCAGTTCAGAATTACCATTAAATCTGTAGTGAGCAGCAACATCAACCTTAAAACTTGATGCAATACCATCAGTCAAGTCTAACTCTGAATATCCAGTCGTTTGAAGCAATTGAGATCCAAAATAATTTGGAGCAAAATTCCCCATAATTGTAGAAATTGCAGCACCTTGACCTGTACTCAGTTGTCCCGCATTAACTAAACCTGGGATAACAGCACCTAAGAAGGTTTGTGTCATATCAAGATTAACAGCTTGATTTCCATAGACATTTACACCATTGTAATCAGGAAATGTAGATGAATCAGCAAGTGTAGTTGTGCCTGGGATATATCTGCCATCTAAATAATTCATATCTCTTAAATCATTCGCTCCCCAATCTAAACCTTCTACATAACTAACAGTTGTCTTTAGTGCAAATTTGTCGCTGAAAGCTTTTGCAAATCGAACACCTAGATCGTAGTAATGATTGTCGCCTGAAACATCTTGAGATGTTACACCATTTGTAAAGTATGCACTTGTACCCTGAAAATCAAATGGATTTTTACTAGTCATAAGTAAAATACCTTTAAAAGCATTTGCTCCATAGAGAGCTGATGCAGCACCAGGAAGCAATTCAACTCCAAAGATATCAAGCTGATTCATTCCTACTAGGTTACCAGCTGAAAATCCTAAACCAGGTGCCTCATTGTCCATACCATCTACTAATTGAACAAAACCTTCATTGTAGACAGTAGAAAAACCTCTGGAACTAATAGTTTGAAGTAATAATCCTCCACTATTAATTTGAACACCCTTAAGATTTTCAAGACTTGCATAGAAATCAGCTCCTGTTGATTGAGCAATATCTTTATAATCAAACCTTTCAATAGTTACTGGTGATTCAAATAGTCTTTGAGGTACTCTTGATGCAGATATAACCACATCATCCAATAAGTTTTCGGATTCATTTAGAGTTACACTAATTGATAAATTACCAGACCCTACTTCTACAGTTGCGGTTTCAAAACCGACACTTGAAACAGTAAGTGAAAAGGGTGGATTTTGTTTAACTGTTATTGAAAACTCACCATCAAAGTTAGCGACAGCTCCAGTAGTGGAATCAAAAACAATATTTGCTCCAGGGATTGGATTGTTATCTGCATCGACAACAATACCTGAAACATTAGTTTGTGCGAAGATGAAAGTACTTATTAATACAGCCATCAGGGACAAAATTCTTTTCATGATATAAAAATTTAGTTTTTTAGTTGCT